>Ga0307378_10006471_pt1 | contig 16017 bp, 13 predicted proteins | sample UN1MG_FD_202238 | JGI IMG/M metagenome (GOLD analysis project Ga0307378, IMG submission 202238) | Soil microbial communities from Risofladan, Vaasa, Finland - UN-1 | ecosystem: Environmental > Terrestrial > Soil > Coastal area > Acid sulfate soil | place: Finland: Risofladan, Vaasa | collected... | reverse complement strand
TTCGGTCAGTTGTTTGATAATAGCGTCTTTGTCTTCCATACACCATTTTTAACATGGTGTCGGAAAAAGCGCAAGTTGCCTATTTTAACATTTTGAAAGTTTTTCAAAAATTCCTGTGAACGGTTACTATATGTGTAGTTTTATCGTTTTGTCAAGGACCGTTCGCAAATAAGTTGGGGGCAATCTTGACGTCATCGTAAGTGCAAAAAGGATTGACAGACCGGCCTGAATTACATATATAAGGAAAGGCCGCGGTTTTTGTCGCGAGGATACTAAACAGTCTTTGCTTCGAAGAACATCAAGGACCCGCGACCAGATGCTTTTGTGAGGTGTAATCGTGTGCAAGAAGGGTTTCACACTCATCGAGCTGCTCGTAGTCATAGCGATTATTGCCCTGCTGATGGGAATTATCATGCCGGCCCTGAATTTGGCCAGAGACCAGGGCCGCAGAGCATCCTGCATGAGCAATATGCGTCAGGTGGGCCTGGCTCTGACTCTTTATCAGAATGAGTACGAGAAAACTCCCCCGAAGACCCATGCGGTTTTCGACTACGCAAGCCCCGCCGCTCCGGACAATGTCCTGAAGCTGTTGCGTTCCTTCGTATACGCCGAGGACCCGAACCGGCCGACCCCCGTGTATGCCTGCCCGGCTCTGAGACCTAATCCGAATCCGGCTTATGCTCCTTCCCGCGTGAGCTGCACGGGTTACCTGGTCAACTCCGTCGTGATGGGCCGGCAGGTGGCGTCGATTCGGAGCCCCGGCAGAATCATCGCCATACAGGAGGGATGGGCCCTTTCAAACCATCTCTGGGTCCAGCCCGAACCGAACAATCGCTCCATGGCCGCCCTGCAGGGGCGGGAGCCTACACGGTATCAGGAATGGCACATGTTCGCCAGTCAAAGCGATCACTCATCATGGTTTACGAAAGAACGCCGCGAGCAGACTTCCAATGTCCACAGCAAGGGCGGCAACTTTGTTTTTTGTGACGGCCATGCCGACTACAGGAAATACTGGGATCGCGAAAGCGGTGACTACGGACTTATCCATCCTTTAACAAAACAAAGTGTTCCCTACGAACCGACTCGGGCGAGCACGACCCTGGCTCTGGACGCGGCATTTTAAAATTGTAGGGTGCGATAAATCGCACCAATTCCTTAAGAGAACAGAACCATGCCGGATTATATACGATGGTTTTGTGCGGGTGGGTTATATTTTTTACACGAGGGGAGAACGAATTTATATAATTCAAATGGTGCTGGCACGGCTACGCATGTAGCGGAGATATTAAAAGGGATCATGGGTGATAACCGAAAATAGTATTCGAGCCTGTCTTTCTTACCAGAGCGTAGCCGCTGCAGGGACGTCGCTGCGTGCCTCAAGACAAATCGCATCCTTTGCGCAGACGGAGCGGCAGATCCCGCACCCATAGCACTGCCTCTGGTCTATCACGGCCTTTTTGTTTGCAGCGCTATAAGATATGGCGCCGAATTGGCAGACGCGCATGCACTGGCGGCAGCCGTTGCACTGGTCGGGATCGACTGCGGCAACATACTCTGCCCGGAACATAATGGGAATTCCATGTGTCACCGTGCAGCGCATGGCCAGACAATCTGAGCGATCGCAGTTGCACACTCCCGCGATGAAGGGGGAGTGAAAGGTCCAAACGCTGTGACAAAGACCTTCCCGCTCATGGCTGCGCAGAGCGGAAATGGCCTCGTCTTTGCTGAGCGTCTCGAATCCGTCTGTATCCGGCCCATTGAAGAAACTGCCGTCAAGGCCGCGGACGATTTGGCCGAATCTTCCTCCGTCCGGTGCGAGGCTGACCCCGTAGCAGTAGCGTTTCTCGCTGCCGAGCGTGATGTGGCGGCAGATGCAGGCCACGCGAACAATGGAGTTTACAAAGCCGAAGATTTGCTCGATGTCCTCGATCGGCACGACCTGCCCATAATGGACCTTCTTCATCTTTCTGCTGACAAGCCTTCCGACCAGGGCCCGAATGAAGCTCGGAGCCTTTTCAAGTTTTTCCAAACGGTCAATACCTTTTTTGTGTGACTCAATGTCTGTAAAGAAACTCTCAATATACTTTCGCCGGCGAACGTCGCTCAGCAGGTCGTCGGAGTAGTTTTCCGCCTGTAAGTACCATTTTTTACCCTCGCCGTGCTTTAAGCAAAACTCACACATAATGCGGGCCTCCGGAATATCCACATATCATGGCACCTGCTCCCAGGCACCTGTCCATCAAGCGGCTGCCGTATCCCAAGCCTGCGAGCATAAGGCAACCGATTGTCGTAATATAGAAGTTGGTTAATCTTGAACATTTGAAGTAAATATCTTTAGTGAGGATGTTCACCACCTTATTTAACATTCCACATTCCATCGTCGTTTACTACTGCCCAGCCTTCATTTTTCTTTTCAATTTGAATTTCTTTCGATGCTCCACCTTCCGGGCCAAGATAGTAGCTGACATAATAACTATCTTCGCTTTTTTTGGTGACGTCAATAACTGCGACCAGCTTTTTTGTGGATTTGGAGTAATAGCACAAATCCGGCCCCTTTTCTATATTACTGTACTTCTCAACTTCGAGCTTGAGTCCTTCTTCACGAATGATATCTTGTATCGGATTAAGATTTTTGTCATTTTCCGAAACTATTAAAGTGACGTTGTCCTCTTGCAGTTTATCAAGAAGGAACATATAGGCAGCCGCCATTTTCCCGCTTTCATAGTTCGTGTTATTCGTGGCGCCATTTTCGGATTTGGTCTTATTACAACCCCCGGCTAAAAGTGACGTTATTAGAGCAATCGTTAAGCAGTTCTTAATCATGATATACTCCTGACATAGCGGTAATTAAGCAGCACTTACGCGTTACGCTCGACGGCCTTTCTAAAATCTTACTTCTTTCTGAATCTTACTGGCGCCCATCACAAGCCAGTCCCCGTCGACCAGGTGACAACATACTCTGATCTCGAAATGATTCCGGTCCCATGCGTATTCTTTAATAACTACATCTCGGTTCTCCGGCTTATTCTTCGGGTAAACGGAAAAGATTATCCCATGGTTCCAGCCCTTTGTTGGTGCCTGCCCGATTGTATAGACGTGCTCTTCCGCCGGTTTTCCGAATTCGGCTATCATTGCATGGATCGTCTTGTCTTTCCACCCGGCTAAATCCTGAATATTGCTATCGGGTTCTCTTGAGCATGATGCGCCGCTGAGCAGGACCATACCGGCTGCCATCACAAGCGATACCTTCATTTTATCACGATTAAATAAAGTAATCCACATTGCTTGAAGCTCATTTTATCAACTGCCTTTAGCAGCTCACAGTTTATTTTACTTAAACGGTTGTTTATGCTTTTCTTTAGGCTGGCTGCCCAGGAGCGCATCAGCCCTGAAATTGTCCGCCGGTGTTTTCTGCGCAGGACCCGGAAAAATCCGCCGGCCGTTATCATCAACCATGACATCCGGCTGCGTTAAATGCGTGCCCGGTGTTTACGAATACAATCGCAACAAGCGACAACAGGACAGGCCCGGCTAAATCAGATGTGTCGTCTGATATTGCTCTTTATCTCCATCATAGAGTGCATTCAAACGCAAAACGACAGCAGAGGAGTCAGTCCTCGAACGTGGTCATAAGTTTAACTATAGTCTTATCGTTTTGTCAAGAACGGTTGGGAAATTATTTGTTGGTTGATAATCGTTAATATTTAGCCGGTCTAACCGTTTTATGGATTATGTGAAGTTTGTTTGCTATTGCCGTAAAACAACGGGGCCCGTATCGAATTATTCGATACAGGCCCCGAATTGATGCTAATCTGTGGTTTTAACCACACAAACTAAATTGTCACCTGAATCCTGACTTACGGTGCCGGTTCAGGCTCCGGCTCTGGTGCTGGTTCAGGCTCCGGTTCCGGTTCCGGTTCTGGTTCCGGCCCGAGTTCCGGCAGCACATCTGGCAGTAGGACAGAATTGATCATGTGGATCACGCCATTCAAGGCCTCCAAGTCTGTCACTGTGATCTGAGACTTTCTGCCAAGATTGTCTGTAAGAACACCGACGAACTGGTTAACGTTGCCGCCATTGAGCATTTCAATATAATCGACTGCCAGCACATCAGATGCGAGCAGGCGACCTGCGGTTGCGTGGTACAGCAGCAAATCGGTTAGAAACGCCAGATCCAGTCGCCCAATGTTCTCGGGCGTCAACTCCAGCGCGGCGAAGGCATCGTCCGTCGGGGCAAAGACTGTCAAATCATCTTCGCCACCCAGCCCGTCGGCCAGATCGGCCGCCAATACGGCCGCGATGAACGTGTCAAAAGTCCCTGCCAAATCCCCTTCTGCGTTGAGCTGCAGGGTCAAATCCAGCAGGTTCGGCTCCGGCACGGGTTCCGGCTCGGGCTCGGGCTCGGGTTCCGGTTCCGGTTCTGGTTCTGGTTCCGGTTCTGGTTCCGGTTCCGGTTCCGGTGCCGGCTCTAACGAGAAGCTCCATACCTGGCCTTTGACTGTGTCAGGAGGATTAACTTCATCGACACGCCAGTAGTAAGTCTTTCCTGCTTCGAGCGGACCCGGATCAAAGGTCGTACTCGGCAGCGGAGCCGCTCCGACGGCATCTGCGACAGTGTTAGGATCGTCGCCGAAATAGACCGAGTGCAGCTTAGCACCCAAGCCTGCCGTCCAGCTAAGTACAACAACTGCATCCGGAGCAAGTACGGCGCCGTCGGCCGGACTGGGATCGTAGGCTGTCTCGGGCGCAACCGTAAAGCTCCAGACAGGACTTTCGTGGATCGTGAGTCCGTCGCCCTCGACCTCAATGATTTGCCAGTAGTATGTCGCACCGGGAACAAGACCGTCAGGGACAGGCCCTCCGGGCGCGCCAACCGAAATCATAGTGTCGAACAGGCTAGCCTGATACTCAAGTGCATTCGGGTCTGTTCCGAAGTACACATCGTGCAGGCCCGCACCATCCCCGGCAGTCCAGCCAAATACCGCAGATGTTGCCTCAAGGATGGCGCCATCTGCTGGGTCAGGATCCGTAGCTTGACCAGACGGAGTCATAAAGCTCCACATGGTGCCGACGTACGTCGTGCCATCGGCCTCGATCGCATCGACCCGCCAGTAGTACATAGCGGCATATGCAAGGTCAGGATCGAATGTGGTCTCGACCTGATTGCCCATGTACTCCGGTGAATCGGTGGTACCGAAATACACATCGTACGAGGCGGCAGTACCTCCAGCCTTCCAACTAAGGATTGTATCCACGGGCACATCGCCGGCAAGATCGGCCGGGCTGGGTTGTGTAGCTTCACCAATCACGGTCATAAAGCTCCAGACAGCGCCGGTGTGTTTATTGCCATCGGCGTCGGTCTCGTCGATCTGCCAGTAGTAGGTCGTGCTGGGTGTGAGCCTGCCGACGTCATAGCTGGTCCCTGTTGTCGTATTCAGGAATGCCGGAGAACTGTCGGTCCCGAAGTATACATCGCTTGAAACGGCACTTAATCCATGCGACCATTTAAGAATGGTGTTCGGGACGATATCGATAGCTCCATCAGCCGGGATGGGATTGACGGCAGCTTCACTGATTGCATCTATGTGCAGCAGCGGAGCTACCAACGCGCCTTCATCACCAGCTAAAGCGCTTCGAATGCCTGCGGATGGATTTGTTTCATCGTCTCTTACGAACAACATCAAAGCATTGCCCTGAGCCCAGTCCTCCTGGCCGGCTATCTCCTGGATGATACTGGAAATATCCGGGGTCCTCGATGCGAGTGTCGCCTGACCGCTGGTCCAATCCGGGATATCAGTCCAACTGACTTCAGCGGTCGTTTTGGGTTCTCTCTCAGAGAAGTTTTCGCCGCTGCCAAGCCCCTCGGTATCCGGCTGCAGCAAACCATTGATGATGAGATTAACGGGCCCGCCGCTCAATTTCTCGTTATCCGCTGTGAACTGAACATAGGCGCCTATAATACCTGTTGGGACCATCGCATCGGCAAAACGCAGGCCTATTGTCTGGTAAGAGCCCTCACCGACACCATCTTCCCACGGCATCTCAAGGTCGCTGCTGCCCCGTGACTCTGAGCCGTCATCAGCCTCTTCTCCATAGGCAATGTGGTCTTCTCCATCATCATTACCGGCAACGATTATCTGGTCTATCGCGACGTTCCCGGGAGCAGTTGAAGAGCTCCAGATATCGCCGGCTGCTATCAGCATACCGTCCGCATCCAGAGAATCTATCCGCCAGTAGTAAGTCTGGCCCGGGTCAAGAGCGACCTCAATGGACGCTGCGTCGGCTGCAAGGTTACCCTGATAAGCTGCTTCAGTGGAATCGTTCACATCGTCAAAATTGTTACTGATGTACAAATCCTGCGAAGCAATACGGTCTGCAGGAACCCAGTTGATAATAATAGGCGATTCGACGACCAATCGCCAGGAATTCAAAGCCCCTGTACCGGACATCCAGTCATCCTGAATCTTGAGCTTCCAGGTGCCCTTAGCGTTTTTACCATCGAACTTCGACAGTTTGCTCTCGGGCCTGAAGATTCCCGTAAACGACCCGGAACCGTCCTTTATTGATGTGCCTGCTTCGTCGTCCAGAATAGTATTCTTGAAGTTTTTGTCCCAGACGCCTACGTCAGTAAACAGCTCGACCTGCGTACCATCGGGTCCTATGAGGAATACGTTCAGGTCGGCATTATTCCTGGATTGACTGATATCAAGCTCGACGTTGAGATCGGTGATTTTAAGTGAATCCGCCACGGTCAAAGAAGATGAGGTCTCGCCCCCGTCCGGAATAGTCTTGGGCACGTCGTCGCTGATATAAGTGCTAAGCGGAGGCGTGGGAGAAAGCCCTGTGGCACCATCGGCCGGAGATGGTTCGGTGGCGATTTTTACCAGGCTAAGCAAGCCTTCTATATGCAGCGTAGGTGCTGCTTCCACCTCGCCCTCGTAAGATTCGGCCTCTCGCAGGCCGGTGGATGGATCGTCTTTGTCGTCTCTGAGGATCAGGACTATGGCATTACCGCTCGCCCAGCCCTCCTGGTTGACGATCTCCTGGAGGATACTGGAAATGTCGGGTGTCTGGAATTTGGCATCCTGCTCGGTCCAGGCGGGGATAGACCATTTTACCTGTGCCGTTGTCACGGCCCTGTCTGTTATATTGTTTGCATCGTCCGCAAACGCCGCGGCATCGGGGACCAGCTCGCCTTCGATGATGAGATTCACCGGGGCCTCGCTGCCCTGTTTGTCGACCTTGTCTACCTCGACTTCTACATACGCACTTACGACCGGGGCGCCATTGTCAAGGGGAATGTCAACAAAGCGCAGAGCGGTGACCTGCTCGTCTGTGGCCGGGTCTCCTTCGTCTTCATTAGCCAGCTCCAGGTCGCTGCTGCCTATGTCCATACTGCCGTCGTCGAGATGCTGCTCGGCATCGTCACCGCCGTTGGCGACCGGGATGTCGATTTCGCTGGCCAAGGCGATGTGCAGCAGCGGTGCGGCACTCTCCTCGCCTTCGTAAGCTTCGGCCTCTCGAAGACCTGTGGAGGGATCATCCTTGTCGTCTCTTAAGATCAGGACGATAGCATTGCCGGGGGCCCAGTCTTCCTGGCTGATAATCTCCATGATAATACTGGAGATGTCCGGTGTCTGGAATTTTGCGTCCTGCTCGGTCCATGCCGGAATAGACCATTTCACCTGTGCCGTTGTTACGGCCCTGTCTGTTATATTGTTTGCATCGTCCGTAAACGCTGCGGCATCGGGGACCAACTCGCCTTCGATGATAAGATTCACCGGGGCCTCGCTGCCTTGTTTATCAACCTTGTCCACTTCGACTTCTACATATACTGCGGCGACCAGGGCGTCTTTGTCAAGCGGAATGCCCACAAATCGCAGGCCGACAACTTGTTCATCTGTAGCCGGGTCTCCTTCGTCTTCATTAGCCAGCTCCAGGTCGGTGCTGCCTACATCCATATCACCATCATCGAGGTGTTGTTCGGCATCATCAGCGCCATCAGCGATTCTGATTTCGATCACATCGCCGAAGGCCGCACCTGAACTGACCAGGCCCAGCACCAAAATAAAAGAAGTTAATACAAGAAGCTTCTTAAACATCATAATCCTCCTCATCATAATAAAGTTTGAAATGTAACTGACCGAGAGCAATCCTTACTTTCTTGTTGGATCGTATCCGTACCTTCCCTACCCGGGATAAGTTTTTGCGATCTGACACCACCTCCTTTCTTCACAAGTTAGCGACTAACATAAAAGTAAGGTTCGCAACTCTGAATCACACGAATTCAACGGTCGTGACTATACTTTAGTTTTTGCTCCAGACAATCCTTTGGGGGGTTCAAAAACGAAAAACCCACCTGTTGGAAAGTCTATACTCCTCATATACCCACTGAGACGGATATATATATATTCTTAATAATACCAGAGAACCAGCCATTCCGTCAAGAAAAATCTCCAAATTTTCTGTGCCTTTATGGCCATTTTTGCTTAAGTCTTTTCCTGTGAAGGGTTTGTGATTAATTGTATCGCCTCTTAATTAACGGCAGTGTGCATTTTAAATGTCCCATATTATTGACGAAGCGCAAAAGTGGAGCTTGATCCACCTGCGAATTAGACGGATTAACCGCTATTTATCGCTGAGCCAGCTTGGGCCGTAATTGACATCGACTTTGAGCGGGACGTCGAGTTTGATGGCGTCGGTCATTTGCTCCGCAATCCATTTGGCGTGCCTGTCGGCTTCGGCGGCGGGCACCTCGAATAAAAGCTCGTCGTGGATTTGCAGCAGCATGGAGACGGGCAGATTCTCGGCGTCAATTTTTCGCTGAATCGCCCTCATAGCAACCTTTATAAGGTCGGCTGCTGAGCCCTGGACTACGGTGTTGACGGCGAGGCGTTCGGCCTGAGAGCGTTTGTTGCCGTTCTTGCTGCTGAGGTTCTGGATTTTTCGCCGGCGGTGCAGAATCGTCTCGGCGTAGCCGGTCTGCCTGGCTCTCGCGATGCAATCGTCCATAAATTTCCGAATCGAGCTGTAGCGGGCGAAATAATCGTCGATGAACTTCTTCGCTTCGGCCCGTCCTATCCCGATCGAGCGCGAAAGCCCGAACGCACCCTGGCCGTAAATGATGCCGAAGTTGACTGCCTTACATCGTGACCGCATCTCGCTTGTGACCTGCTCGATGGGCACACCGAAAATCTGCGAAGCGACGAAACGGTGGATATCACGGTCGGCGGCAAACGCTTCCATCAGGGCCTGGTCTTTCGAGAAATGCGCCAGCAGGCGAAGCTCGATCTGCGAATAATCCGCGCTCAGAATGCAGTCGCTTTTCTTGCCCGGCACGAACGCCGAGCGGACCTTACTGCCCAGCTCGGTGCGGATCGGAATGTTCTGCAGGTTCGGATTGCTGGAGCTGAGCCGGCCGGTCGCGGTAATGGTCTGATTGAACGAGGCATGCACCCTCCCTGTTCGCGGATTGATGAGCGAACCCAGCTTGTCTACGTAGGTATTTTGCAGCTTGCTCAAACCGCGGTATTGAAGGATCAGATCGATTGCCGGATGCTGGTCGGACAGTTGTTCGAGCACTCCGGCATCCGTACTTCGACCTCGAACCGGCACCAGTCCGAGCTTGTCGAAGAGAACCTCACCGAGCTGTTTCGGCGAATCGATATTAAAAACCGTGCCGGTATGCTCGTAAATCTGCTCGGTGACATTCTTGAGCGTCTCGGAAATTTCGCCGGACATCTTTCGCAGCACCTTCGTATCGAGCGAAACGCCGCTATATTCCATCTCCGCCAGCACTGGCACCAGCGGCATTTCCACCTCTTCGAAAAGTTTTTCGATCAGCGGCTCTTTTTCGAGACGCCCTTTCAGATAGAGATAAAGCCGGTAGGTGACATCCGCGTCCTCGGCGGCGTATTCGCACGCAGCGGCCGTATCGACCATATCGAACGTGAGCTGATTTCTGCCCTTGCCGATCAATGCCGAGATCGGAATGCACTCGTGACCCAGAAAATCGGCCGCCATGTTATTCATCGAATGGCTGCGACCCGGGTCCAGGCAGTAAGACGCAACCATCGTATCGAAGTGTATCCCTTTTATCGGCATTTGTGCGTTTCGCAGAACGAGCATATCGTACTTTATGTTCTGGCCGATTTTTTTAATGCTTTCATCCGCGAGTATCGGCGCAAGTTTCCGCCGGACCGATTCGATTTCCAGATGTTTCGAGCCAAGCGGCGCTTTGACGGGTAGATAAAATCCACGCCCCTGCTGCCATGAAAAACTCATGCCCACCAGCTCCGCCCGCATCGCGTGGACCGATGTCGTCTCGGTGTCTATCGCGAAGAGTTTCTGCTTTTTCAGCTCTTCATGAAATTCCTCGAATTTCTCCTGCGTATCGATAAGCCTGTAATTCTTCGTAGCGCGTTCTGCGTATTGCGTATTGCATTTTTGTTCCGTGCGATCCGCATCAGGTGACACGGGCGATGAATCCTGGGTCAGGCCCAACTGCGCGAGCAGGCGATTGAAACCCAGCTCGGTGAAGATTTCTTTCAGTTTCGGTTCGTTGAATTTGCTAAGCTCGAAATTGTCGTAATCGACGTCCACCGGGACATTGCAGTCGATAGTCACTAACTTCTTGCTCAATTCAGCCTTGTCTTTGAACCTGCGGAGATTGTCACCCCGCTTGCCCTTGATTTCATCGACATGCTCGTAGAGGTTTTCGAGCGAGCCGTACTTCTGTATCCATCCGAGCGCCGTCTTCGGCCCGACGTCGGGCACGCCCGGCACATTGTCCGAAGTGTCACCCTGCAGGGCAAGACAATCAATAAACTGCTCGGGCCTGATTCCCATCTTCTCGAACATCGCCTTGACATCGGTGAGCGTGTCGGTCTTGATATCGAACGTGCTGATATGCTCGTCTATCAACTGCAGCAGGTCTTTATCTTTCGAGCATATCAGGCAGTCGTAACCGTCGGCGCCGGCCTTTTTAGCTAACGTGCCGATGATATCGTCCGCTTCGAAGCCGTCTAGGCGGAGCATGGGGATATTCATCGCCTCTAATATCTGCTCGATCCGGTCGATCTGCCCCGGCAGGTCTTCGGGCATTTCCTTGCGGTTCGCCTTATACTCGGCGTACATCTCCTTCCTGAAGGTTGGTGCCTTGCTGTCCATCGCGACGACCAGCATCTCGGGATTTCGGCGCTGGATTAGCCCGAGCATAGCCATCGTGAAGATATAGGCCGCCTTGGTCGGCTCGCCGGATGGGCCGGTCAACTGCCCGCCCATCGGGGCGTAATAAGCGGCGTAAATGTGCGCGTGGCCATCGATTATGTAGAGTTTCTTTGCCATTGCCGCCACTTTAGGCGTTTGGGCCCGTGCTGTCAAGGGCGGTGTAGTGGTTAGTCGCTGGTATATAGTCGTTAGTTCTGCATGGCAGCGAGGCAGGCGATACTGCCTGCCTGGGTATGTGTTTAACCGGGGAAAAGCCATCCCCAAAGCCTGCGGCTTTGAGGCTGCCACCCAATTAAATTGACGAATAACATGTGGCAGCCTCAAGTGCCGGACTGCCGCATAGTGGCAGGCCGGACTTGGGGATGGATGTGAATACTGACTCTGGTTGAACATTTGCCTGTTCGAAAAATGGGCAAGGAACTCCATGAACACGCCGACGATAAAAGAAACAATGCGGGCTACCGGCCGTTTCGGCTCAGGGAAGTTCAATACGGCGAATTCGCGGTGATATCTTCTGGCGGCCCGGTCGTAGGCTTTGGCCGCCAGGACCTCATTATCGAAGTTGCCGAGGTGTATCGACTTGCCGTTAAAGCGAATACCAGCTTGCCAGCGCCTTTTCTTACGTCTCCATGTAACGCCCTTGTATTTGGAACTGAAGGTTCTGTCCTGTCGTTTCGCTTGATTTCGGGTGTTCTGCGGGAAAACTAGGGACAGCCACCGATAAAAAATTTGGCCCGTGGACAGAAAACGTGTTTAACCTTCTAATCGCATATGGTACATAAACAGGGATCAAGTCAGAGCATCTTGAAAAATCAAAGTGATAAATTGAGAATTCCAGATTGGCAAAGGAGATTTGATAAATGAATGAAAAGAAGAAAATTGATGAAGCAGATTATTTTTTATCACAAATGCATCGAACGCAAAATATCCCAGATAATTTTGACTATAATCTGAGCGCATTTTTATCAGCGGGTCGTACTGTTTGCCAGTATGCTCAGAAAGAATCTACAAACAAACCAGGAGGTGGAGGTCAAAATTGGTATGATACCCAAATAAATAGTTCTCCAGTTTTATCTTTTTTCAGAGACGAACGAGATTTTAATATTCATCAAGAACCAGTTAATCCTAAAAAAGATATAAATGTCGTTATTGATAATTATATTGGGACATCCTTAAGTGTCACTGTTTTAGATAATAATTTAAAAGAAAAAAATCATCTTGATCTTGAAAATAAAGCTCCACTGAAAAAAGATAATATTTCTGTGACATATCGCTATTATTTCCATAAATGGCAAGGATCCGAAGATGTCTTATCTCTATGTAAAAAATATCTCGATGAATTAAAACTCTTTGTTCAAAAAGGGATTGCACAAGGTTTTCTATCAGTTACATAAGAAAATTAGGGACAGCCTACTATGAGAGAGCTAGGGGGGGAATTCCGTGGTAAACTAGTGGTAAACTAGGGACAGCCACCGATTAATACCAGGTGACGTTGCGCAGGAATCGGTGAATGTCACTGATAAAACCACATGGGCATAAAACCTGTCCATTCTACTCGTTTCACTAATGTCACGGACTTTGATCGGTGGGCTAATGCCCACCCTACCTTTTTTATTGTCTCTGCGAACTCTGTGGCCTTTGTAATTTACTATTTTCTATTGACTAATAACTATTGTTTTTCCTTCGTAGTAAAAAAAACCGTGTTAATCAGTGTTAATCCGTGTCAAAGTAACTTGATAATTGTCCCTGCTTTCGCAGGGATGACAATATTATTATCTCTGTGAACTCTGTGTTCTCTGCGGCTGGTTTTGTTTTGTCATAATTCGTGCTTTGATCGGTGGGTTAATGCCCACCCTACCGAGTCTTCTCGCCCGGCGAAGGGCCGTTTCCCTTAAAACTCGGCAGGTCCTTATCGAGGTATGCCCAGTGAACGGCCATCTCAATCCAGGTCTGGTGCGTCGGCTTGATGAGTTCCGGCGAATCCAGACTTCCCGCCTTGATCCAGACCATGCCCGGGCAGGCCTCGCCTCTGGTAAAGAGCGGCGAGCCGCACTCCGGGCAGAACTCCCGTGTTATCTTGTTGCCGCTGTCGGCGATCTTTGTATACCCTTTGATCTTTCCGGAGCAAATGGTCAAATCCGCTGCATTAACACCCACACCGACGGTATAGGGCCCTCCTGTGGCCTTGCGACAGTCCGGGCAATGACAGTACGACGCCGACGCCGATGCGCCCTGCCACTCATACTGCACCGCCCCACAAAGACAACCACCTTTTAAAATCATCCTGCACCTTTCTTTCTGAACAAGATCATTATAGCACAATCAGCAGCGTAGAGTATGCAAATTTTTTTGCACACGCAGGCGATCTGGGGTATAATAGTAGTATCGCAAATTATCATATCAGGAAGGATTGCATATGATCCGGCAGAGAAGAGGATTTACGTTGATAGAGCTGCTGGTTGTTATCGCGATCATTGCGCTGCTTATGGGGATATTGATGCCGGCATTGCAGAGGGTCAAAAAACAGGCACAAGCCACAACTTGCCTTAGCAATCTCAGACAGATCGGCGTAGCGGCCTCGCTTTACGCCGGAGATTATGAATGGATGATCCCACGCGGCTCCACCGGCAATAATCCCATTTGGTTTATGCAGTTCCTGCCTTACGTGGGCCAAAAGCACAACCAGGGCGATTACAAAAGCGTCAAGATATACCGCTGCAATAGCTTTCCCCGGACCGGCAATGGTTTGTACGATGTTCCCAATTCCAGGCAGACCGTCTGTTACGTGCTCAACGACTGGACTTTTTCGAGCAGAACCGACGAATCCGGAACCAGTATCGGAAGGCCCACCAAACTTTCAGTGTTCAAGAGGCCGGCCCATACGATATATATGGCCGACAACGAAGATGGCGATTGGCGTCCCATCATCGAGAGCGAAACCAGCCCGGAAATCATACGCTGTGATATTTTTATTCGTACGCATCTGCCGGATTCGGAAAGCCACCATATAAACGATGGACGGCGAGTAGCTCGCCAGCGGCACAGGGAAGGCTGCAATGTGTTATTCCTCGACTGGCACTCCGAATACGTCAGGGCAGAAGACATGACTATAGACATGTGGCGCGACAAATAATTGTCACCTCTACCATAACCCCCAAAGCGGGTTTGGGGGCTAAACATTTTCTTAAACTTACGCTTGACAATGACCGATTATTATGATAATAGGAATAGTTAAGCGTGCTGCGGAGTACGACGAACGCAGAACGAGTATGATTTGGATATTATGAATAAAAATATAGACATTGCGATTATCATAATTATTGCGGAGAAATTGAAGCTGCCCTGAGAAAGCTATTGAGTCAGGTACCAAAAGCCTTCCGGAGCAGCGAACTGTGGAAGGCTTTTTTAATTTACGGGCTGGGAGACATTATGGCAAGAAGAGTCATCATAAGAAAAGCAGTTGTGGAAGATGTTCCATCAATTCTTGGCCTGTGGAAGGAGCTTATGGATTTCCATAGAGAACGTGATCAGCTTTTCAGTCGTTCGGCAACCGGGCATGAAGGTTTTGCGGATTTTATAACAGGCCATATTTTAAGTGAGACTTCCTGTGTATTTGTGGCCGAAGCAGGCACGGATATTGTTGGATATTGCCTTGCTATCGTTGAAAAATATCCACCCGTTTTAGAGATTAAGGAATATGGTCTTGTTCAAGACCTTGCTGTTACGAAGAAACATCGACGAAGTGGGATTGGCCAAAGACTTCTAAAGGAAGCTCGGAGTTGGTTTTATGAAAAAGGTGTCCCCCGCGTCGAAGCTCGCGTTGCAAAAACCAATAAAATAGCAACAGAGTTTTGGGCTAAAATGGGATTCACACCATATCTGGAAACTGTGTTTCTTGAGATATAGAGAGATGAAATTTGAATTTGACGGCGAGAAATACAAGCGGGCTTCGGAAAACCAGAAGGCATGGGGAAAGAAGCTGATTGCCAAGCTGGAATTTAAAGGCAGCGAGAGGATTCTAGACCTCGGCTGCGGCGACGGTACACTAACGGCTCAACTGGCAGAGGTTGTGCCGGATGGATTCGTGCTGGGTATCGATGCGTCGGAAAATATGATCGAGACGGCACGGAAAGACCACGCCGGGGCTAATGTGCGATTCGAGCTGCTCGATATTGACGCGATTGATTTCGAATCGGAATTCGACTTGGTTTTTTCCAATGCTACGCTCCACTGGGTAAAGGACCACTGCAAGCTGCTCAGGAATGTGTTCAAGGCTCTGAAGAATCGAGGTGCGGCACGCTTTCAGTTTGCGGGCGACGGGAACTGCTCGAACCTGATCAGGATTTTGAGAGAGGTAATGTCGGCAAGAGAGTATGCGTCCTACTTCAGCGAGTTTGACTGGCCCTGGTATATGCCGGCTGTTGATGAGTATCAGGCTCTGCTGGATGAAGTCGCCTTTGCTGAAAAGAAAGTATGGAGCGAAAACGCCGATACGTATTTTGTAAGTGCCGAAGCGATGACGAAATGGATTGACCAGCCGAGTCTTGTGCCTTTCCTGGGTTGTATTGCCGGCAAAGACAGGCAGCGGTTTCGAGACGCCGTGGTTGGGCGAATGATTGAAGAGACGCTGCAGAAAGACGGCACGTATTTTGAGACGTTCCGGCGAATTAACGTGCTGGCGAGAAAAGGGTGTGGCTAATTTTTCCGGCACTACATAAGCTTGTCTTGTGTAAAGGATTGTGTTCTTTGTCATTGCGAGCGAAGCGAAGCAATCTCGACCGTTCGCAG
>Ga0307378_10006469_pt1 | contig 16020 bp, 8 predicted proteins | sample UN1MG_FD_202238 | JGI IMG/M metagenome (GOLD analysis project Ga0307378, IMG submission 202238) | Soil microbial communities from Risofladan, Vaasa, Finland - UN-1 | ecosystem: Environmental > Terrestrial > Soil > Coastal area > Acid sulfate soil | place: Finland: Risofladan, Vaasa | collected... | reverse complement strand
GGATGGCGTTGAATTTCCTGCGCCAGACCAACAAGGACCTCTTCCTCGGCATCTCCCGCCGCATGCTCAACTTCCTCAGCTGGAGCGGCATCCAGGAAGCGGAGAAGATCCTCCAGAAATCGCTGGTCGGGCAGAAGGGCCGGACGGCGGGCTATCCGGAAGACGACAACCGTCCTTATCAGGTGGCCTTATCCACCTTTACAGAGAAGCTGAGCGATGAGACCTTCCGGCTGGCGGCCAAGCACCTGACCAGCGAACAAATCCTCGTCAACATCCAGAAGTGGATTCAGGAGGACCGGCTGAGCTTTCTCGTCCAGGTGACCAACAGGAACCTCTCCCTGACCCAAGTCGTCGACTCTATCCGGAGATACCATCACACCGCCGCCGAGGGGATCGAGCTTCCCGCGGCGAGCAAGCGCGGCGTCCTGGTTTCTTTGATCCGGCGTTTTCTATCCGACCAGCCCGAGTTTATTCATACCGCCGTCGAGCACGTCGAGATCGACGACTTCTACGAGATCCTGGACCACATCGTTTTCTCGCCGGAAAGCCTGGGCAAGCTCGGCGGGAAGAGCACGGGGCTCTATCTCGCCAAGCACATCCTCAAGAGGTCGGCCGAATCGCTGAGTCATTTCGGAGAAATCAAAGTTCCCAAGACGTGGTATATCACCTCGGACGGGCTCCTGAGTTTTCTTTCCCATAACAACCTCAACGAGGTGGTCGAACAGAAATACAAGGACATTGATCAGGTCCGGTTGGAGTACCCCCACATCATCCAGACGTTCAAGAACTCGCGTTTCCCCACAGACATCATCCAGGGGCTGTCCATGGTCCTGGATGACTTCAAGGACCAGCCCATCATCGTCCGCAGCTCGAGCCTGCTCGAGGATCGGACGGGGGCCTCCTTTTCGGGGAAATACAAGAGCCTCTTCCTGGCCAACCAGGGTGGCAAGCAGGAGCGGCTGGAAGCCCTGAAGGAGGCCATCGCCGAGGTCTACGCCTCGACCTACGGGCCGGACCCCATCGGCTACCGGGCGGAGCGCGGGCTGCTCGATTTCGCCGAAGAGATGGGCATCATGATCCAGGAAGTCGTGGGCACCCGGGTAGGACATTATTACTTCCCGTCCTTCGCCGGCGTCGTGTTCAGCCGGAATGAATTCCGCTGGTCGCCGAGGATCAAGCGCGAGGACGGCCTCCTGCGATTGGTGCTGGGGCTGGGGACACGGGCCGTCGACCGGACGAGCGACGACTACCCCGTCCTGATCGCCCCCGGACAGGTCGGCCTCCGGGTCAATGTCACGGCGGACGAGGTCGTCCGCTATGCGCCCAAGAAGGTCGACGTTATTAACTTGAAAACAAACAGCTTCGAGACCATCGAAATCAAAGAGCTGCTGAAGAAATGCGGCGAGGGCATCCCGGCCGTCGACAAGATCGTTTCCGTCTACGACGGCCAGTGCCTCCGGAAGCCCCTGGGGAGGGCGGTCGATTTCGAGAAAGACGACCTCGTGGTCACGTTTGAAGGCCTGGTCAGCGAGACCTCGTTTATCCCCCAGCTCCGGCAGGTCATGCGACTCTTGGAAGAAAAGCTCCAGTCTCCAGTGGACATCGAATTCGCCTCCGACGGCCAGAGCTTTTACCTCCTCCAGTGCCGACCGCAAAGCTTCATGGAGGGCGGCGGACCGGCCCGCATTCCCAAGGACCTGCCCAAAGAGAGAATCGTCTTCCTAGCCAACCGGTTTATCTCCAACGGCAGCCTGCCCGACATCACCCATATTGTCTATGTGGACCCGGAGAGCTACGAGGGCCTCTCCAGCCAGGCGGACCTGCTGGCTGTGGGACGAGCAGTCGGCCGGCTGAACAAGCTCCTGCCGCGGCGCCGCTTCATCCTGATGGGGCCGGGCCGCTGGGGAAGCCGGGGAGACATCAGGCTCGGCGTCAAGGTCTCCTACTCGGACATCTCGAACACGGCCGCCCTAGTGGAGATCGCCCGGAAGAAAGGAAACATTCTCCCCGATCTCTCCTTCGGCACCCACTTCTTCCAGGACCTGGTGGAGGCCGAGATTCGCTACCTTCCTCTCTACCCCGACGAGCACGGAACCCTCTTCCAGGAAAGCTTCCTCAGGGACTCGCCGAGCATCCTCCCCCGCGTCTTGCCCGAGCATGCGGATATCGCAGATACCGTCAGGGTGATCGACGTAGCCGAGGCCGCCGGAGGGAAGGTGCTCCGCATCCTGATGAACGCCGACCTCGACGAAGCCGTGGGATTTCTCGTCGACCCCCGCATCGACCCTCCCTTAGCTCCGCTCTCGAAAGAGATGGAGAAAAAACAGGCCGAGAACCATTGGGCCTGGCGGCTCGAGATGGCCGAACACATCGCCTCAAAGCTGGACCCCAGGCGCTTCGGCGTCCAGGCCATGTACGTGATCGGCAGCACCAAGAACGCCACGGCCGGCTCGCAGAGCGACATCGACCTCCTGGTCCATTTCCGGGGCACCAAGAAGCAGCGACAGGACCTGATGACCTGGATGGAGGGCTGGAGTCTGTCTCTAGACGAGATGAATTTCCATAAGACGGGCTTGAGGAGCGGCGGAATCCTGGATGTCCATCTGGTCACGGATGAGGACATCGCCAACAGGACAAGCTATGCGGTGAAGATCGACGCCGTCACCGATGCGGCCAGGCCTTTGCTGCTCAAAGATGGCGCCTGCCAACCGGACAGAGAGCGCTCCTAGATCAACTCCCGGGTGGCGGCGTCCAAGCTATCGGGATCGAAGCGGACGAGCGAGAGCTCGGGTCCGTCGTGAGCGGCTGAGAAGCAGTGAGTACGGCCGATCCGGTCGCGCCAGGAGCCGGAAACCCTGGCCGATTCATGCACATGGCCGTGAAGAGTCAGGAGCGGCTGGCGGGCTTTGATGAACTGGCGGACGGCGATGCTGCCGAGATGGCAATCGAGAGGGACATGATCGATCATCTTCCCTCCCCGAGCCGACAAGTCGAGCTTGGTTTGGTAGGGGGGTGTGTGGAAGAGGATAATCGCTCTGGCCATGTCTTGGTTCTCGGTGAACCGGTCCAGATCATCTTTGATCGTCAGATATTTGATTTCTTGCTCAGAGAGGGGATAGGTCCGCCATCCCTCCTCGGGTGAGACGGCGTCCGGGTCGGTATAACGGGACACGTCGTACCGTTCCCAGTCTTTCAGGAGAAACGGCGTCGGGGGAACATAAGCATAGCCGTAGATGGTGAATTCTCCAAACCCGACTCGGCGCTGATGGATATACTCCCAGACACCGCGGGCCGCCGCATCCAGGACCGCTGCTTCTTCAATCCGGGCATCGTCATTGCCCATGATCAGGAAGACCCGCGGATAGGCCTCCCCAAGCTCCCGGCGCAATTCCAGAAGATTCTTAACCAGGAAATCATTGATGAAATCCCGATGCGGAAAATCCAGAGTCTCATGGGCCTGCCACGCATGGGGGAGAAAGTCGCCGCCGATGAACACGGCCTCGGGCTTTTCCCGGAGGACCGCCTCAAAAAGCGTCTGATAACGGCCTACCCTGCCGTGGAGGTCGGAGACAAAGAAGGTCATGGACACAGGGAGAATGATAGCGAAAAACCGAGGAAGCGACAACTCCACCGAATTCGCCCCTGAGAACGCTCAAAGAAGGGGGCTAGGGACCTTCGCCCACGTTGAACTTGTAGCCGACTCCGCGCACGGTCTGGATATACCTTTTGGCCTTGCCGAGCTTCTTCCGGAGGCCGGTCAGATGATAATCGACGACACGCTCGGTGATCGGGTAACCGTCTTCTCGGACATTGTCGAGGATTCGAGACCGGGTAAAAACCTGGTTGGGCTTGCCCGCAAGAAGGGCAAGAATCTCGAATTCCGTCTTGGTCAGGGCGATCTTCCGGCCGCCCGCTAAGACTTCGTATGCCCCCCGGTTGATCACCAAGCCGTCGATTTCCAGCGTCGTTTTTTGATCGCCTGCCGACTGGACCCTCCTCCTCAGAAGGGCCTGGATGCGGGCCAACAGGACCTGTGGCTCAAAAGGCTTCGTAACGTAATCGTCAGCATAATCCTTCAGGCCGGCGACGATATCCTCCATCCGTTTCTTGGCCGTCACCATGATGACCAAGATCTCGGAGGTGTTGGGATCTTTTTTCAGGATGCCGCAGACTTTATGGCCGTCGATTCCCGGGAGCAGGAGGTCCAGGAGGATGAGGTCCGGCTTCTCCCTCCTCACCAGCTCCAGGGCTTCCTCTCCTGTCTGGGCGCAGAGGACCTCATAGCCTTCTCGCCAAAGGATGAAAGACAGGCTTTTCTGAAGGTTGATGTCGTCCTCGACGCAAAGAATCCTGGCTTTGTGGTGGATGTCTTCGTCTGCTGATTTCATCCCGGACTTTGCCCCGAGTATTTCATTTTAACGAAAACCAAACAAAAAGCAAACGGAATCAAAATAGTCGGCCGGAGAAAGCCCAGAGGGCAGTTATCGTCGGGCGGGGTGAGAAAATATCAGAGGGGCGAATCTCGCTCTCGGTAAACCGTAATCCATTTATCGACAATCTCGACCAGGCTTTGACGCAGTTCAGTCCCGCTGCCATGGATGGGGCGGAGCTCCTCGGCCAGCTCGGGACAGCCCCGGCGGTCAAGCCAGGAAGAGATGATGTCGTTATCGGAGTAAGGCTGAATTTTCTCCGGCGCCAGGGAGCGAAGGGCCGCCAGGAGATCGGGCAGGTTAAAGACCTTCTTTCCTCCCATGGCCAGTGGGGTCCGGTCCAGGCGCGCTATCTCGACCTGCAGGTTCCTCTTGAGAAGGGTAATGAGCGCGCGGCCTCGGCTTCTCCTGGGGCGCAGCCTGTCCCCCAGCTCCCGGTAGCTGTGCATGTAGAGCCAGGTCGAAAACTTGTCCTTGTCACCGTAGTTTTCCAGCATTTGGCGCAGTCGGCGGGCCTCCTCGGTGTCCTTTTCTGCGTCAAGAAGGATCCCGCAGATCTCCCTGATATTCCTGGCCCGCCGGAGCTCCCGGCCGTCATCATCGGAGAGGAAGAAGTCTCCCATCCCAGTGAAGTTGAGGATGTACGCTTTGAGCTTCTCGAGGCTCCCAGGATCCCCCTTGGGAAGGACGAAGCCCAGGCCTTGAAGTTCATGGGCTTCTTTTGCTTTGGAGGCGATAATCACGGGAATACGGGGAAAGTGCTTGTTCACCAACCGGATGAGGTCACGGCCGGCGCCGCTCTGAAGTTCGTTTCCTTTGGGGAAGAAGATGTCCGTAATCAGGCAAACGACATCGTCCCCGTGACCCCGGGGGAGCCGGCTCTCGGCGCTGATCTTGGACTCCTCTTCGACCCCGAAAAGAAAACTGAGGCTTTCCTCGTAGGTCCTGGTGATCATGACGTCAGCGCGCTGGCCGATGATCGCATACAGCACCGGAAGGAATTGGGAAAACCAGCGCGGCTCGTCGTCTACAATATGGAAAATGAACCGTCTGAGGCTGGAGTGTTTTTTGATGTTGAGCAGGTCCTCCGCCGCCCGGACGGCCGGCAGGACGATGCTTTCGGGGGGAAAGGCGTCCCGGTTGACGGCGAAGACGAGGTCGGCGCCGGCCGCATAGGGATACTTCTGCCAAGCCGCTTGAGGGGGTGCGTATTGGATGTACGGCTGGAACGATAAAAGGACAAAAATCGAGTCCTGACTCCGGGCGTGCAGCTTTTTGGCATCGAGGATGGCGAGGCCGGTATCATCGAAGAGGAAGACCGACGGTTCTCCGGAGGCGGCGACCAGCACCGACTGGGGATCAGGGAGGACCTCCGTACTTAACCACGGCATCTTCTGGTCCAGGACCTTCCTGGACTCACGGACCTGGGCGTCGGCCGCAAAAAAGTACGCCCGCTTGATCTTGACGGGGTTGATGATCCGGGGGATGAACTCGTATTCCCGGGAAGCGCGCCTAGCCATTCTCCGTGACCACCTGGCAGCGTTGGTTTAAGGAATCCGCATACACTGTGACGGGGCGAGGAAAGGCCAACACCGAAAGCGCCGACTCTGGATGAGTTCCGGAGAAAAGCCACGGGTCGAAGGTATCAAGCTGCGGCGTGACATAACCGTAGATGATATTGTTGCTCATCAGGTTGGTCAAGAAATGGGTGCCCTGGGTCCCGTACATCCGGGTCTGGAGTCTCTTCTGATCCTCGTCGAACCCACCCTGAATCATGTACAGGAAATGGCTGCCGTAGACGCCCCCGGTGAGGCTCCCTTCTTCGGGCAGGGGCTCGGACCGCCCGGCCACGTCCACTCCGTATTCGAAGATCGCCGCCGCCTGATCGACATCCTTGAACTCGACAAAGATGCCCCAATCCGGGTTCTTGCTGCCCAGACGGCCGGGAACGACCAAGATGTATTTCTCGCCGCGGCCCTGCATCTCCCGGTTGACATCGACGATCCGCTTTCTGACCGCCGCCTGCATATCTCTTGAATAGAGGAAAGGAGACACGACGACCGCAAACCGGATGTCCCTCTTGACTCCATGTCCCTGGGCGTTATTGACCGAGAGATACGTGCGAAGGATCTGCCGGGGAACGGGGAGCGCGTCGAACCGAAGTTCGGGGAGCTCGGTCAGCTGGACGATGTGAAAGGTTCCCTGTCTGTTCTCCTTTTGGGAGAAGTCGAGGTTGAAGACAAACTCAATCTGGAAATGGGAGGAGACGCGGGCAGAGATGGTCTCCATGATCTCGCCCAGGGTTGTCTTGAACCCGAAGTGGTTGTTCTGGATGAGCTCTTCGATTGTGATCAGGTTGTTCTGGATCCCCAGAAGTCGGATCTTATGAAAATTGGCGAACCGCACGTGCAGCTTCCTCATCGTCTCCAGTTCTTCCCCCTTGAGGTCTCTGTTCCTGGTCATGTCAAGAGCATAAAAATACTGTTGGCCTGTCCCGATCTTCAGGAGATCGAGGGGGATCGGGTTGCGGATGGTGGCCATGGAGATGACGGGAAAATCATCCAATACCGTGGCGTAGCCGTGGCCGAAGGCGATCCGGGCAAATCCCTCCTTGGGATTCTGGTTCTTCAGGGCATGGGGAAAAAAGGAGCTCGCCACGCCGGAAATATAGGGATAATAAACCGGGCCAGCGAGCGTGTCGTCGAAGAGTCCCGGAATGGGGTTGATGACGATGGCCATCTTTTCCCGGCTTTCGGGCGGCTGCTTCCGGCGGAAGTCGTCATAGATATGTCCTATTGCCAGGACAGCCTGAGCCACGCGGACCTTCGGGTCGGGATGGTTGTTGGGCAACATAAAGGTGGCGTTCTCGCCCGCATGAACCGGGCCGATGCCGGCTGTCGCGCGGCCCGCCTCATTCGTGGCCGACGAGCGTATACCCAGGGGGATTTCCCCGAGTTCGTCGATAATCGAAGTGACCTGGAGAAGCTCCTGCTCCCCGAGCCTGCAGTTGTTCTCCAGGTACCGGTCATAGAAATCCGTGGCCAGGATGCACGTCTTGAGCTTACCGGCCTTCAGGAGGGAAATCTCGTTGATCCTGATGAGCCCGGCTCCCTTCCCTCCCGGCGCCCCCGACCCAAAGACTTTGACGTCGCCTTCTTTCTCGGTGATCGGGATGCTCATCTTGCCCTTTTTATATTAGGACAAGCCTGTTTTTTAGTAAAGGATCGGAGGGCGGGCGAGATGAGGAACCCGCCAAACGATTGGCGAAAGCCACGCTGGGTCCCGTTAGAGTTCAGGTCGATGGCCAGCCCAGCGATAATACGCAGCCGCACGGGTAGGCGATCAGAACGAGCGAAAAGTCGATGGGCTCTATTTCAGCCACTGGTCAAGCCAGCCGATGACCGTTTCGTGCCAGAGGATGGAGTTGGCCGGCTTGAGGACCCAGTGGTTCTCGTCTGGGAAATAGAGCAATTGGCTCGGGATACCGCGCCGCTGCAGGGCGTTGAAGGTCCCCAATCCCTGCGACTCCACGATCCGGAAGTCCTGTCCGCCGTGGACGACGAGCATCGGAGTCTTCCAGTTCTTGACGAAATTCACGGGATTGTGTTTTTCGTAAGCCTGAGGGTTGTCCCAGGGAGTGCCCATGTGGTCCCACTCCGGGAACCAGAGCTCTTCTGTCTCGAAGTAGGCGGCCCGCTCGTCAATGTTGCCGTCGTGGGCAATAAGGCACTTGAAACGGTCCGGCCAGTTGCCCTCGATCCAGTTGATCATGTAGGCGCCGAACGAGGCGCCGAGTGCTCCGACCCGCGTCCCATCCATCCAGGAATATTTTTCTAGAGCCGCAGCCAGCCCTTTCTTCAAATCTTCGAGAGGCTTTCCTCCCCAATCGCCGCGGATGGAATCGCAGAAGGCCTGTCCGTAGCCGGTCGAGCCGTGGAAATCGACCATCACCGCGGCATATCCCGCGCCGGCGTAGGCCTGCGGGTTCCAGCGGTAATGGAAATGGTTGCCGAACGACCCTTGGGGGCCGCCGTGGATGAGGAAGGACACGGGGTATTTTTTGGCCGGGTCGAAATCGACGGGCTTGACGACATAGCAATAAACCGTCTCGTTATTCCAGCCCTTGAAGATGAACTGATCGTAATCGCCCTGGCGGGCGGCGGCGACCTTGGCCGCGTTGATCCGGGTGACCGGTTGTTCATCTCCGCCATCGACGTTGACGGAATAGATCTCGACCGGCGACTTCAAGGTGTCCCGCTCGAAGACGATCCTGTCTGACGCCGGAGCAAAACTCCCCACTGTCCCCTGTTCGATAACCGTCTCGGCTTTCCCGCTCTGGACATCGATCGCGAAGAGCGAATTCTGACCTTTATTGGGCGCCGTGGCCAGGATCTTCCCGCCGTCCGGCGACCAGCAGAACGACGCTGCCGAGTAATCCCAGGCTTCGGTCAGGACGCGCTCCTGTCCCTCGGGCCAGGGCTTGAGCACGACCCGGAAGCGGTCGGCTTCGTAGCGCGGCCGGACCATGGCCAGGTAGGCCAGGGTCTTTCCATCCGGCGAGAAAACGGGCGTTGTATCCCAGGCCTGGTTGGCCTCGGTCAGACAGCGAGGTGCAGCGGAGCCGTCGACCGGCACATAGTAGATGTCGAAATCAGTGGACCAGGCTTCCTCCCGGCCGGCATCGCGAGCCGTGAAGACAATCCCTTTCCCGTCGGGAGTGAAGGCAATCTCCTCCGGCCCGCCGAAGGGCTTGCTGGGTGTATCGGCATCCATGGCCGGCATCAAGTCTTTGGCCTCAGCTCCCGCTATCGGAACGGCGAATATATGCGAGCGCCGGCCGTCGCTCCAGGTGTCCCAATGGCGGACGAAGAGCTTCTCATAGAGGCGGCCCGTGGCCTTCCGCTTTTCGATCGCCTCGAGCTTCTCGGCCGTAGCCTCCGCGCTCTGCCCGGGAAAGACGTCCATGGTGACGGCGAGATATTCGCTGGCCGGAGAGACGACGAGATTCCCGATGTCGAGGGGAAGCTTGGTCACCTGCTCCGCCTCTCCCCCATCAACCTTAATCCGCCAAACCTGGGACGAGCCGGACCGCGTGGACAGGAAAAAGACGCACTTGCCGCAGGAGGACCAGCGGGCGTTGAAATCGGCGGCCGGGTGGGCGGTCAGCCGGCGGAGGCCTTTCCCGTCCGTCCCGACGAGCCAGATGTCGGTCCGGCCGCGGTTGGCCTCGAGGTCCGTCTCCCGAACGTTGAACAGGACCCATTTCTCGTCCAATGAGACGCGGGAGTCCGAGATCCGGTCCATGGCCAGCATGTCATGGATTGTAAGGGGATGAGTCGACTCTGCCCGGGCTTGGGTTTGAGGGTGTAGCGGGCTAACTGCAAAAAACGCTCCCAAAGTCAAAATCGAAATGGCTATGAAGAATAATGAAGGACGACGCATTGAATCACCTCCCGAACTTACGAAACGCTTATAGCACACCCCCCCGTCTCTCGTCAAAAAGGCGTTTTCAGCCATCGCCGGACCGACTAAACAGCTTCTGCTCAACCTGCCTTGCGCCGGCGCACCATCAGGTAATAGATCGTCGGGGTAGCGATGAGGGAGAGAAGGACCGATATGCAGAGAGCTCCGATGACCGCGATGGCCAGAGGCTTCAGCATGTCAGCGCCCGAACCGATGCCGTAGGCCAAAGGCAGCATCCCGAGGGCAGCGGCCATCGACGTCATCAGGACCGGCCTCAGCCTCCGCCGTCCCGACCGGACTAACGCCTCGCCTAGATCCAACCCTTGGGCCTGGAGCTCCTTGACAAAATCGAGCATCAGGATCCCGTTCTTGGCGACGATGCCGACCCCGATGATGGCCCCCAGCAGCGAGACGACGTTGAGGGAGGTCCCCGTGATCCATAAGGCGAGGACGGTGCCGAACATGGCCAGGACCGCGCCGAAGACGATGGCCAAGGGCTCCGAGAACGAGCCGAACTCAAGGAGAAGGACAGTGAAAACGAGGAAGACGGCCATCAGCAGGACGATCATCAGGTTGCGGAAGGAATCCCGCTGCTGTTCGTAGAGGCCGCCGTACTCGATGGCTCCCGGCGGAATGGATTTGTCCTTGCTTAAAACGTCGCGGATCTCGGCCATGGCGCTCCCCAGGTCGCGGCCCTCAAGCCTGGCCGTGATGGCCACGTCCTGCCGCGAGTCTTCGCGCCGGAGCTCAAGCTGGCCGGGCTCTTCTGTGATATCCACCACCTGCGAGAGCTTGACGAGAGTTCCATCCGGTGTTCGCAACGGGAGTTCGCGCAGGCTCGCCAGCCGGTCGAGGCGCGACGGGTCAACCTTGACCCGGATCGCGACCACCCGGTCGCCCTCGAGGACGGACGAAGCCGTCTGTCCCAGCATGGCCGTGTTGGCAGCCGCGGCAACGTCGTTCGCCGTCAGGCCAAACCGCCGCGCGTCCGGCAATCGCAAACGGAGGCTGATCGTCGGCCCGGTATAAACCAGCCCGTTGAACACGTCCACAACGCCCCTGATCTTTTTGATCGTTTCCCCAACTTCGGGCGCTTTTTTCTCAAGCCAGGTCTGATCTGTTGAAAACAATTTCACTTCGATGGGTTGGGGGGCCCACATGAGGTCGCCGATCAGATCGCCCAGGATGCCGGGGAATTCCCAGGTCAGACCCGGCAGTTCCGTGTTGAAACGCCTCCGCAATTCGGAGATGACGTCCGCGGTTTTCCGCTTGCGGTCGTTTTTCAGCTTGACCAGAAAATCACCCGTGTTCGGCTCGGCGATGGACAGGGCCAACCTCGCCCCGGTGCGGCGCGAATAGCTGGCCAGCTCCGGGACCGTCCGCAAGATTTTCTCCGCCTGCAACAGCTGGCGGTGAGTTTCCGCGAGGCTCGTCCCGGGGGGCGTGAAGTAATCAATGACGAATCCACCTTCATCCATAGGCGGCAGGAATTCGCTCTCGAGACCTTTGTAAAGGAGAATCGCCAGGAGCATGACGCCAGCACAGACCCCGATAGTCAGCCCCGGCCGTTTGAGCGCGGCCCGCACCCCCGTCTCGTAGGCCCCGATAACGCGCCGCAGCAACGGACCGCCGTGCTCCTCGCGGAGGCCTGCCGGCTCGCCCTTACGGGACCGGAGCAGCCAGGCGGCCAGGGAAGGCGTCAAGGTAACGGCCAGGGCCAAAGACGTCAGCAGGGCGACGACCATGGTCAGGGCCAGGGCGCGAAAGAAAACGCCGGTGATTCCTTCGAGAAACGCCAGGGGGATGAATACGACGACGGGCGTCAGGGTCGAGCCGACGAGCGGCCGGAAAATCTCACCGATGCCGTCCCGGATGGCCTCCAAACGCGGCTTTCCGGCTGTCCGTTTCGTATGGATCGCCTCCACCACGACGATCGCGTCATCGATGACAAGACCGATGGCCGCGGCGATGCCTCCCAGGGTCATGAGGTTGAATGTCATTCCGGCTATTTTCATCGCCAGGAGCGTGACCAGGACCGTGACGGGGATGACCAGCGTGGCCACCAGCGTCGTTCCCCAATTTTTCAGGAAAAAGTACAAGATGACCACGGAGAGGATCAGGCCGAAGAGGATCGCTTCCCAGACGCTCTCGACCGAGGCGCGGACGATCTCGGATTGATCATAGAAAAAAGCGAGCTTCATGTCCGGGGGCAATTCCCGCTTCAGCTCGGCCAATTGTCCTTTCAGGACCTTGGCAATGTCGAGGGTGCTCCCGTCGGGTTGGCTGCGGACGTTGAGCAGGACCGCGTTTTCTCCGTCGGCGGTCACGATATTGAAAACGGGCTCAGGTCCTCGCTCGACGCGGGCGAAATCGCGCACGCGGACCGGGTGTCCGTTGATGACCGTCACCGGGAAGCTTTCGATGTCCCGGATCGAATGCAGGCGCCCGTCGACTACGGTCAGATAGAGCGTGTGGTTCTCCTCATGCATGCCGGCCGAGGCCACGAAATTATTATTGGTCAGGGCCTCCGTAACCTGGGAAAGGGAAAGCCCGGCGGCGCCGAGCCGGAGCGGATCGACCACGATGTGATATTCGGGCGTCCGGCCGCCGACGAGGTCCACGCGGGCGACGCCCGGTATCCTCAGGAAGCGGAGCTTGAGATTATAGCGCGCCGTCTCCCAAAGTTCGGTGATGCTGCGCGCGCTGCTGGTGAGACTGACCCCGAGTATGGGGAAGGCCGAAAAGGTCAGCCGGAAGACTGAGGCCTCGACCGTCGTGGGCAGCGCGGCGCGAATCTGAGATAACCGACTGAGGACGTAGAGCTCCGACTGGATCATATCCACGTTCCAAGTGAAAAAGACGCTGATCTCGGCCGCGCCTCGGCCCGTTGTCGAACGGATCGTGACGACGCCGCGGATGTCTTTCATCGCTTCTTCGATGGGCCGGGTGATGGTCGCCATCATCTCGTCGGCCGGCATGACGCCGTTGTCCACGAGAAGTACGACACGGGGAAAGTTGGTCTGCGGGAAGACCGAAGAAGAGATGGTCAGGGCCGAGAAGGCGCCGGCCAGGCACAGGGCGGCACAAATGAACACGATCGAAATCGAGTGCCGCGTGGCGAACTGTCCTAGGGCCGAGTGCTTGCTCATCCGTTCAATCGATGATATGGATTTTCGTTTCGACGGGGACGGCATAGGCGTCTTCGGTGACGATGACCAGGCCTTCTTTCAGCCCTTCCCCTTCCACTTCGACAAGGCCAGATTCGCGCAAGCCGGACTTGACGTGCTTCCGGATGGCCTGGCCGCCTTCAACCAGCACAATCGAGCCTGTGTCTCCTCCCACGGAGTCGGCGATCAGGCTTGCTTCCGGGACGGCCAGGACGTCGCGGCGCTCTTCGGAGACGATCCGGATCGTCAAAAATTGGCCCGGCTGAAATCCCGCGCCGGCGGGAATGGCCGCCCGGACGAGCACCGTGTCGGTTTTGGGATCGATATCCTTGCCGACGACAGTCAGCTTCCCGGCGGCCGTGCTCCCCGCGCCGAAGTCGACCGGCTGGCCGGGCTTGAGCAGACCAGCTTCGCGGCTGGGGACCTGGGCCGTCACGACCAGACGCTCGAGGGAGATGACTTCGGCCAGGACCGCGTTCGGCTCGACGGACTGGCCGAGCCGGGCGTTGATCCTGACCACTGTCCCGGCCAGCGGCGCCTTGATTTCAAGAAGGGACAATTCCGTCCGGGCCGCGGCCAGCTCGCTCCGGACGGTCGTGAACTGCAACTCGGCTTCCTGAAAGGCCTTCTGCGAGGTCCCGTCAGAGGCGAGGAGTTTCTGCTGGCGTTCATAAACCTGCTCGGCGAAGGCCAGCGCTTTTTCTGCCTTGGCCACGGCGACCTCAGCCAGCCGGGTGTCGAGACGGAAGAGGACCGCTCCGCGCTCGACCGGACGGCCCTCGGTGCAGCGGATCTCGGCGAGGATGCCGCCCACCGGGGCCGAAAGATAGGCTCCGGCCGCCGGCTTTCCATCGCCGGGAGGTTCCGGCTCCACGGTTCCGTAGGCCGTGACGTAACGGTGGAGTGTCGCTCGGACGACCTTCCCGACATGGACGGCGACGTCTGTGACGATTCCCTCTTCCTCACCGGCGGATTTGCGCCCGAGCCCCTTGATAAGGACGAGGACGGCGGCCCCGGCAACCGCCAGAATGATCAACCCGGTTACGACCTGGCGTCTAGTCACCCTTGCGCTCCTTTGCGGGCCCGGAATCCTCCCGTGCCTTCGTGTAGATCCAATCCCTGACGTCGAGCGGGCTCTGAGCCGCGTTCTCCAGCCGTCCGACCGCTTCCTGGGCCTGGACGAGGGCTTCCAGCCGGGCCTGCGCGCTCGCGTTGAGCTCGAGCTGGACACCCAGGAGCTCGAGCTTCGATATCTCCCCAACCTCGCGCCTGGTCCTGGCCGCGGCCTCCTGCCTGTCCAGGTTAGCCAGGAGGTCGTCGGCGGCCTGGGATTTCAGGAGGGCCGAACGGCAGTCCTCGACGGCGGCATCAAGCTCTCCGATGACCTGGGATTGGAGAGCCAGGAAGCGGGCGGCGTTTTCCGTGCGCCGGGCCTCGGCCTCGGCGATCGGACCGCGATTGCGGCTGAGGATGGGAAGGTCAAGCGCCAGTCCGATCGTCCACTTGCTGTCGGTCTGGTCGAGTTGGTAGTTGGGCCCGAGACGGATATCGGGATATTGCTTGGCGATTTCGAGCTGGAGGGCGGATTGGCTGGCCGCATATTCGGAGAGGGCGGCCAGGATGTCCGACCGGTTGAGCACGGCGTGGCGGCGGACCTCGCCCGCCGGGAAACCAGGGTCGGGACGACGGAAGCAGTCGAAGGAGAATGCCACACCCTCCAGCGCCCTGCGCGGCAGACCGAGGGCCGCGGTCAGCTGGGCCAGGGCGTTTTCTTTGATCCGGGAAGCTTCGATTGCACCCAGCCGGCTTCCGTCGAGCGCGACCCGGGCCTGGGTGAGGTCGTATACGGAGACCTCTCCAGCTTCTTTCTGGAGCTCGAGGATCCGGACGATCTCCGCCTGGAGCTTCTGCGCCTCGGCGAGGAGGGACTCCTTCTCGCCGGCCGCATACGCTTCGAGTAAAGCACCTCGCAGCCGGCTGCGAACTTGCCAGGCCGTGGACAGGATGTTCCAGCGGGCCGCCTCGGCGAGGTGCCGGGCTTCGGCGATCCGGAGGCCGCGCTTGCCGGCGGTCTCGAGCGTGATCTCCAGGGAGACCTCCGGGATCCAGGGCGTGACCTCATCGACCGGAGTCGTGGCGTTGTATCCCAGCAGCGGATTCAAGGACGGGTTGGGCCGTTCGCCGGCCGTGATCCGGCCGCTGCGGGCGACGCCCCACTGGGCGCGGGCGATGTCCATATCGGGGTGATAGTAGAACGCCGCCAGAGTCAAGGACTTGAGGTCCCAGATGGCCGGCGGCCATTCCTTGGTTTCCTGGTTTTGAAGAAGGAAATCCCTAAGCTCCGGGGAGTCAAGGCGCCGGGCCTCGAAATTTTCTATGATCTGGGCGGACGCGATCGGCTTGGGGTGAAAGCGGACGCACACGACCGCCGCCATAAGGACCACCGCCAGGCCAACGATCTTGAAAAACGGGATCGGCTTCACAAAAACGCCTTTCTCCGCCCTTTAGCTCCGGATCATCCGCAGGTCCTGGGCAGGGCGAGATGATTCTGAAAGATACAATATTATCGATAATGCGACATTGTTTTTCAACTGAATTAATTTTCATGTCCCCTTCAGTTTCCTATCGGCCGGTCCATGAAACCCGCCGATTCCTGAGAGAAATCTTTGCCTTGATCAAAAAGACGTCAAGGATGCCGTGGGCTTTCTTGATAAAATAATACAAAATCTATAAAATTTATCAGAATAATAATTTCAATTCAAGTCGGGATGGAAGGCCTCAGGGCCGGAAGACCTTGAGGTCTACCTCTTTGATCATCCGGTAGTGCCGGTCGTTGGCGGTGAGGAGTGTTTCCCCGTGGACGATGGCCGTGGACACGATCAGGGCGTCGCTGAAAGTCAGGCTCCCGGCCAAGAAGTGCCTTTCGACATAGAAAACGGCCTTGGCCGAGATTTCCTCGC
>Ga0307378_10006468_pt1 | contig 16021 bp, 13 predicted proteins | sample UN1MG_FD_202238 | JGI IMG/M metagenome (GOLD analysis project Ga0307378, IMG submission 202238) | Soil microbial communities from Risofladan, Vaasa, Finland - UN-1 | ecosystem: Environmental > Terrestrial > Soil > Coastal area > Acid sulfate soil | place: Finland: Risofladan, Vaasa | collected... | reverse complement strand
CTGTCGTTTGAGATAGCCGACTATAGCGGGCAGGTCTTCAATCTCGGTCCCCTTTACCATTGCCGCCATGGGGAGCAGTCCCCCCAGCTTGTATGATTTCTCATAGAGCGTAACGTCATGCCCTCTCAGGGCCGCCACCCTGGCTGCCTCCATCCCGGCCGGCCCGCCACCGACCACCACCACCTTCTTCACCTTCTCCGCTTTTTCAAGGCTATTATGCTCCGTCCCCACATTCGCGTTTATCCGGCAACGCCGGCTCCCCAGGCAGTTATCACAGGCGGTACAGGGCGCGATATCATCCAGTCTCCCGGAGGCAATCTTGTTGGGAAGATCGGGGTCGGCTATCAGGCGCCGGGTCATACCGATAAAGTCCACCATACCCTCCCGCAATGCCTTTTCCCCGAGCTCAGGGTCGAGCCTGCCGACAACCATGACCGGAACGGACACCGCCTTTTTTATTCCCGCGGCCACGCGTAAATTGGCTCCCGCACCCCGGCGACTCCGATCATACTCTTCAGGGAAGGACTTTAAAGGAACGGGGGGCTCCGGATAGAAAAGCGCTTCGGGCAGGTACGCACCGACGTGATATCCCAGCCAGTGACTCCTCACATGAATGTTATCGGCGCCGGCCTCCTGTAATAAGCGGGCTATCCCCCGACTATCTTCAGCCGTCAGGCATTTGTCATCTTCAATTCCCATATACCGGCCGATTTCGATGCCGTTGATACAGACGGAGACCGGGAAGTCCCGACCCAGCCGCTTTTTGATTTCCCGTATGATTTCAACCGCAAACCGGGCCCTGTTTTCCAGGCTCCCGCCATAGTCGTCCTGGCGCCTGTTCCAGAAAGGAGAGAGAAAGTTATGCAGCAGGTGGCTGCTGGCGGCATTTATATCCACCCCCTGAAATCCCGCCTTCTCCGCCCGCACCGCCGCGCCGGCGAACTTATCCACAATCTCCTGAATTTCCGGGATACTCAACTCCCGCGGCATTTCGTTATGAAAGTCGTTTTCGGTCTTCATCACCACGGGTGAAGAGGCTATCGGCGGGCCTGAGAAAGGAGGGTTCGTCTCAAAGCCGAGCCTTGACTGCCAGGGGCCGTCATGATTCATCTGCATGAATGTCGGGCAGTCGTGCTTGCGGATAACCTGAGCCAGTTCACTGAGGCCTTTGATATATTTATCATCGTCAATGCGATACCGCTGCCTCCAGCGTGCGCCTGCGGGGTAATCGATAGTGGGGGATTCCACTATCAGCAGGCCCACGCCGCCTCTGGCTATGCCTTCGTAGAAGGCCTTAATCGCCTCGTTCATGTGGAGGTCGTCTTCGTGCCACATGAACATCCCGGCGCCTGTCTTTACTATCCGGTTCCTGGTCTTTACCGACCCGATTCGACCGGGTTCCAGCAGCTTTTCAAATCTCTTATTACCAGTCAATTGCCGTCTCTCCTTTTAACAAATACACACTTGATTAATATAATTAATTTTCCGGGGAAAAGTCAAAATATAGGTAAGACAATTCTCCGATGGCAAAGAGCCCTTTATTGTTGACAAACGATAGTATTTGAAGTAACATCGGGCTGGCTTGCGTACATCCCGTCGTAAGCCAAGCCTTAAGATTTGTAAAGGAGTAACTATGTGTTGAAACATCTATTAATAGTCGGAGAAGTAAATATCAAATGCAGCCAGCCTGCCGTAAAATTTACGTCTGAAGGAGGAAATTAATGTTAGACCAGACCAGTCAATGGTATAAATTGCAGTACCCGGAGTGTTTCGTTAATGAAGAAGCGCGAATGATGCAGAAGATGTTTTCTGATTTTGTTGACAAAGAAATTTTACCTGTCCGCGATAAAATCGACGATGATTTGACACACGAACAAATAATTAACCCTATCCTGAAGAAACTACAGGTAGACCTCGGTTGCCAGAAGAATATGATACCCAAGGATTACGGCGGCAATGAAATGCTCTCTATAGTCGCCGGTGCCCTGAAGCAGGAGCAGATAGCACGCGGCGATTACGGCATAAGTATGCACAGCGCCGTTACTGACTGGGGATGGACGCCGGCTACCCTGGCATATCTCATGGCACCCACTCCCGAGGCGAAGGCCTGGGCGAAAGCAGTGCTCGATGAATTTGCGCCGATGTTCGTCGGCAACGAACATCGTGCTGCCTGCTTTAATATGAGCGAAGCCGAGTCCGCCTGCGATATCGAGAATATTACAAACGAAGGTAAAACAGTTGGGGTGAGGGCTAAACTTGAAGGCAACGAATGGGTTATCAACGGCAACAAGTTCTGGGCATCGAACGCAGGTGTAGCCGACCTCAATTGCGTAATCTGTAACATAGACCCGAGAATGGGGAAAGACGCTTTTGCCCTGATTTACGTGCCCGAACCCTGGCCGGGAGTTTCCCATGGCAAATTCGAGGTAAAATGCGGCATGCAAGCCGACAGAAACACCTCTACCTATTTTGATAATGTCAGGGTACCCAGGGAGTGGGGACTTCAGGGGCCCGTAGCCTGGGCTATCTTTGAAACGACCGCATCGGCTCCCCTGCCTCTGAATTCGGGACACACCATCGGTATTCTGCAAGGCGCATTCGACGTGCTTCTCGACTATACGAGCCAGAGGGTAGCCGGCGGTAGAACAATCAACCAGCACCTCTCCGTGGCCATGATTCTGGGCGAGATAGCCTCGTTCATAACCATAGGGAGAGCTGCCTTCCTGGAACTGGCCCATGAGTATGACCGCATGGATATTTATGGTATGTGGAACGCGAATAGCATGGTGGCTAAGGGGCACGCCGTGCACGCATATATTACCAGGACTGTGCCGAAACTCATCCTTACAGGGATGGAAGTCATGGGTTCCTACGGCTATGTGCGTGAAAACCACTACGAGAAATACTACCGCGACGCGCCGATAGCGAAAATAGTCATGGGTGGCAGTCACCTGGGCTATTTTTCCGTGTGCCGGCAATTCTATGACCTGGACTTCTCTTCATTCGGACCGGGTAAGCTTGAAGACCCGACTAAAAGTAAAAAGTAATCGCCAGTCTCGTGCGTATGGACGACATCACGATATCAGCTGACCTCCTCAGACCTGTCTTACCCGGGGAGGTCAGCTTCCTCCTGATATAAAGGGAAAACAACCTGTCATCCTGGAAACAGAGGCCGGCGGTTTCAGGCTCGATGCAAATGCCGGCACCCTGGTTTGCGTAGATTCAACAAGCACACGGCGATAGGTAGTCATTTCCCAAAAATATTCATCTCTGTTATTATGTATCCGGATATACCAAATATAATCAAGGAGGAGATTTATGAAAAAGTTGTCATGGCTTGTCATCATGGGACTCATACTCGTCGGTCTTATCGCATCCTCGTGCAGCTCATCGACCAATAAAATTCGCGTGGCCACCGACGCCACGTGGCCCCCGTTTGAGTACATCAACGAGCAGACCAAACAGGTAGAAGGCTTTGATATCGATATCATGAATGCTATCGCTGATAAGGAGAACCTCGACATAGAGTTTGTCAACGTGGGGTTTGACCCGCTATTGGCCGGCGTGGCGCAGGGAACTTATGATGCCGCCATCTCGTCCATTACCATCACCGAAGACCGGGCGAAAGACATGCTCTTTTCCGACCCGTATTTTGAGGCCGGTCAGATAGTTATCGTGCGCAATGACAACACATCGATAACCGGCAAGGACACGCTTGCGGGTAATGTCGGGGCCCAACTGGGAACCACCGGGTCGTTTGAAGTTGAGAAAATAGCGGCCGCAACCCTAAAAACCTATGATGACATCGGCCTGGCTTTCCAGGACTTGATGAACGGACAGATAAATGCCGTTGTCTGCGACAACCCTGTCGCCCTGGGACATGTCGGGAAAAACCCGGATAAACTGAAGGCGGCTGGCGGTATCTTCACGAACGAGAACTACGGCATCGCCGTGGCTAAAGGCAAAACGGATTTACTGGCTAAAATCAATGCCGGTATAAAAGCCATAAAAAGTGAAGGTTTAATAGAACAATATACTGAAAAATGGCTTGAAAAGTAGGTAAGGGTTGCCTTTCCGGGGTTTTTTCAGCAATTTGAGAGGGGCTATTTCCAGAAGGTCAACGGATACGGAAGAGCCCCTGCCAAATCAGGAAGAGTTGAACCGCGTACCGGGGGCCGAGCTGAGTTCGCGGCTCGACCCCTGGTGGTGGCTGGTAGTTGCCGTCGCCTTCGTCATCGTCTTGCTGCTGGTGCTCAAATCTGACCCCTACTGGAACATCCTGCTATTTGTGCGTGACGGGCTGGCCATCACCGTCCTGCTCACCGTAGTATCCTTTGTTTTTATCGTTGTATTGGGTCTGCTAGGCGGCCTGGGGAGAATCGCCAAAAACCCCGTCATCCACCTCATCGCCACGCTTTATGTCGAGATAGTAAGGGGCGTACCGCTCCTGGTACAGCTAATCTGGTGGTATTTCGCCGCCCCGGTAGTTATTCAGGCAATCGGCAGATTGCTCCACATTTCCGCGATAGCAAATTACCAATCAAACGCCATTTTACTGGCTATTATTGGCCTGGTCATCTGCTACGGGGCTTACATGAGCGAAATTTTCCGTGCCGGTATCCAGAGCATTCACCAGGGCCAGATGGAAGCGGCACGCAGCCTGGGCATGACTTACATGCAGTCCATGCGATACGTGATATTACCGCAGGCCCTGCGGGTGGTATTACCGCCGGTCGGCAACGAATTTATCATGCTATTAAAAGATACTTCGCTCGTCAGCGTGGTAGCTGTGGCCGACCTCACCCGCCGCGGGCGCGAGTTCATGGCCACCCATTTTAATCCCATCGAGGTGTGGACGCTTATTGCCCTGCTTTATCTTATTATGACCCTGTTTTCGGCACGCCTGATTTCCTGGATGGAAAAGAGGAGACGTTTCGAGAGGTAAATATGTCAGAACCCATTATTTATATGGAAAACGTCCATAAGTATTTCGGCCATATACATGCATTGCGCAGCGTGAATCTGGAAGTGCAAAAGGGAGAGGTCGTGGTTATACTGGGCCCGTCAGGTTCGGGTAAGTCCACGCTATTACGATGTATTAACCACCTGGAAGTCTACAACTCGGGGAAAATCATCGTGGACGGAATACCTTTAAAAAGCGCCCAGAATATCAATGCTGTAAGACGGGAAGTAGGTATGGTATTCCAGTCGTTCAATCTTTTTTCTCACCTTACCGTCACGGATAATCTCACGCTGGCACAACGCACGGTCCGCAAGCGGGATTCTAAAGAGGCGAAAGAAATCGCCGCAAAGCTGCTGGCTAAAGTGGGCATCTCCGATAAGGCGGAATGCTATCCCGGGCAACTTTCCGGGGGGCAACAGCAGCGCGTCGCTATAGCCCGCGCCCTGGCGATGAATCCCAAGATAATGCTCTTCGATGAGCCGACGAGCGCCCTGGACCCGGAGATGATTAAAGAAGTTTTAGACGTAATGTTAGCTCTGGCAAAAGAGGGAATGACGATGATTGTGGTATCTCATGAAATGGGCTTCGCCCGGGCTGCCGCCAGTCGCTGCATCTTTATGGACGAGGGACAGATTATCGAGCAGGGCACGCCGGACAAGCTGTTTTCTTCTCCTTCTCATGAACGTACCAAAATCTTCCTCAGCAAAGTACTGCAGTTATAAACTCTCCTTGATATTACCGGAAATGACCGGCTATCCATTAACGTGTGCCCGGGTTAACATACGCAATTTTAAAAATGATTTATCGCTGGCGTTCGGATTTGCGAGTATTGATATAAAAAATGCTACGTAACTGGAAATCCTCTCCCGTGTTTGCCCTGATAGCGCTTGTTGCCGTGACCGCAATCTGGGGCTGGACTTTTCTTATCGTGAAGGTCGCCATCGCGCGTATGCCGGTCATGGATTTCCTGGCGCTCCGATTCACTGTGGCAACCATCGTCATGGTTGCCATACGCCCGACCATCCTGCGTAGAATTTCACGTCGTCAACTGTGGCGCGGAGCCATACTGGGCGCCTTGCTCGGCCTGGCTTATGTCACCCAGACATACGGGCTACGTTCTACGTCCGCTGCCGTATCCGGTTTCATCACCGGCATGGCCGTGGTCTTTACACCGATTGTTTCCTGGCTGCTGCTTCGAAATGTAATCAGCCTTAAAACCTGGCTGGCGGTAGTACTGGCCTGTGCCGGCCTGGCATTGCTCAGTCTGCACGGCTGGGCTTTCGGTACCGGCGAACTGCTGACACTGGGTTGTGCCCTGTTTCTGGCGTTCCACATTACCGGTCTGGGAAAATGGTCGTCGCAACATGAGTCGTACGGGCTTGCTCTCATTCAGATTGCTACCGTTGCGGTGATGTCGCTCGTTGCCGCCGCGCCCGGAGGATTCACGCTGCCGCCAGACGCCGAAGTCTGGGGGATTATCGGCATAACGGCGGTGCTGGCTACATCGGTGGCTTTTCTTGTGCAGACCTGGGCTCAATCATTGATATCACCGACGCATGCGGCAGTGATACTGACAATGGAGCCGGTATTTGCGGGAATATTCGCCGTGGTCATCGGCGGTGAACACCTGACTCCGAGGATTATCGGGGGTGCGGTGTGCGTACTGGCAGCGATGTTCCTTATCCAGCTGAAATTCAGACAGCGTGGTAGATAGAGGGACCTGGGCCTTTGCCCGGGTTTATTGTAATTGGCATCCGCAGTATTGGGCGGCACGGTACGATAGGTGGTACCTTTAAGTTGAAATTTGTATTAATGGCTTGACTTCAACCATCATTGGTTTAGGCTCCATTATTGTAAATTACCAAGCTTTCTGAGACAGGCTCCAGGGCCGAACTCCACCTGAAGAAGGATTTTACTCATAATTGCCTCAACCGCGGGTCCATCTTATCGCGCAGCCAATCGCCCAGGAAGTTACCGGACAGCACCACCAGCCCGATAGCCACGCCGGGTAAATGTTGATATCCTTTTTTAATTATCCTGTCCCTGAAAGGGCGTAGGAAGGGCTGGAAAAAGTGGAATATGGTAGGTCGTGCTGAGTTACTCCCCCCGGTACTGCCCGGAAAGATGGCTCTCAATGGAGACGTAGTTCCGCGTATTGGATGTGATGGTGGGCGGTACAGGACTTGAACCTGTGACCTCCTGCGTGTGAAGCAGGCGCTCTAACCACTGAGCTAACCGCCCGTGTCTTGGCCGTATATCAATTCTACGTAAAAAAATACGTAAAATCAAGCAGCCGACCCCTTTGTTCTCAAAAAACCCGCTCCTTTCCCGGGTTGACGATGGTGTCCGGAAATAAGTATTATAAGGCGGAGTCCGTATGATATATCGCTTTCCGCAATGCGTAACACCTAGTGATAAAGTGATAAATAGAGATGTTAAACGTCATCGTTTGTGTCAAGATAGTCATAGACCCTGAAGCCCCCGCCTCCACTTTCAGAATCGATCCCGAAAGAATGCGTGTTGTCCCCGGCCAGGGGGTCCCGCCGGTGTTAAATCCCTACGATGAGAATTCGCTTGAGGCTGCCCTCAGGATTAAGGAGCAGCAACCGGGCAAAATAACGGTAATAAGCGCCGGCAAATCCGTACCCAAAGCGGTAGTAAAGAAGTGCCTGGCCGTAGGCGCCGATGACCTTGTCGTTATTGAGGACGACATATTCGATGATGCCGATAGCTATACAACCGCTTATCTTTTGGCTGCGGCCATCAAGAAACTGGGAGAGTATGACCTTATTCTTACCGGCCGAATGGCCGCCGATACCAACGCCGGTCAGGTGGGCTCGGGTGTGGCCGAGTTGCTGGGCATCCCCATCGTCACGGTTGCCCGGAAAATAGAGGTCAACGGCGACACGGTACGCGTAGAAATGTCGCTGGCCGATGGCTACGAGGCGGTGGAGGCCCCGCTGCCCTGTTTGGTTACGGTCAGCCACGAACTGGGTGAACTTCGCGCGGCCAATGTCAAAGGGCTTATGGCCGCGCAAAAACAACCCTTCATCACCTGGCACGCCCGGGACCTGGCCGTGGATACGACCTCACTGAGACAAAGCAAGCCGTTGAAACTATTCATACCCGAAAGAGAAGTGAAATGTGATAGAGTGGAAGGACAGACACCGGAAGAAGCCGGGGCCAATCTGGCTTTGAAACTCCGGCAAATGAATCAAATCTAACCACAGTTATCACTCGCGAATAATTATGGAGGTTGGGAAAATGATAGAAGCAGTGAAAAGTAAAATTGTAGAAGAACTGGAAAAAATCGTAGGGAGCGAGTTCGTCTCCACCAATCGGGCCGACCTGTATATTTACTCCTATGACCTGACAACCGCCGAGTCCAACTGGCCGGACATAGTGGTCCTGCCGCAATCCCAGGAGGAATTAAGAGCCGTTATCAGCCTGGCCAATAAAGAAAAAATACCCGTTATCCCCTACGTAGCCGGCGGAAACGTAGGCGGGCTGACAATACCCCTTAAAGGCGGCATCATACTCGACCTGAAAAGAATGAACCGTATCGTAGAGGTCAGCGAGACCGACATGTATGCCGTCGTCGAGCCCGGGGTGACGTTCGGCCAGATAAAGGCCTACCTGAACAAGCACCACCCCACTCTGAGATACACCTACGCATTTTCACCTGCCTCCACCGGCGTCATGACGAATGCCCTCGTGCAGGGACTAGATAACCTGTCCTTCAGATACGGCGACGCCTCGCACTGGGTAAGCGGACTGGAAGTCCTGCTGGCCACGGGAGAACTGATAAAAATCGGCTCCTGCGCGGCCAGTAAAACATGGCAGGCCATTGCACCCTTCCCCGAGCTTGACGGCCTCTTCCTGGGATGGCAGGGAACCACGGGCATCATCACCAAGATGGCCGTGAGTCTCTGGCCAAATCCGCAACACGGCATGGCGGTGACTTTCATGCCGATGGACCTGGAGGGCGCCTACGAGATTCTAGAGGCAATCATCCGGACGCGCATTCCCGACGACCTTATCGGCACGTCCTTTGCCCTCAACAAGGTCGGGGTGCCGGCATATTCACACCATAAGGCACCACTGTATCCGGCGACCAAGCGGCTCCCCGACGAGCCGGAGTTCGTCATCACCGCGGAGATTACCGGCAATACGGAAAACGAACTCAACGCCAAGGTTGAGGCCGTCGGTGAAGCGGTGAAAGCGCGTTGCCGCGGCTTCAAGTTCACCGGACCGGATACCCAGCCGAGCACCACGGCGGCCTTCCCCATGCAGGCGCTGGGAGTGCTCAGCTCCGGCGGCGGACTGAACTGGGTCGGCACCTACGGTCCGATGAGCCGGTGGCTGGAGACGGTCAAGAAAGGCTGCGAACTCCAGGACAAATACGATATCACCCGTACCTGCTACACCCGCATCATGAACGAGGGGCACTTCGCCGGGTTGCGCTGGATGCTCCCCTACGACAAGGGAGACCCCGCCCTGGTCAAGCGGATCCATGCCTTATGCGAGGAACAGCTGGACCTCGTCCTGGAAACGGGCTACATCCCGTACAAGACGCCGGTCTGGGCGGTGAGAAGGCTGGAAGAACTGGCAGGCCCCGACTGGCTGAAACTGCACCGTAAAGTTAAAGAGATGCTGGACCCGAATAATGTCATGAATCCCGGCCGATGGGGTATGCCCCGGGAGTAGCTGTCTTTGAGCTTAGATTAAGGAGGCAACGATGGTCCTTGACGAACTGAAGGAATGGCTCTACGGATGTACGCATTGCGGCACCTGTAAGGAGGTCCTTAACATATTTTCGCCCGTCTGCCCCGCCGGGGAAAAGTATCAGCTTGAGTCCTATTTCCCATCGGGGAAAATGCTGATAGCCAGGGGGGTTGTCAACGGAGTATTGGATCTGGAAGACGATGATATCCGGGAGAGGATATATGCCTGCACCGGCTGTCTTTCCTGCGAACAGCAGTGCGGCGTCTATCACCACCAGCATATCTTCGAGATTATCCAGGCACTCCGGACGGAGGCGGTGACGCAGGGTAATCTGAATCCCGCCTATATGATTATGGTCGACAGCCTGAAGAAGGACGACAACGTCTTCGGTAAACCCAAGGCGGAACGCGGGGACTGGGCCAGGGACATGGGCATCAAGGACGCCGGGCAGGAAAAGGTGGACGTGGCCTACCACACCGGCTGTATGCTCTCCTTCGACCCCGAGCTGTGGGAGGTGCCGCGCAGTGCCATAAACCTCTTGAAAGCCGCCGGCGTGGATGTCGGTATCATGGGCTTGGAGGAGTCCTGCTGCGGCGGCCACGCCTACGAAATCGGCTACCTGGGGGAATTCACCAAGTACGCCGAGCATTTTATCGAGACCTTCAACTCGCTGGGGGTGAGCCGGGTCGTTACCTCCTGCTCGGATGGCTACAGCACGTTCAAAAAGCTTTACCCCAGGGTTAATATCCCGATGAAGTTCGACGTGCTGCACATGGTGGAGTATATTGACCAGCTGATAAAAGACAAAAAACTTAAATTCACGAAAAAGGTGCCGATGAAGGTCACCTATCACGACCCCTGCCACCTGGGAAGACATTTAGGGGATGACGGCGTCTACGAGCCTCCCCGAGACGTGTTGAAGAGCATACCGGGAATCGACCTTATGGAGATGGAACGCAACCGGGAGAACGCCTGGTGCTGCGGGGCCGGCGCCGGCGTCAGTCAGGCCAACCCCGATTTAGCCCTGTGGACGGCCAACGAGCGACTCAAGGAAGCCAGGGCTACCGGCGCCACGGCGCTGGTTACCAGCTGCCCCTGGTGCGAAAGGAATTTCAAGGACGCCGTTAAAGAGTACGGGGAAGACATCGAGATTTACGACATCGCCGAAATCGCTCAAAAGGCGCTATGAGGCATTAAAAATGAAAATCAGTGAGCATATAAAATGTGTTGATTTCTCATGCAAGGATATCGATAAAAACAGCTATATGCTGCCCTCCGGGGATATTGACACGGTGAACACCGGAATCCTGATGATAACGGAAGCCCCGCCGAACGAAAAGGCAGACTATTTTTACGCCGCCGGCAACCCCTTTTATCTACAGACCACCCTCCAGGCCTTCAGAGATGCCGGTGCGAACGTAGCCTCCATGCAGGATATCCTCGACCTGGGAGTATACATCACCACAGCCGTCAAATGCGGTAAAACACAGTACGCCGTTTCCCCCGACACCATGAAAAACTGCTCTAAGCTGCTGGAGCAGGAAATAGCCCTGTTCCCGAATGTGAAGGTTTTCATGCTCATGGGGGACGTGGCGATAAAAATGATGAATAATATCTGGAAAAATAAAACGGGGAAGAAAGTAATACCCGCCGGTTCGACGTACAAAATCAGGGGGCAGGCATACTACTTCGAAGATAAAAGGGTCTTCCCCTCATATACCCCGGCAGGAAAAAATTTCCTGATTGAAAAATCGAAAAGGAGAATGGTCGCGGAGGACATCAGGGAGGCTCTGAAAATGACACAATAACTCCTGAGTACTGCGAAACTCTGAAAGGAGATAAACAAAATGGCAAAAAAAATGGAATGGATGGTAAGCGGCGACTGCACCGAGGCCTGCACCTCGCCGCCGGTATGCCCTTACTACTGGGGCTCGAGCACTCCCAAAGACCTCCATGACGGTATCAACCAGTGCGAGGGTGCTTTTACTTTCCAAATCAAAGAGGGATATTACCAGGATGTCGATCTCGGCGGCCTGATTGTCGGCTTCGGTTTCAACTCACCCGTAGGCGGCACCGCGGTACGCGCCCCGTGGAAGACAATACTGTATATCGATTCCAAAGCAGACACCAAACAAGCCGCCGCACTGGAAAAGATTTTCACGACTGCCTGGTCGAACATGGGAGAGGTGCTCAAGATAAAAAGGGCCCCGATGTCATTTACCAAAGAAGCCGTGGGGTCGGCGCCCGAACCCGGATACAGGCATGCGGTGGAGTGGCGGGGAGTCTACAGCCTTAAAGCCGAGCCGCTGATGACCATGAACGGGCTGCCCAGGTATATAAGCGGTATGATGGGCGGTAAAATCTACGTGGGTAAGTCCACGGAAAACAAGTTTAATGACCCCGACTTACCACGGGGCAAGTGGAATCGACCCGAAATGAGCAATACTTACTACGATTTTGCGCTTAATCCCGAGCAACTCCAATGGGTTCCTTAGAAGAGAAACTTGCGGAATTTTGCACGTGGAAACGGTGTCTTTTAAACGTCACTTTTTTGCGGCGGCACGGGATGCCGATTTCACGTGCTTAATCTCGCACGCTTCCCTGACCAGGTAAATAAATCTTTCCGCCATCGGATGTTCGGGAGCATCGGCGCGAAGAACGGCATCCACCCCCACAAATATATCGCCGGAAAGCGGCAGCACCTTCAGCCTCCCCTCGGTGATGGATCTTTCCACACTCGCTATGTGCTGTAAACCAACACCCTCCCCATTTTCGACGAGATTAATACCCCACTCGGAGCTATTTACCTCCACTATTATGGGAGAGGGCATGGCGCAGCCGCCGACCCTGAGCTTTTTTAAAATAATCTGGCGCGTAGCTGACGTCTCTGGACCTAAAATCAGGGGATAACCGCAGAGGTTTACATATTCCAGGCGCTCCCTTTGAGCAATGGAACTGGACGGGGAAGCGACGAGGACCAGCCTCTCCTTTGACGAGAGGGGAATACATTTCAGCTTGGGGTTGCCGTAGTCCATACTGACGACAATCCCCAGGTCCACCTGCGAATTAAGAACATCCTCAACAACCTCGAAGGAAGAAGAACTCCGGATAATCAGCCTCACACGTGGATAGAGCTTTTCAAAGGCGGAAGCCGCCGAAGCAACGCAGGTGCTGAAAGTGGTGGATATGCCGACACGCAGGCTGGCCTCTTTGATATTCTCCAGGTATCTTTCGGCGCTGGTCATCTGCTGGTAAATTTCACGCACATATTTAAAGAGGCCGGCGCCGGCCTGGGTCAGGAATATCTTCTGTCTTTTTATATCAATAAGCTTAAGGCCGACATTCTTCTCCAGTGACCTGATATGGTAAGTGACGGTGGGTTGAGTGAGACACAACTTGTCGGCAGCAGCGGTGACGCTTTCCTCGCTGGCAACATAGTAAAAAACTATGAGACTATGCAGGTCTAACTTTGAAGGTGCCATTCTTACCTACTTTATCGATCCGGTGCCGGGTGCACCTCCTGCACTCGTGAAAAGACATCGCTATTCTCGCGGGATATCGGAGTGTTATCTATGATATCATAGATAATTTTGTATTGCAATCAGCCTACTGCCATGTTAAATTGCAGTGTAATCAATGCACAACATCTTTCAATTTTACCTGTTTTGGTACTGACCTCTTGTTTTTACGTATGAAGTACCTTGATTTTCCCCCCGCAAGTCGTTAATATGTGGTAAAACAAGACCATGTGCGTGCTATGTTAATTCAAGAAATTAATGCTGGAGGGCTAAAAAGCTTAATATAGGTAAAGGAGGTAAATAGACATGGCGAAGGATTTGACCAAAGCGCTGGCTGACTTGAAGGAAGATGAGGCGCTGGCAATTACGCAGGAGAAGCTGAATGCAGGTGCCGACCCTATGGGTATCCTCGATGATGCCAGGCGGGCCATGGAAATCGTGGGCAAACGCTTTTCCAACAGCGAATATTTCATCCCCGACCTGGTATATTCCGGCGAAATACTGAAGAAAATCAACGAACTCGTCAAACCCAAGCTCACCACAGAGGGCGCGGTAAAACGCGGAGGCAAGGTCATCATCGGCACGGTCGCCGGCGATATACACGATATCGGCAAAGACATCGTTGTCTTCATGCTCGATGTCAGCGGCTTCGAGGTTTACGACCTCGGCGTCGATGTCCCGGCGCAGAAGTTCATCGATAAGATAAAGGAAACCGGCGCCCCTACCGTCGGCCTGAGCGGATTCCTGACGCTGGCCTATGACGCCATGAAACAGACCATCGAAGCCATTAATACCGCCGGACTCAGAGACAAGACCAAGATTATGATTGGCGGCGGCCAGATTACAGACGAGATAATGAAATATACCGGCGCCGATGCCTTCGGCAAAGACGCCATGGTAGGTGTATCGCTCGCCAAGAAATGGGCAGGCGTTAAATAACAATCTCAGCAGATAACGTGCAGGAGGTTAAAAAATGGAAAAGAAATGGGAAGCAATGACAGCCGATGAAAAGCGGGCCGATCTATTTGACAAGTGGCTTTCACCGCCGGGTGTGAAGTTTGCCAGCCCCGAAGCCGAGAAGGGGTATAAAGGAAGAGTGACCAGGATAAAGGACGCCATCGAGCTTAAGAAGCCCGACAGGGTGCCGGTCTTTCCCATGACGGGCTTTTTCCCCGCCTATTATGCCGGCTTTACCCCTAGAGATGTGATGTATGACTACGATAAACTCATGAGCTCATTTTCCAAATACGTACTGGATTTCCAGCCGGACGCCCACGGCAGCGTGACCACCGCTCCTCCCGGCAAGTCATTTGATATTCTCGACTACAAGCTGTATGCCTGGCCCGGCCATGGCGTCGCCCCCGAGCACGGCTACCAGTGCATCGAGGGCGAGTACATGACGGCGGATGAATATGACGCCCTGATTGACGACCCGACCTATTTCTTCATCAGCGCCTATTTACCGCGTATCTTCGGGGCACTGGATGCCTTCAAGATGATTTCGCCGCTGACCAGCATCCTCGAAATGTACGGTGGTTTCACCGGCGCCGCCCTGGTACCGTATGGCGTACCTCCCGTCCAGGAAGCTTTAAAGAAGCTCATGGAAGCCGGGAGCGAAGCCCTGAAGTGGATAGGAACCGTTGCCGGCTATGGTGTAGAAATGGCCGCGGCCGGATTCCCCGGATTCTTCGGCGGCGGCTGCAAAGCCCCCTTTGACACCATCGGCGATACCCTCAGAGGCACCAGAGGGCTCATGCTGGATATGTACCGTCAGCCGGACAAGGTCATCCGGGCGGCAGAGCAGCTCACGCCGATAATGGTTAAAATGGGGGTGTCCGCAGCCCGGCAAAACGGATGCCCGGTTGTATTTATCCCCCTGCATAAAGGCGCCGACGGCTTCCTCTCCGACGAGCAGTTCAAGAAATTCTACTGGCCTACATTAAAGGCGCTTATCCAGGGTCTGGTTGACGAAGGTTGTGTGCCATTCCCCTGGGCCGAAGGGGGCTATAATACACGCCTGAAGGCTATCAGGGACGTACCCAGGGGCAAGGTTATCTGGGGATTCGATACGACAGATATGGCCAGGGCCAAGGAAATACTCGGCGACGTCGCCTGCGTAAGCGGGAATGTGCCCATCGCCCTGCTGAGCGTAGGCACAGCCGAGGATGTAAAAGAAAACGTCAAGAAACTCATCAATACCTGCGCCAAGGGCGGCGGCTATATCATGATGAACGGGGCAGTTATCGAAGACGTCCCCCCGGATAACGTCAAGGCTATGATTGACGCCACCAAGGAATACGGCGTCTATAAATAGACACGCCGCGGGCAAAGACGGTAATATAGTATTACAAGAGGGTGTGCCACGGAGTCCATTCCGCCGGCACACCCTCAATATTAATATTAATGCCACCCCGAGGTAGAAAATCATGCCCGTACTCAACGATATCCGCCTGAACCTGAAAAAGAACGAAGTGCTGCGCCGCGAAGGATTCAAGGGACATGCCAGAATCAGGCCGGAGATAAAAAAACTCATCCAGGAGCTGCTGGAAATCGTAGATAGCGCTCGCCTCCTGGAACCGACCACGGCCTATGAAATCTACAAGGTGACCGGAATAGCCCCCGACCGGGTTTCGCTGGAAGGCGACGCTGCGGTAAGCGGGTCGTTAATACCTTCAACCTTCCCGGAAGCCAAAGAGCTTGCCGCTGTCGTCTGCACCATCGGCCCCGGACTGGAAAAACAGGTAACGGAATACAGCCGGGGCGGCGAGACCTTGCGCGCGATGTTGCTTGACGGCATCGGGAGCGCCGCCGTCGA
>Ga0307378_10006467_pt1 | contig 16022 bp, 21 predicted proteins | sample UN1MG_FD_202238 | JGI IMG/M metagenome (GOLD analysis project Ga0307378, IMG submission 202238) | Soil microbial communities from Risofladan, Vaasa, Finland - UN-1 | ecosystem: Environmental > Terrestrial > Soil > Coastal area > Acid sulfate soil | place: Finland: Risofladan, Vaasa | collected... | reverse complement strand
GGATAGAAAATTTTGAATCTTATTTACGCTCGGCAATGAGTTATTCTGATTCTAGAAATTTAGAGGAATTTGTTAATAAGGTGGAATTTATTAAAATAAGTAATAATGCACATGAAAGATTCAAAAAGTAAAAGAATTACAGAAATAGAAAAAAGAATTAGTTGGTTAAGAACTGAATTAGTTCATAGTAATCGTTATCCAGGTGTGGTTAATAAAGGTTTTGAAGAAGAACTAAATAAATTAATTCAAGAATTAGAAATTATAAAAAAGTAAATGAAATATATTTTTATACATATTGGTAAAACGGCTGGAACTAGTTTTAGAACATTCTTAGAATCCAACGTACAAAAACCTTATTGGGGATATGGTAAAACTTATGTATTAACTCATGAAGATTTAGATGTTAGGAACCCAAGTCAATTTACCGAATTAGAACCTAATGGTTATGCGGTGTTTAACCATTATGATTTATTTTCTGAACATGCCCCTTTCGGATTACATAGATTCATTAAGAATGATGACTACCAATATATTGCTGTATTAAGAGAACCAATTTCTAGAACTATTTCTGCTTTTAGATATGCGATTGATAGAGGGTGGGCTAAAGAAGGTGATGATATTATTGAATGGTTTAAATTAGATGAGAATAAGGATAAGGAACATTACCAATTAAATTATGTATCTGGAGTTCCTTTAGATGGACCAGGTGAGGTAAAGATTAAAAAAGGTCTATTAAATCTTGAAAAATCTAGTTTCTTATTTGGATTTACTGAAGCATATAATGAGTTTATCGATTTATGTTGTGAAACAAATAATTGGAAACCAGAATATAAAACAACCAATGTAACTAAGGCTAAGGTCAGTGTTACAGACTCACAAAAAGAAGGATTAAAAGAATTACTTAAGGATGAGATAGAGTTTTATCATAAGGCAATCAAATTATATAATAAGAAATACAATAAAAGTTTTAAAAATGATTAGTATCGTATACTGTACAAAAGAACATAAACCAGAACACATAGCACATTTAAAAAAAGTATGTGGTAACCCAAAGGTTGAAATAATAGAATATATTAATAAGGGTGAAGGACTTACTAAGTTCTATGATAAAGCCATAAAGGAAGCTAAGAATGATATTATTGTATTCTGTCATGATGATATCACTATTGAAACTAAACAAATAGCTAATAAGATTACTAAGTTATTTGATAAGAATCCAGAGTACGGTATTATTGGTGTGGCTGGAACTAAATTCATGAGTGAAACTGGTAGATGGTGGGATGATAAGAAAAAGATGTATGGTAGAGTTGCACACACTCATAACGGTAAAACATGGCTTTCTAAATATAGTGATGATTTAGGTAATGACATTGAAGAAACCGTTATTGTTGATGGGGTATTCTTTTCAATACATAGAGGTAGAATTAAAGAACAATTTGATTTAGAAGTTAAAGGATTCCATTTCTACGAAGTAGATTTCTGTTTTAGAAATTACTTAGCTGGTGTTAAAATTGGTGTTCATACTAATGTAAGAGTTAATCACCAATCAATCGGAGAAACTAACCAAGAATGGGAAGATAATAGAGTATTGTTTGCTGAGAAATTTAAAGATAATTTACCAGTTAAGATTGATAGAGAGTTTAAAGGTAATGAAAGATTTAAAGTTCTTTTAGGTAGTCCTAACATTTCAGAATCTTTAGACTTAGTAACTAAATTAAAAGGTTTAAATTACAATGTAACCGTAGTATCACCAGTATTAGATAATGATGAAGCTAACTTTAAAAGACTTATGGCCAAGGGTGCTAAATTTATACCAATCAACCAACCACCAGGATTTAAAATAGGTGATGGTCAATGGTCATTAAACACCCCTAATGGACCTCAATTATCTGAAGCAAATAAACTTTACAGAGTAGGTGAAGTTGATTTTGATATCCTACATGTTGATAATACAGAAGTTGCAACACACTTAAATAAGTTTTATCCAGAGTTACCTTCAGTTACGTTAGCTAGTGATATTACTTCAGAACAAATAAAAGAGAAATATCAAACAACATTAGCATGATAAAAATAATTACAGGGTGGAGTGAGAAGGGTGGTTCTACCTTTGCATTTATCAGACTTGTAAATGCTTTAAATGAAGCTGGACATGAGACTACGCTTTATGGCCCACATGAATGGCATTTAGGTAAATGCAAGGGTGATATGTTAGATAACTTTAGACCAGAATCTGACGATACACTTATTGTGCATTTCCTTAATCTAACTGATAGACCACCAGTTAAAAAGGTTATACTTAATTGTCATGAGAAAAATGTGTTCGAAGTAGGTAGAATGATTCAATTCTGGGATGAATGCGTTTTCCTTAATGAGAAGCAAAAGAAATATCATATCACTTATCAAGGTTCGTATGTAACAATACCTAATCTCAGAGAAGAACTACCAACTAGTGATAAGGTTGAAGGTTCTGATAAGTGTGCTGGAATTGTGGGTTCTATCGATTTTAACAAACAAACCCATATCTCAATTCTAAGAGCTCTTAATGATGGATATGAAAAAGTATACCTATTTGGTAATATAAGTGATGAGGCGTTCTATAATGACGAGGTAAAACCACTTATTGATGAACATGATGAAGTAATTGAATATGGGTTTATAAGTGATAAAGAAAAAATGTACAATATGGTTGATGCTGTTTATTTATCATCCAAGTCAGAAGTTGCATCTCTTGTAAAGGATGAGTGTGATACTAATGGTACAAAATTCTTTGGTAATCATGCTACTAATCATGATGTTAAAGAATTAACTAATGAAGAAATAATACAAGAATGGGTTAAGGTTTTAGAACTATGAAAAAACCAATAGTACATGCATATTTCATATGTCACAATGAAGAATACATATTACCTCATTTATTGAGATATTATTCTGAGTTCTGTGAGAAGATTTATATTATTGATAATATGTCTGATGATAGAAGCGTTGAGATTATTAACTCATTTGATAATACTGAAATCATACCATACAACTCTAAAGGTAAGTTTGATGACAATAAACACATGAGATTAAAGAATAATGTTTGGAGAGTTAGTGAAGGTATTGCAGATTATGTAATTATTGGTGATTCAGATGAGTTCCTTTATCATGAGGATATGGATAAGTTTTTAAAGGAATCATTTGATAATGGAATAACATTCTTCAAACCACATGGTTCACATATGATTGCTGATGAAGATTTAGTTTTAAAAGCAGATGATAATCTTTTAGATATAGTTAAAGAAGGTGTGCCAGTTTCAGTATTGGATAAACCGATGATGTTTAATTGTAACAAGATTAAAGAAATTAATTATAGTCTTGGTGGCCATATGGCTAATCCACAAGGGGAAGTTAAAATATATAATGGGGAAGATTTAAAAATGCTCCATTATAAATTCATTGGTTTAGAAAATCACTTACGTAGGTGTCAAAGTAGAGGTTCTAGACTTAGTGATTGGAATTTAAAACATGGTGTGGGTAAATTTTACTTATATACTGATGATGAGAACGTAATTGATTATAGAAATTATTTAAATAAGAGAGAAAAAATTATAGAGTAATGATAGTAATGACAACATTTTATAACGCTGGCGAATACATTGAAAGATGTGTAGGTTCCCTTATGGGTCAAAGATTCAGAGATTTTAAATGCTACCTAATTGACGATATGTCAACTGATAATGGTAGTGAAAAGGCTCTAGCTATGATACAAGGTGATGAACGTTTTACCTTAATAATTAATGACGAAAAGAAATACAAGAACCTTAACTATATTAATGTTCTTAATGATATGTCAGAAATTGATGAGAACGAAGTTGTTGTTGAATTGGATGGTGATGATTGGTTACCAGAATCAAAAGTGTTAACTAGAATAAATGAAGTATACCAAGATGAGAATGTATGGATTACTAATGGTAGTTTTAAATACTCATCTGGTGCTGAAGGATTCTCAGCTCCACAAGTATTCTTTGATATACTTAGAACACAAAGATTCACGGCAAGTCATTTAAGAACCTGGAGAGTATTCTTATGGAGAGAAATAAAGGATGAAGACCATAAGGATAATAATGGGAATTACTTAAGGGTTAATGCTGATTTAGCTTATATGCTACCAATGCTTGAAATGGCTGGACCAAAGCATTATAGATACTTACCAGAAACTAATTTAACTTATAATGAGATGAACCCAATCAATGACCATAAGGTTGATATGAGTTTGGTTGACAAATCAGCTGTGGAAATAAGAGATAGAGAACAATATAAACGATTAGAAAGATGATAACAGCGTTTTTACAAGGTGGTATGGGAAACCAGATGTTTCAAATGGCAGCTGCGATTTCTTTAGCAAAAGATATGGGGGTTGATTATAAATTTGATTTTGATATATGTCATACACCAGCCCAAGGGAATACTTCAAATAAATATAGAGATAATATTTTTACTAATATTAATAATGGTCCTTTAAATCAAAGTGATTTTAAAAAGTATATGCAATCAAAATTTAGTTATGATGAATTACCCAAGGTTGATAATTTAATGATTAGAGGTGATTTTCAAAGTGAAAAATACTTCATAAAATATAAGGACTTTATTAAAAGGTTCTTATTTGTTTTTTCAGTTGAAAAGATGGATAAAGCTGATGATTGTTTAGATGAACTTGATTACGATAAAGATTTTACGGCTGTTCATGTTCGTAGAGGTGATTATTTAAATAAACCTAATTTCCACCCAGTATGTACAGTTGAGTACTATAAAGAGGCTATGGACATGATTGGTGGTAATTTCATATTCGTATCTGACGATATTGAATGGTGTAAAGAAAACTTCAAAGGAGATAATATATTTTACTCACCATTTACAAACGAATTAGATGACTTATATTTAATTATGGCGTGTCAAAACCAAATTATTGCTAATAGTAGTTTTAGTTGGTGGGGTGCTTATTTATGTCAATGGGAAGGTAATAAGGTTATTGCTCCTAGTATTTGGTTTGGACCACAAGGACCACAAGACACACAAGATATAATACCAAGTGATTGGATAAAAATATAAATTATGTTAGAAAATTATAGTAAATTAAATAATGGTGTAATAAAACAAGATAATATCATTAATCAGATTCAAGATTATGATGTTAATTATGTATCCGAAAGATACAACACCTATGGTGAGAAGGGTTTACAAATGGCCTATTTAAGATTAGGTTATTTAATTGGTGTTGTCGGCACTGATATTGATAAGATAATGGATATTGGTTATGGTAATGGTGATTTTTTAAAAGTATGTACTGATATAATACCAGAATGTTATGGTAATGATATATCGAATTACCCAATACCAGATAAATGTAAAGAAGTTGATAATATATTAGAAGATGATTTTGATGTTGTATGCTTTTTTGATAGTTTAGAACATTTTGAAAATATAAAATTTGTTTCTGAATTAAAAACAAAGTATATTTACATATCTTTACCATGGTGTCATTATACATCAGATGATTGGTTTAAAGATTGGAAGCATCGTAGAGAAGACGAACATCTATGGCATTTTAGTGATGAATCTTTAACTAATTTTATGTTAGAAATGGGATATAAAAAGGTTGATATATCCAATGTTGAAGATGTAATAAGAAAAGGAAATAATAACGAACAAAATATCCTTAGTGGTATTTTTAAAAAAATATAAAAATGGGTTGGTTACATAAATTTAATTTGAATGATTTCATTGATAATGAAAATAAAATAAAAGTCTTTGTTGAAACTGGTACTAATACTGGTGTAGGTTTAGCTTTTGCAGCACAACATAATTTTGATAAATTATATAGTATCGAAATTATGGAAAATTTATATACACAGTGTGTTAATAAATTTAAAGGTAATAATAAAATTAATTTAATTCATGATGACTCTATTAATGGGTTAGTTAAAATTATGAGTGAACTATCGGACGAACCAACATTATATTGGTTAGATGCTCATTTACCAAATGAATATGATAAAAGTTATAGTGCTGACTACGATAAAGATAGAGAGGTTGTAGTCCCACTGGAAAAAGAGTTATTAACAATTAAAGAAAATAAAGATGTTAGTAAAGATGTTTTTATTTTAGATGATTTAAGAGTTTATGAGGAAGGCCCATATGAAATGGGTAATTATGGAGATGTACATTTAGTGGATAAAAATAAAGAAGGAATTAAATTTGTTACCGATATTTTAGGTGAAACACATAATATAGAAAAAGATTTTAGAGATAGTGGTTACATTATCTGCACACCAAAAGAAGATGAGTAAAAAGATTATAATAGAACAATCATGGGGTGGTTTGGGTGATAATCTACAATTTAGTACTTTACCAGAAGTAGGTGCTAAATTAGGGTATGAAGTCTGGATTTCAAACCATAACTTCTATAGGAATGAAGATATAAAGGATTTAGTGTGGGGTTTAAATCCACACATTAAAGGGTTCACCGATGAACGTGGTAATATGCCAAGTCATATAAATTATGACCCAAAAAATAATATAATTACTGATTGGGAAATTAGACTTTTTGGTAAAGCCTATAATGACTCTCCAAAACTATATTATGAAACTAAAATAGTTGAATCCGTTAAGGATAAAACATTAATCGATGCTAATGCAATATCAAGTCCAATTGATTTCTCATATATTGTTGATAACAATCCACATGCCACACTTTTAAATAGTAAGAAAGAAAATATGGAATCGTTATTTACTACTGACATTTATAATTGGGTTGATGTCATCACCTCATGTAAAAGATTCTTATGTCAATATTCTGGACCATCCGTAGTTATGCCTTGTTATGGTAAAAGATGTGAGGTTTATATGAGTAAAGATAATAATACTTATAAGTTTAAGACTAATAAATACGTAAAGATATGATAGGAATATTTTCGGCTAACCACCAATCAACAGTTAGAGGGCCACAGAAAGTAGTTTTAAATTTATTAAAAGGTTTGGATTTAATAAATGAACCATACAAAATAAATTCGTTAGGTGATTTAAATGGATGTTTGAATTCATATAAAGCATTTGTAAATAATTTACCAAGCGATACAATGATGGGGCCAAACCTAGTTGTTAACCCACCAGATGATGTTAATTTATTTAATAAGTTTAAAAAGATTTTAGTACCATCCAAGTTTGTTATGGACAATTATTATAAGTTCGATGAAGCAAAGGATACAAATATAGTTATACACCCTACTGGTATTGATACTGATGTATGGGTTGAAGATAAAACCCCAACAAGGGATTGTTTAATTTATTTTAAACAAAGAGAGGAAAATGAATTAATTTTACTTAAAGAAAAATTAGATTCACTAAATATAACATATCATGTTATAAAATATGGTTCTTATAGAGAAGAAGAACTTAAGATGAAATTAACTGATGTTAAATTCTGCATATTATTAACTGGTACTGAAAGTCAAGGTATTGGTTATATGGAAATACTATCAACTAACACACCTTGTTTTGTTTATAACTTTATTTATGATGATGGAAAACTGTACGGTGCATCAACACCATACTTTAATGAACAATGTGGTATAATATATAATGGTGAGATAAGTAAATCTGACGATGATTTAATTAGCTTTATAGACTCACTTAATAGTTTCACACCTAGAGAATATATAATGAGTGATTTTACATTAATTAAATCAGCAGAAAAATATATAAAATTATTAAAAAAATAAAAATGAAAAATATTTTAGTTACGGGCATAAACGGTTTCGTTGGTTCATCTATAGCTCAAAGAGAATTAGATAGAGGTAATAATGTCATTGGAATTGTTAGAGATAAAAATAAAAAAAGTCAATTAGATGTATTAAATAAATGTACGATTATTTATGGTGATATAAATGATACCAATTTAGTTGACCGAGTAGTTTCTGATTATGAAATAGATTTAATTTATCATATGGCGGCAATGTCTATTGTTAGAATAGCCAATAAGAACCCAATGAATTGTTATATGAGTAACATAGTTGGAACTATTAATATATTAGATGCTGTTAGGAAGATTAACCCAACTATAAAGGTCGTTATGGCTTCATCTGATAAATCCTATGGTATACACGATAAATTACCTTACACGGAGGATATGAAGTTACAACCAGATGACCCATATTCGACATCTAAAGCATGTTCAGATTTAATAGCACAATCATACAATAAAACATATGGTTTAAATATTAATGTAATTAGATGTGCTAATATATATGGACCTAGAGATATGAATTTATCAAGGATAATCCCAAATACAGTTAGAAAAATAATGGTTAATAAACAACCACAAATATACTCTGGTGTATTAAATTTTAAAAGAGAGTTTGTCTTTATTGATGACGTTGTTGATGCATACCTTTTAATGGCTAAAAGCGGTGTACCTGGAGAAATATATAATATTGGTGATAATGAATTCTACACAATTAAAGACGTTGTTGAAATTATTTCCGAATTAATGAAATATGGTGATGGTTACAGTATAATGAAAAAAGATTTTATTGAAATTCCATTTCAATATATGTCAGCTGATAAATTAAAAAAACTCGGTTGGAATAAAACACACACATTCAAAGATGGTTTAAAGAAAACAATTGAATGGTATAAAAATAAGTTATAAAAAGAAAAATATGAAAAATTTAGTTATAGGTTCTAGCGGTTTTTTAGGTAAAGAATTAGTTAAATATTTAAAAGATAATGGTGACGAGGTTATTGAGTTCGACATCAAGAATGGTAAACATGAGGATGCTAGAATAATAGATTTACCATTGGATGGGGTTGATAGAGTTTACTTCTTAGCTTGGGATGTTGGTGGTTCAAAATTCCTCTATAAAGAGGATTCACAAGTAACCCAAATGGAATGGAATAATGCATTAATGAATAAAATATTCCCGCAGATAATGGACATGCCATTTATCTTTATATCAAGCCAATTGGCTGATAAAACAGATAGTGTTTATGGTGTACAAAAACAAATGGGTGAAGTATGGACTAAATTAGCCCCCCAAGGCGTTACAGTTAGGTTATGGAACATATATGGTTATAATGAAAGTTTTACTGAAAGAAGTCATGTTGTTTCGGATTTCGTATACCAAGCTGTTGTTGATGGTGAAATAAATATGTTAACGAAAGGTAAAGAATTTAGACAATATATACATATTGATGATGTTTGTAATGGATTAGTTAAAGCCTTTGATATTAAAGATAGAAGTAAGACCTATGATATATCTTCGGGTCAATGGGTTGAGTTATTAGAGTTAGCTAATATTATAAGTGAAGAAAGTAAATGTAAGGTTAATCCTGGTGAAAAACAAGGTGATTCCCTACTTATAGATAATAAAGAATTTGTTCCTAATTGGAAACCAACTATATCTTTGGAAGATGGAATAAAAAGAATGATAAAAAAGTTTTAAATGAAAGTAAGTACAATAACCCCTTGTTATAAGATGGGTGACTATATAGCAAAGTTTTTAAATGAATTACAACACCAAACCCTATTCCCAAATTTTGAAGTGGTTTTAGACCACAACGACCCAGAAGATTGGGAAGTGGAATTAGTTGAAGCGTATATTAAAAAATATCCAAAAGGTGTTATTAAGCACATAATCACTAGACCAGTAGACCCAATTGGTGTGTCTATGAATACATGTATTAAAGCAGCGGCTGGAGAATATTTAACCATATGGAATGTTGATGATTTAAGAACGCCAGAATCATTAGAAAATCAAATGAAAGTTTTAGATGAAAATGATGATGTTGACATGGCTAATTATAATTTCCAAATTGTTACTAGTTTTGGTTCAAAATTAGGTCAACAAATTGACCACACAATAGCAACTGAAAATGATTATAAGCGTGGTATGTTATTAGGTCCATTCTTTATGTTTAGAAAGAGTATATGTGAACGTGCTGGTTATTTTGATGAACAACTTAAATCTGGTGCTGATTTTGATTTCGCAGTTAGGTTAGCACATAACGGTAAAACTATGTTTGCTGAAGGTAATGGTGGTTATTATTTAAATGAAGGTAAAGGAGCTAGTACTAGTGGTGATTTACAACCAATTGAGAAAACTTTTGTTTACGTTAGATACGGTATTGAAGATAAAATAAAAAATGAAGGTTGTGATAGATACATGGATAGAGCAATGGAATATGATGTTGAAAATATCACTAGTTTTGGTATTAAAAACAACTATAAAACTTTTGTATAAAAACGTTGAATCCGAAAATAAAAAAAGGTATATTTGTAACTTATGAAGGATAGTTCAAAATTAGAACATGATAAAGGTTATTCTAGAGATGATGCTTTTAAAATAGAAAAAGAAAAACATATTTGGAGAACCAGAGACAGTAAAATTGGTGTTGATAGTATTTGGAATACCTTATATAAACATGATGATAAGCATGGTTATATTATGGATGATAATCCAGAAATAAAAACATTAGTTGATGTTGGGAGTGGTACTGGTTGGTTCATTAATTACGCTAACTTAGAAAGGGGTTATAAATTAATTTATGGGATTGAACCATCAACATACGCTGTTGAAATAGGTAAAAAAATATACGGTGAGAATGATATAGTAAATTATATAAACAATTACGGTGAGGATGGTTTGAAAGATATAACATTAACGGAACCAACATTATTTACAACCTTCATAGTATTAAGTCATTTACCAGATGATAGCGTATCTAAAATATTAATTGAAATTAATAAAATGGCACCGAAGGGTTCAATTTTATATTTTAATGAAATGCATGGTGAGACATATCACGCTAATTTATGGAATTGTAGAACTAAAGAATGGTGGGAATCATATTTGAGCGATTGGGATTTAACTTTCCAATTCGAATCAACTGGTTTCTTAGGACCTAATAGGTTTAAAGGTATAAGCGGTATAAAAAATAAATAAAAAGTTATGATTAGTAATGTGAATTATGGTAATGGTGATAGAACTACCATTTTAAATTATTTAAAAGAACAAAAAACAAATAACCCAAATTATAAAATTATTGATGTAGGTGGTACGTATGAAGGGTGGTCTTGGCCTATCCTAGATGCGATAGTAGATATAAACGAATGTAGCGATAAAAATATAAAACAGTTTAACTTTAATATATGTGACCACGATTCTTGGTCTGAATTATTAAATCATGTTGAGGAAAATGGTAAGTTCGATTTTGTAATATGTACACACACATTGGAAGACTTATCGAACCCATTATTAGTTACACAACAATTAAATAAAATAGCAAAATCTGGTTACATTGCAATACCTAGTAAATTTATCGAATTATCTAAAAATTTAAAGGACATTAATTTTGAAATATTAGTAACTAATAATCGTTTTAGAGGTTACATGCACCATAGGTGGATATTTCAGATAGAAAGTGGTGAATTTGTGGGATACCCAAAATTACCATTTTTAGAAGCTGACTCATTTTATGATGATATCGCCAGACTAGACCTATCAATTAGAGATTTAAATTTTATGTGGGATGGGGATATTGAATTAAAGATTGTTAATAATGATTTTATGGGACCTGGTTCGTCACACATAGTACAAATGTTTAGGGACGGTTTATCTAAAAACGTATAAAAAATGAAAATAGTAGGAATCACACCAATAAAAAATGAAGCAGCATTTATTGACACATACGCTTCGTCAATATCACAAATATGTGATAAGGTAATTGTGTTAGACGATAACTCAACTGATAACTCCGTTGAGTTACTTAAAAAATATGATAAAATTGAAGTAATAAAACTAGACGATAATGATGGGTGGGGTGGTAAAAGAAGTTATTTATATAATTTAGCTAGAGATTATTCAGCAACACACATCGTAGCATTAGATGCTGATGAAGCATTTACAAATCCATTCATTGAGAATTTTGACACACTTATAACACAATTAAATCCAGGGTTTAAATTTGCTATGCAATGGTTAGCAATGTGGAAAACAACTACCCATTACAGAAACGATAGTAGCGTTTGGAGTAATAACTTTAAAGATTTTATTATACATGATGATGGTAAAATTAATTATAGTGGTGGTTGGATTCACGAACCCAGATTACCAATAACTGAAAATTATATTAAAGTACCATTAGAACAAGGAGCTGTGTTCCACTATCAATTTTCTTGTTGGGAAGCGTTTCAAATAAAACAATCTTGGTATAGGTGTTTAGAAAGAGTTAAAAATCCAGGTAAAGCTGTTGCTCAAATAAATCAAACATATAGAATAACATTAGATGATAATAATGCTAAGGCTAGTAAGATAGGGGATACTTGGGGTAATAATGTAACAGTACCTAAATTACATGAAATATATGATAGTACATTATGGAGAATAAATGAAATTGAAGGTTGGATTAATGAATATGGTATTGAATTCTTCCAAGGTCTAGATATCTGGCATGTAAAAGAAATTAATGACTTAAAAAATGGATAAAATAAAAGTAGCATTTATAAAATTTGGTGGGCTTTGTGCTGGTGGCACTGAAAGATTTTTACACGCAATTGCTGGTAATTTACCACACGATAATTTTATTGTTGACTATTATTACTGTGACGCTGCACCATATTTAGGCTCTAATTGGCAACACCCAGACACCGACCCCGATAGAAAAAAATATTTGGAAAGTAAGGGGGTTAATTTAATAAAAGTTAATGTTGGGTTTAAAGACGTTAGAACACCACACCATGATTGGATAGACACCAACCTATGGGATTTATTTAATGAAGATGATTATGATGTTATTTTATCGGGCAGAGCTGGACATCCAGAATACCCATTTCATATGATACATAAAACACCGTTAATTAATATACTTACATTAACCGCTGGTGTGGATAATCAAAAAAATGTTTTTAAATCTATTCATATAACAAACTGGTCTGGCCAAGAATGGTTAAGAAAAGGGGGTGATGCAAGTAGGTTAGAAATAGTACCCGTAATACAAGAAATGCCAGAACCACCATTTAATGATATGAGAAAAGGTTTAGGTGTTGAAGATAAATTTATTTACGGATTCCACCAGAGAAATTCTGACGGCATATTTTCAGAAGTCCCACTTAAAGCATATAAAGAAATAGAAACTGATGATACATGTTTTATACTTCTAGGTGGTAATAATCAATATAAATTACAAGCTAAAGAATTAGATTTAAAGAATTTTATAGCACTACCACATACTGGGGATGGGGAAATTATACATTCATTTTTAGAAACTTTAGATGTTTATTCTCATGGTAGAAATGACGGGGAAACATTCGGAGCGGTATTCACTGAAGCCCAATACCATAAATTACCAATGATAAGTCACAGAGCTAAATCAAATGGTCATGTTGAGGTTATTGGTTCTGGTGGTGTTGTTTTTGAACGTAATGATATTAAGGGTTATAGTTCTGAAATGTTAAAATTAAAAGAAGATAAGGAATATTATTCAATTAAGGGTAATTCTGGATATGAACATTATAATATTAATTATTCGTTAGAATCACAAATAAATAGAATCGTTGGTTTTATTGAAGACGCTAAAACACATGGTAAATACTCTTAACTATTTATTTTATGTGAAAAGTTTTGTATATTTCATATAAATAAAAAATATGGGTAGATTATTGGTAACGGGACAAAGTGGACTTGTAGGTTCACAGTTTAAGGGTGATTTAATTGCTTTTAATAGTAAGGTATGTGATTTAAGAAATCAAAAGGATACCGATTATATGTTTGAGTTCTACACGAACAAAGAACGACAAAAAGAACATGCTGTGAATAGAGTTATTCACACAGCCGCAAAAGTAGGTGGTGTTGGTGGTAATATGAATCATAAAGGTGAATTCTTTTATGATAATATTATGATGAATACTAATGTTATTGAGGCTTGTAGAAAGTATAATGTTGAACGACTAGTAGTATTCCTATCAACATGTATATTTCCTAACGATATAGAATACCCAATAAGGGAAAGTGAAGTACATCTAGGACCACCACACTCTAGTAATGATGCTTATTCATACGCTAAGAGAATGGCCGATATCCAAATAAGAGCCTATAGAGAACAATACGGACTAAATTACACATCTGTAGTACCAACCAATGTCTACGGCATTAATGATAATTTTGATATTGAGAATGGTCATGTTTTACCATCTCTAATTCATAAGTGTTATTTAGCTAGAGAGAATAACACACCATTAACCGTTTGGGGTTCTGGTAAACCACTTAGAGAATTTATTTACAATAAGGATGTTGCCAAATTAACTGAATGGGTATTGGATAATTACAATGAAGACGAACCAATTATATTGTCCACTTCAGAAGAAATGACAATCAGAGATGTTGTTGATGTTATCGTTGAATTAATGAATTTCAAAGGTGAGGTTATATTTGATGCTGATAAACCAGATGGTCAATTCAGAAAACATAGTGATAATACTAAAATAAAAAATTACCTACCTAATTTTGAATTTACACCTTTTTATGATGGTGTTAAAGAAACAATAGAATGGTTCGAGAATAACTACGAAAAAATTAGAAAATGATAAAAACGGGTAAGAGAGTAGAGAAGGCTTGGGGGTATGAATTATGGATACACAATGCACCAGAATATTGTGGTAAATTATTAGTCTTTAATAAGGACTCAAAATTTAGTATGCATTATCATCTTCGTAAAGAAGAAACATGGTACGTATCACAAGGTGAGTTTGAATATGGTTGGATTGATACCGCTAACGCTAAAAAAGAAATTAAGAATATAAAGAAGGGTGATATAATTCACCTAACACAAGGACAGCCCCACCAACTAAAAGCAATGACAGAAGGTGCCACTATTTTTGAAGTATCAACCGAGCACTTTGATGATGATAGTTATAGGATTGAGCCAGGTGATAGTCAAAAATAAGATATGAGTAAAGTTTTATTAATAGGAGAAACTTGTAAAGATATTTTTAAATATGGTAAATGCTCTAGATTAAACCCAGAGGCACCAACCCCAGTATTTTTACCAACTAACGAGTGCGTTAATGATGGGATGGCTGGTAATGTAAAAAATAACCTAGAACAATTACTAGGACATGAAGTACATATCATATCAAATCAAGAACGAATTGAAAAGATACGTTTTGTGGATGAGCATTCAAATTATATACTTTTAAGGGTCGATAACGAACCAGTATTGGAGAACCTTTCAATCACTAGACTTAATTATTGGGAGAACCCATTAGATACATACGACTTAGTAATCATATCAGATTATGATAAAGGTTTCATAACTGATGAAGTTTTAAAATACATTTTAGATAATAGTAAGGTATCTTTTATAGATACTAAACGAACAATTTCCGATTGGGCTGAGAATGCCACATTTTTAAAGATTAACCAATCTGAATCAGAGAACCCACAACATAAAGAATTATTAGTAACCGATGAATATTATAATAAAACTATTATTACAATGGCTAAGGATGGTTGTAGATTAGGTGATTTAAGGTTTAAAGGTAAACCAGTTGACGTTATGGACGTTGTTGGTGCTGGTGATACATATCTAGCGGCTGTGGCTGTTAAATATTTAAAGTGTGGTGATATTGTCGAATCAATGAAATTTGCTAACGAGTGTTCTTCTTATGTTGTAACTCAAAAAGGAGTAGCTTTACCAATCTGTAAATTATGAAAACAATATGGGTAAATGGTTGTTTCGATGTTTTACATATGGGACATATTCAATTATTAACGTACGCTAAATCTATTGGTGATAAATTAATTGTTGGTGTTGATACTGATGATAGAGTTAAAAAGGTTAAGGGTGAGTCTAGACCATTTAATTCAGTTGAAGATAGAGTTAAGATGTTATACGCTATTAGATATGTTGATATGGTAGTTGAGTTTAGTTCGGATATTGAATTAGAAACATATATTAAATCTTTAGATATTGATATTATGGTGGTTGGT
>Ga0307378_10006466_pt1 | contig 16022 bp, 13 predicted proteins | sample UN1MG_FD_202238 | JGI IMG/M metagenome (GOLD analysis project Ga0307378, IMG submission 202238) | Soil microbial communities from Risofladan, Vaasa, Finland - UN-1 | ecosystem: Environmental > Terrestrial > Soil > Coastal area > Acid sulfate soil | place: Finland: Risofladan, Vaasa | collected... | reverse complement strand
GCAAAAGGAGTGATTGGATTTTCATTGTTGTTTAATCCGGTCATATATCTCAATTGTAAATCCCCAATAATCACATTTAAAGAGAGGAAAAGCTCTCTTCTAAGGCAAATTAGCCCTTCTTGTTAGAGTCCTCAAGAAAGATAAAATGAAAACAGAACTTTAAAAAGAAAGGAGGCAAGTAAAGATGGAACTAAAGTTTTTACAAATCCAAGAAACCTTAGGAGAGGCTGTTCAATCTCCTGATAAGGTAGCAACTATTATGACAGAGGAAGCTAAAGCTGACCGGGAATGCTTCTGGGTTCTTCATCTTAATAGTGCTAACAAGATTATCGAAAAGGAGTTGGTATCCATGGGGACAATCAATAATTCTTTAGTACATCCTCGAGAGGTTTTCAAAAGAGCTATCTTGAATGGAGCAACGGGTATCATAACTGTTCATAATCATCCAGGTGGTCAAGCTCAACCTTCTAAGGAAGATAGGGAGATTTGGAAGAGATTGGAAAAGGGAGGAAAACTATTGGGGATCGAGGTCATGGATCATATGATTATCACTCCCTCTGGAGAGTATTATTCAGAAAAAGAGGGAGGATTATTAAGAAAAAATGTAAAGGAGGATTAATACTATGAAAAAGAAAGCAAGGTGTATTGAGGTAAGAACCAGGGATGGGAAGGTTATCTTGAGTTTCTATATCTATGATAAGGAGATTACTTTAGAAGATAACCTAGAGGCTTCAGTAAGCGGGAAAACAGAAGTGAAAAAAGCAAAAAGTCAGAAAGGAAATCCAAAAGAAGATGATTCTCTTATGACTGATGCGCAAAAGAGATATCTATTTAGAATCTTAGCTGGAAATGGATTAGAAGCAGATGAGGCTCATGAAAAATTAAAGGATCTCTTTCAAGTGGATTCTTTAAAAGATGTAACCAAGGTTGAGGCGAGCAACGTGATCGAGAAATTACTTGAAGAGAGCAAGGGAGGAAAGGATGATAGAGCACCTTTCTAGTAGCCAGATGAATCTCTACCTTCAATGCAGCCTTAAGTACAAGTTTCGCTATATTGACAAAATTCCAGTACCATTTAAACCATCAGGGCTTGCTTTTGGAAGTGCTATTCATTCAACTCTATCTTGGTTTCACAAAGAGAGAAAAAAAGGAAACGAGGTGACTCTGGAGGATTTTTTACGGCTTTTTGACACAGACTGGTACAGTCAGAGGGCAGATGCTAAGATACGATACAAAAGCGGTGAGGATGATGCGAAATTAGCGTTTATAGCAAAGGAGATTCTAGCCCTTTATTTTCATCAAGAACACAATGGAGTAGCTGATAGTGAGATTCCCTTTGTTGTTCCCTTAGTTAATCCTTCAAACGGAGATCGTCTTGGATTAAACCTTGAAGGTTTTATCGACCTTATCGAAAAGGATGACACAATAGTTGAGTTTAAAACTTCAAATCAGACTTTTACTCAGAAAAATGTTGATGATAACCTCCAGCTAACTGCTTACAGCTATGCCTTTGAGATGCTCACTCAAATACCGCCGCGTCTGATCAAACTGATAAACTTTGTCAAGACCAAAAGGCCAAAGATAATTACCTTAGAGACAAAAAGAAGCAAGGCCGACTACCAGAGATTCTTCTTTCTGGCGAGCCAGGTTCTAAAAGGAATCAGGTCTCAAATCTTCTTTCCAAGGCAAAGCTTTTGGTGTAAAGGATGTGAGTATGGAGATATTTGTGAGGATTGGCAGGGAAACTAAAAGGAGTTTATGAAGATGAAAAAGTATATTCTGATTTATGAGTTGGAAATTGTGGCAGATGATATCGAGGAAGCAGAGGAATTAGGTGAGCTAGAAGAAGTGAGAAATAAGGCTAGACTGAGGAAAATTGAAGGCGAGGATGAATCTTGGGAGAGATTTTATGATTCAAAATGACCTCAACTGAAAAGACAGTTCTTTCAAAGCAAAAAGGAAGTAGAAAAACCTACTTCCTTTTTATCTTATTGACTACATTAATTTTAGAAACTAGAATAAAGAGGTTGATTAAATATACTTTTTAAAAAATTAGGAAGATTTTAAAAAAGAAAAATTTAGAATTCTATGCCCAAAGAAAATAATAAAATTAAATATCCGAGAGGTTCCGAATGGAGAAAGTGGGATTTGCAGGTTCATGCACCAGGATCAATACTTTATGACGGCTATGGGGCCGAGGGAGATAAAGACATTTGGGATAAATTTTGTAAAAAAATTGAACAGTCAGATGTCGAGGTTTTTGGCATAACCGATTATTTTTCCGCCGATAATTACCGTACTTTTATAAAAAAATATAACGATAAATATCTCAGCTCAAAGAAAATATTTTTTTTAAATATTGAACTGCGTCTAAATGAATCAGTGAATCAGGAACTTGAAGAAGTCAATATGCATTTATTATTCAATCCTGCATCATTAGATAAGGTAGATAAATTTTTAAGCAAATTAAAAGTTGTCAAAACAAAAAAAGATGAAATGCCTGTTATGTGTTCAGAATTATCCAGTAAACATGATTTTGAATCTGCTGCCGTAACAAGAAAAGATATTAGCGATGCTTTTGAAGAAACATTTGGTAAAAAGGCAATTCGTCAAGAACACTTTCTTGTTTTTACAGCTGCCAATTATGATGGTATTCGACCAAAACGAGGGAAACGAAGAAAAGAAGCAATTACTGATGAAATTGACAAATTTAGTGATACATTTTTTGGCGGAATTCAAAATATTGAACATTTTTTAAATGTTAATCGTCTCGAAGATAAAGAGCAGGAGATTGGTAAAAAGCCGGTTGTGTCCTGTAGTGACGCCCATACATTTAAGGAATTGGATGAATTTTTAGGTAGGAGAGTGGTGAAAATAGACAGAAGTAAAAAAGAAATTATCCTTAAAGATGTGACCTGGATAAAAGCAGATCCTACATTTGAGGGATTAAAACAATTAATCTACGAACCAGAGTCAGGAGAACGAGTTTGGATTGGTCCCGTGAAGCCGGATAAAAAGGATGATTATAAGATTATTAAAAAGATTAAATTTAAGGACACAAATGATTTTCCAGAGGAAATTGAATTTAATAACAATCTTAGTTCAATAATAGGCAGTAGATCGTCGGGAAAATCAGCATTGTTGGCCTATGTAGCACACTCAATCGATAAGGAATTAACTGAGAAAATGATTGATGGTCCAGGGGAGGGAAAGAAATACCATTGGGACAATATAAATCTAGAGTATTTTATCGAATGGAAGAATGGGAAATCTAATAGTGAAAGTCCGGGCAAGCTTGTTTATATTCCCCAAAATTACTTATTTGAAAAAAGCAAAGACCCTGATGAGATAAAAGAAAAAATTGAACCAGTGCTGTTTAAAATTCTCCCCGATTTTGCAATAAAGTATAAGCAAACGGAAAACAATATAAATACTCATAATCAACAAATTTTTGAAAAAATCGAGAGCTGGTTTGAATTGTCTGGCTTAATTCGATCTCTTGAAAACAAATTAAAAGATTTAGGAGATAAAAAATCTATTGAAAAAGAAAAACAAGAAATTGAATCTAAGATAGAAAAACTCAAAAGAAAATATCAATTGAGTGAAACAGATATAAAGAAATATCAAACGATACGTGCTGAAATATCTACACACATAAGCAGAATTAAACAAATCAATACAGAGCTTTCGCAGATTTCAAATGCTTCAGAGGAACAGGGTTATTTCAGCATCCTGAGGCTAAATCTTTTTCCAGTATTAGAAAGTTTGCCAAAAAAACTCCAAGATAAAATCAGAATAAAATTACAAAAAAGAGAAAAGGATATTCTCGTTGAAATTAACAAGCAAGTCATTGGATATAAAAGTTCGATTGAGAAAGAGAAATTAGCATTAGAAAAAAATATACAAGAGATTAAAACAGAGAATAATGAATTAATTGAGAAATATCAAAAAAATATTGAACTGGAAGAACTTGTTAAAAAGTTGAACGAATACAATGAAATTATTAAAGAAATTTTAAACACGACTTCAGACAAAAAAGAGACTCAGGATAAACTGCAAAAGTGCGAGAAAAACATTAAATCAGTAATAGATCAAAGAAAATCTTTAATAGAACAATTAAGAATAGAGATAGATAGATCAGATCAGCGTATGCTTGAGAGTATTAAATTTGGACTCGAGTATGACTATGATGAAAAGCTGGAAACTGTTACACAAAAAATTAATGTAAGAGACAAAACTGAATTTGTTGAAAAAAATATTCTTAATATTGACGAGATAAGAGAAAAACCAGCAGAATTTCTACTTGCTGTTTACTCCGGGAAGCAGAAAATTAATATTGGAAACGATAAAAAAGAAGTGGCACAAGAAGTTTTATCATTAACGGAGAAGATACTTTTCACCGCTGAAATGGAAAATGATAAAATTGGCGGATTTTTTAAGTCTACAATGACGCCAGGAAAGCGAGCACTTTTTGCTTTAAAGTTAATTCTTGCTGAGTCAGAAGACACATGGCCATTGCTTATCGATCAACCTGAAGACGATTTGGACAGCAGGTCGATTCATGGTGATATAGTTCCATTCCTAAAAAAGAAGAAGAAAGAAAGACAAATTATTATGGTGAGTCATAATGCCAATTTGGTTATTGGTGCTGATTCGGAACAAATTATTGTTGCTAATAGAAATGGGGACGACAGGAAAAACGCTGATGGAAAACAGTTTAATTATTTAACTGGTAGCATTGAGAATACAAAAGAAAAAGATAAAAAACATAAGGACACCTTAAGAGCACAAGGTATCCGTGAACATGCCTGTGAGATTTTAGAAGGAGGAAGGATTGCTTTTGAACAAAGGAGAAATAAATATAATATAACTAAATTGTAAATTATGCATCACGACGGACTAAATCTATAAGAAATCCTAACGAATCAACATAGCATGTTTATGGATAAAAGAAGTGTAGCAGAAATAATAGTGAGTTGTGTTGACAAGCTTTACAACAAAGATAAATATTTGTTTGATTGCAAGATTTGTGAAAGATGTTTGATGTTTCGTTTTGCATACTATTTACAGATAAAATTTTCTAATTATTATGTTGATTGCGAGTTTAACAAGATGGGATTTAATAACTATAAGCATGAAACTAAGGTTGAAACAATTGATCAAGGAAAAATACTAAAAAAAATGTACGCTGACATCATTGTTCATAAAAGAAATTCAAATATACAAGATAATTTTATTTGCTTGGAGATAAAAAAAACCAGAAGAAAAATGAATTATGATCTAGAAAGATTAAAAAATATGACCCGTATTAATGGCTTTCGATACAATAATATTAACTATATTTATGCTTATGATTATGGATTCTTTATATACTTACCAAAAGATAAAAGAAAATTTGAGATTAGAATTTTTGAGAATGGTGAAGAATCTCAACTCGAGTAAAAATTATACTTTATAACGAATTTAATTCACAAAAAAATTATCCCCATTGAGGCAAATCTTAAAAACAGTAACAGGTTCAAATTTTTTCCATAGCCCAAGCTTTAGGAATTATTATTTAAATGCTAGAGTTAATATAAGAATCATTTCTGAGCTCATCATATTCAATTAACCATTAATTGATGAATTTTCTGGGCTTAAATATCTGTTTTTAATTCCAGAATTCTCATTTTAACAACTTTCTATGAACTGCCTCCTCTATGCCCGTGTTTCCACGGACAAACAAGCTCAAAAAGACCTGTTTGTTCAGGCATAGCTTGAAAATATGAGAGAATATACCAAAAGGAATTGGTGGAAATTTATGTTCGTTGCCCGCAGTCTAATTTGCCTGAAAAGGCAATTTTGCCATTCTCACCCTAGTCACTCGGTTGACCCAGAGAGGTTATAGAGCTATAATAATTAATGTTAATATGGGCAAAAGAGTATTATTAACCAAGCTAAAGATAAAAAACTTGGGGCCTATCAAAGAAGATGAGGTCTATTTTAATACATTTACCTTTTTTGTCGGAAGAAATAATGCGGGGAAATCGCATTATCTAAAAGCTGTCGAGCTATTACTTTCTACAGGAACAAGGAAAGAAAATATACCAAAATGGCAATATGATAAAAACCAACCAATAATACTCGAGGGTGATTTTATAGGTGTAAGCTCTTTTACTGATTTAGTAACAGCAAGTAATCATAAACAAGCAATCGAAAATGCAATTAGGGATGATGTTCTAAAAGTTGCCTCGATTTTAGATCCAGAATCAGGTGCTCAATTAGGCATTTACAAAGAAGATGGCGATTTACATAATCCTACGGGATTTACCGGAAATTTACTCAAAGTTCTTCCTGGTGTCATATCAATCCCAGCTACAGCAGATACCGTACAAGAATTAGCTGATAAATCGACAACTGCATTGGGGCAACTAAAAAGGGAAGTATTGAGTTCGTTCTTTCAGGAATTAGCAGGCAAAACAAAAACGCTTTTGTCAGGCTTGGATGATTTTCTACACAGCGAAGATGAAGGAGTGCGCTCTGAAGCAATAACTGAATTCGAAACAGGTTTGAAAGAGGAATTTGTGGGTGAGTTTAGTGATGTTATACCTTCTGTTGAATTTGGTTTACCTGATGAGAAAGTTATTGCCAAACAAATGAAAATATTGCTTGACGACGGACATAAAACTGAAGTTGAACAAAAAGGTCATGGTTTGCAAAGAGCGACACTCTTGGCTCTTTTGAAATTATTGGCAAAGAGTGGAAAAAAGTACCAAGATCATCCTGCTCCAATATTTTTGATTGGAGAGTTAGAGTCGTTTCTACACCCTTATGCACAAAGGGAGATGGCGAATGCGTTAATTCAAATGATGGAACGTTATCAAATAGTAACAAGTACTCATTCACCATTTATCGTTACTCCCGACACTATTGAAGGATACCGAAGAGTAAGAAAAGATAGAGAAAATGGTGCTAAAAATATTACTCTAGATACCTCAGCGATTGATGTAGATTTAATAAAACGTCATCTTGAACGGCGAGGAAATCTAGAAGGTCTCTTTGCTGATAGAGTTATTTTAATTGAGGGCAGTCATGACGAAAATTTTTATTATCGTTTGAGGAAAATTTTCAACATACCCTTTCCCGAAGGAAAATTTACTCTATTTATTAAGACAGACGGAAAGAAGCAGGTGAGGCTTGCTAGAAAGTTTTACAAGCAAATGTGCTTTGATGATATAGCCGTAATATGCGATTTGGATTATCTCTTTTGTGGAGATATAGAATATTTGCTTGAAGAATTAGGATTGGATAAAGAGTATCCAAAAAAGCTTTGTGAACATATTGAGTGGCAAGCTGAGGGCGATCCAAAACTTGATTACATTCTTGAAAAATTAAAGGAAAAAAGCGAACCAGATGGATTGGAAAACGTCATAGAGAGTTTACGTCAAAAGAGAATTTTTGTTCTACGGCATGGTGCACCAGAAATGTACTACAAAAATAATAGAGGCGAAAAAGGAGGCTGGGTAAATCTTCAATCAGAAAGTGATTTGTTGGAGGTGGATTATTTAAAGGATTTAATGAAATCGGTTTTAACGTAGTTTAAGCCCTCCAGTCAAAGTTGCCTGAAAAGGCAACATTTCATCTCTTTTTTAGTGATGTATGAAAACTATAAAATATCCTCAATCAGCGATTTTAATAGAAGATTATAAGAATAAAAGAATTCTAATTGACCCAAGAAGTTATTGTTATGATGAGAATTTTACAGCTAATGACTGGGGCAAAATAGATATTCTTTTAATCACCCATATTCTTTCAGACCATTGTTTCCCGGAAGCGATTAAGATTATTAAACAGAATAATCCATATTTGATTATTCTCTCTAATACTGAAGTAAAAGAAAAACTAAAGAACGAAGCAGATATCGATTGTGAAATTATCAAACCAGGAGAAGAAAAACAGATTGATGATATAAGAATGAGAGGAGTAAAATCCATCCATGGCGATTTGCCATCAGGGAAGCCAAAACCAGATGTAATTGGCTTTCTAATAGATGATAAGATTTACCATCCAGGAGACACTATTTATCTTGAAGAAAAACTAAAAGTAGAGATTGTATTTGTTCCAATCTGCGGGACTGTGGTAATGAATCCAAAAGAAGCTGCTAAATTTGCTAAAGAAATTAATCCCAAACTAACCATCCCTATTCACTATGACAGCCCAAATTATCCAATTGATGTTAATGATTTTATAAGAGAAATGAAAGGTTATAATATCAAGGCCTTAGAGAATGGGAAAAATATAGAAATAGATTAGTTTGTTAGAAACGAAGGAATCCAAAAATTCTCATAATTCTCCATAATCCAGGTTCGAACTTTGTGCATTGCGGACAGCACTGTAGGATTTTTATGGTACACTTCTTCCAATTTAGCTTCATTAAGACCCGATTTTTTAGGTTCGAACCCCTCTTTTGCCTCTGGAACCTTTTCTACTATATATCCTATGGCCGTCAGTGGCTTTTGAAGCTGAATCATGAGTTTTTTATCCTGTAAAATTAGGTTCGAACCGAGAGCTTGTAATATCTGAGCCTTTTCCTGAGAAGAGCCGTTATTAAACCAGTAACGCGCATATCTAGCAAAATTAAAGATTTTTTCTCCAGTCTCTAACCATTTTTCAACTCCCCCTTCCGTATCGTTTAATATCTCTTCAAACCGGGTTTTTTCTTTCACAAGCTCGGTTTTTTGTTTGGCATATTCCTCATCAGACAGTAGACTTCCATTATTGTTAAGAGGGGATATTTTAAGCTGAAAAAGATTATTGAGTTTCTTGAGGCAGCTATCATAGGCTTTTCTTTGAGAAGCCATAATATTTCCTCTTGAAGATGCTTCCTTTTCATTCTCTTCTTTCAAATATTTTATTGCCCAGGTTTTGAATCCTTCGGAGATTTGGATTTTAGAGAGATATTGATCAATTTGTTTTTCTAGCTCTCCAACTTCAATTGAACCTTGAGTACAATTCGGATTTATTCTTTTCGTACAATGATAATATATGTAGCGAAGTATCGTGGGCTCCTTCATTTTCTCGATTGGAGTTTTACATTTAGGACATTCATGTCTATTGTTCGAAGAAAATTTATATTTGCAGGAAGAACAGATAATCTGATTCTTTTCTTCTGCGGTGACCATTGCTCCACACTCGCCGCATCTTATCAGTCCTGTAAAGGCAAAATTATGCCTTTTAATTCTGGGCTTCCCTTTTCTTCCAAGAAGAATTTGAACTCTGTCGTATTCCTTTTGAGTTATCATCGGCTCATGGTTACCCTTGTACCAATTCCCACTTCCATTTGGATATTCAAACCAACCATAATAAAATGGGTTTGCGAAAAGCCCATAGATTGTGCTTCTTAAAAGGAGTTTTCCTTTAGGACTTTTAAAACCCCATTCGTTATTAGCTATTCTTGCAATTTTCGGAGGAGTGTAAGTTCCTTTCAACATTAATTCCCACATTTTTTTTATTAATTCAAACCTCTCAGGATCTTTAATAATCTCTCTTTTCCCTCTTTCATTAGTTTTGTCATTTAAATATCCAAGAGGGGCAGGTGCAGGATACCATCCTTTTTCTGCTTTTGTTTTTAGCCCTCGTTTTACATTTTTACTTAAATCCAGAACATACTGGTTAGCCATTCCAAATTCAACATTCATTAAAAGAACATTGTCATCTGGATAATAGCCTCTATCAAAAGTCTGAATGTGTTTGATAACTCTTTTCTGGAGCATCCAGATTATCTGCCCTCCATCAATGGGGTTTCTTGCAAGCCGATCTAACTTCCAACAGATTATTCCATCAGCTTTTCCTTGGCTGATTTTTTTAAGCACTTCATTGAAAACAGGCCTCCCAGGTGCTTTTGCAGATTGAGATTCTGTAAAGATATCGATAACAGTTAAACTTAATTTTTCAACAAGCCTTTTTAATTCATTTACTTGGGATTCAATGGAGAAGATTTGCCTATCCTCAGCTTCTGAGGATTTCCGGCAATAAATTATGTATCGAAGCATAAATTTTTAGACCAAAGAATCTTTTTGAAGCTCTCAAACAGACCATTTCAAGCATGATTCCTGAGCCTTTTTTATTATTTTTATTGAGTAATTTAATTGTACCTTTTTAAAAAAAACTGTCAAAAAAATCCTGAACTTATGATCACTCAGGATTTATTATTTTGATCTGTCATTCTTTTATCATTCCCATCTTTGGGGATAGCTCGATATATTATCTTAAATAACGAAAGAAGACTTTGTCCTTTCTCTTGAGCTTCCTCATCCGAAATGATTGATCCAAATTCTCTGTAATAGATTTCTTTGAATTCTTTTATTGCCCTTTTGCTTAACCTCATTTCATTTTTAAGGATAAGCTAAGGGCAAGAATAAAAAAAGATAGAGATATTTGCCTGTTGAGTAGAAAATGCCAGATGATCAAGTCAAAATTTTTATGACTACAGTCTCAGAACTTTTCAGTAAAGATTAGTTATAAAATCGTGAAATTTCTATGTCTACTACCATTATATTTTTGATGATTCGATGGATTGTAATATAACATGGATGTTAATAAAATATTGTTTAATCATTACGAGAAAAAGGTATATCATCTTCAAATTTTGATTCTATTTCATCGTATATAGTAATTGTTGGACGGCTTCTATTATGTCATAATTACTAGAGACTTAAAGTGAGAAGATGAAGGACACAGATAATTCGAAAAAGCCAAAAGGGAGTTCCAAAAAATCTCTGCGTAATCCACCTACAGCTTCGAAGGTCACAATCCCACCAAAGACGTTGAAAGGCTTTTTGGCAGTATCTGAATCGCTTCAACGTTACATAGAGAAAAACAATCAAATTCTTGAGCAAATTATCAAAGCAAGTGGCGCTTTTGATTCAATTATTGATAAGATGAATCTGTCTGCCTCAATGCAAGTGTCTAAAATTCTTAACACCCAGATCAAATTTTCTGAACTCAATAGAGGATTTCGGTCACCAGCTCTTGAATTAGTAAATAGTGTAAATCTTTCAATCGGGCGACTTTTTGAATCAACAGATACAGTCTCAATCAATAAATTACTCGGGCAAGATGTACTTCAATCTAATGCATGGAGAAAACAATTAGAGGCACTACACACAGTAACGGAGGGAAGTCGCAGCTATAGCTTAGCTTTGCAATCTCATTTAGCGGACATCTCGAAGTTCTCAGTTTTATCTCAGGCATCGGTATCTCAGTTTCCATGGGAACAAATAGGGAGTGCGCTTGGAGTACAGCCTGCCATTAAAAGCTCACTGCAAGATGCCTTCTTAGGCTTTGCACATTCTTACTCAAGACTGTTTGACTCATTGGAAAAGAAACCTTCTATTGTTGTATCATTACCGCCCATTATATCAAAATTCCCAACTGTGGAATTCTTCAATGGGGTCAACTTAGTTGATACGATAACTATCAAGACAGCCGAGGATATTCAGTTTGAAGAAGAGAAACAGCAAGCAACAGACGAAGTAAGGAAAGAGACAGAAGATAGACTCGAAACATTGCTTATGGGATTAAATGTCGAATTTATCGTCCTATTGCGTGGAGCTCGGCAGTCATTATATTCCACAAATCCTGACAATATCCGACATTTTGCTATCTCCTTGAGAGAACTTTTCAACCATGTTTTACATAGACTTGCGCCAGATGATGAAATTAAGGCATGGAGCAAAAATCCAGAGTACTACGACAAAGGAAAGCCAACACGAAAGGCACGTCTTTTCTATATTTGTCGAAAATTAAACCATGAACCATTTTCTGACTTCTTAGAGAAAGATATAGACGCAGTATTAGAGTTTTTACAACTTTTCCAGCGTGGATCTCACGAAATTGTACCAAAGTACACCAATACTCAACTCAGGATGATGCTTTTGCGAATGGAATCAATGCTAAGATACTTGTTGGAAATGTGCAACGCAGGTTGATAATCAAAAGCTCTATGTACATCACTCTTGCAGACGATACGCTTTGCTCTCTTAGCTAGCATTATGTGCGGCTGAAGCACAGCCATTATTCAGCAGAGATTACAAAAAATATATATACGAAAGATAAATATATAAAGTTTCGGTCCCTGATGTCCAAGCACGGGAGCTTCAAGACAGATAGTAAGAGTATTTAACTTATTTTTTCTTTCTCTTGCCTTTATAAAAAAGCCACTTGTGCATTTTAGCCTTAATGGATTACCGCAATATTAATCTTCCCGAGATCGGAAGATATTAGTATATTAAAAGACATCTATTATTTGATTTCACTTAAAGAAAGATTAGAGGCAATAAAAAAACTGCGGAGACTCAAATCCTTGTAATGAATAATTTTGCTTACTTAGAGGTTCTAGTATATTACTGTTGATGTACAGAGAAACAACTCGTTCTATATATAATCCTGAGAGAGTCGATCATATTCCAACGATTGTCTGATCGAAATAGCGGATACGAGTAAAATCTGGTATACTTAAAAACAATAAATCTATGGTAAATTCCAACCCTACTGATTTTAAAGAATACTGCCTTCAGTTCTACAGAGAACTGAACCATCCATATTCTGCTAAGAAGAAAATTCAGGTCGATATTAGTGATTTAGAAACAGCTTTGGATATTTTCGATGAAGTCCTAAGTCTTGACTGCCAGGAAAAGAGCCTTAGTGGTTTACGAGATCAGTTCTATTCAGCGTTTACCAGCTATCTCACATCGCCACGTAAGGAAATAGGGCAGTTGTGTAACAGCGTCGACAAACTTTCAGCCTTGATAGATCCTTTTCTTAAGAAAGTCGCATTATTCCTGATGCCGAATAAGAAATTCGAGACAAGGAGCGGTAAACTTGTACCCCTCTGGAAAACTCCAAAATATGTGGCTATACTCGAAATTTTGGGCATAATAAAGGAACGAGATATAGAGAGAAAAAATCTTGGCTACTGGAAAAAGAATACTGCTGATCTGGCAATCCTCCGAGTGGGCTTTACTTCAAGACAAAAAGGCGTACACGAATCTCACATACACAGCTTAGCTGAGTTGGAGAAAATCGTATACAGTGTAATCGGGACGTATCTGGTTGTTTGCTTCAGATTGCTTAAGAACCAACTTATAAGGGAGTTGTTCGAGAAGATAATCGAGAAGCGTAGAGCGGTATACCTACTTCGAGAAAGGGTAAGATCATATCCTATTACGAATACCTTGCTTTCAAGGAAGGAGCACCTTCTGGCCTACAATCATAGAGTGGATATTTCACCGGACATAGAAGAGAAAAGATTTCTTTTCCTAAGCTACCTTGCTAGCAGAGGTCCTTGCTTCTACTGGTTCAAGGGAAAAGATAAAAAAATATTGATGGTATGGGCTAGAAAGCATTTTACTGAATCAAACGATGAGATGGTGAAGAAAAACGCGCTAAGGTTTTTGATCAGAGAGAAAGCGATTACTGTGAGCCTCCAAACACTTCTCGAGATTTTCCCTTCGTACGAGGAAAAAGAGGAATTAACTGGATATATCAGAGAATTTGCCAAGCCGAATGATCGCAACAATCTTCTGAGGCTGTGCACTGACAAAAGAGAAGAAGTTGTCTTAGCTTCTCAAGAGCTCTTGTCAAAGATGTTTTCAAAAATAGATGAAGACCTTAAGAGGCTCGCTACCAGCAAGTCTCCGGTTAAGCTAAATTTGCTACGTTTAGTAGTCAGAAATCTCGTGCAGACCGAAGACGTGCGCCTATATAGGACCTTTGTTGATGCAGAGGACAAAGCAAAACAGATCATTTATATCTACTGTTTGGGTGATGTAGGAACGGAAGCAGATTCAGAATTGTTGTTAGGCTGGGTCACTTCGAAAAAAAGGAACAAGATAGTAAAAACAGCCTGCTGGTATTCTATATCGAGAATAGCAAATAGATTTCAGAATTGCGATTATGTTTGCTCCTTGGTTAACAAGAGAGATAGGCTTATAAGAATTGCCGCCCTAGAGGCAATTACAAGAGATGGCATAGGTCCCAATTTTGGTTTATTGTTTTCGAAAGGTTTTGTGGATCGGTTCGGTTTAGGGAAATTAATTTTCGAAATCGCAACAAAGAATGATAGTCAAATTATCCGATCATATTTATGTAATACTAAATTGGATTATAACGTTCGAGATCTGGTGTTAGCACTATGTAAGGTTGGCAACTCGAAAGACTTTGAGTTTCTTTTTGACTTATTTAGTAAATACAAAGACGAAATACACTTTCATAATCACGTGAGAGTTGCCGATAGTATGGCGAAAATCTGTACTAAGAAAAAAACAGCCGATCTGAAGAGATTCATAAATTCTAAGGAGTTCTGGTCGTACATTGTCAGAGGAAAACCAAGACCTAAAAATCGGCTCCCGGTTGAAAATATTGATAACCAAGCTTTCATGAGAAGGTTGATAGCTGCCTGCTTTGTTAAAGAAGCGACAAGAACAGACATCAAGCTGATAATGAAGATGCTCAATCATAATTATAATTGGATTGCTTATAAAGCTACTTCCAAATTATCAGAGATAGGTACAGTAGCAGATCTCAATAACCTTGTTGATGTTTTATGGAACTTAGATGAAGAAAAATTGCAGGATAGTGATCCAACACTATATGGCCTATGCTTACTCGATGAGCGATTACACAAACCGAATTAGACCTTTAGAACTGTTGACTGGTTAAATAGGATCACGCAATTGAAATATTATTGCTGGTAATGAGAGGCCAGGATTTCTAGTATGCTTTCTCCTTTCCGTGAAGGCTAGATCAGAAAATCCCGAGAGTTATATCTACAACTATTTTAGATGAGTTGAGTCGAAAGATTGCCGTATAACATGTAAATTGATAAAATACCATTGCTTTCCAATGTTATAGGGCTTGAGGCATCTAATTTTAGACATTATGTTCTATAAAATTTCTACATTTTATTTATATTCTACTAACAATTCTTAATTAGATATCGAAAAATGAGTAAAACGATCATTGAAAGACATTTTAAAGAATTAGAAGAGGCGATACAGTTAACACTTAATGCCAAAAAGCAACTTCCAACTTTAATATTGATTTACAGCTCAATTGACATCTTAGCTTGGCTAAATCGGCCATATACTCATCCCGATGTTGTAAGATCTGATTTCATTTCTTGGATAGATAATTATTTATTACCAGACTCTAATCTTCATTGTTCTTCTATAGATCTTTATGCTGCAAGGTGTAGCATTATTCATTCATATACTGCAGAATCTAAACTTAGCAGGGAAGGTAAAGCAAAGCAGATATGGTATGCATGGGGCAAGGGTGAAGTTAAAAGACTGGAGAATATGATAAAACAGGCCAAACTAAATAAAATAGCTGTTGCAGTTCAAATTGAAGAATTATTCAATGCGTTAATATCTGGTTTTGTTAGATTCATGAATTCCCTTGATGCTGACCCTAATCATGCTAAATCTGTATATGAGAGAGCGCAGAAAAAAGTATTTACGAATATTCCACATAACCTCATATAAAAATATCTAATGTCCAGATAACCTGGCAAACAAACTTATATCCTATGCCTACCATAAAAAACTCGATCCCCAAGATAGATTTTCCCCTTTTAAAAGAATTAGAGGCTGGCAGATAATAAAGGAGGCTGCCACAAAAGCAGGATTTGAAAAAAGAGTATTTCCCCATCTTTTAAGACACTCAGATGCAATCGAAAGACTCAAGCAAACAGGTAATCCTAAGGCACTCCAGCACCATTTAGGCCACTCCTCGATTTCCATGGTAATGAGGTATCTTTCTACTTTAACCCAGGAAGATTCTTTAAGAATCCAACAGCAAGTTGAATTCAAAGAGAAGGATGAGTATTAAATTTGTTATGAAATTAAGTACCATTGGCAAGTTCGCCATAAGTCACTTCTAATGCTATTTTATACTTTTTTAAAGATATTCCATATATTTGATTTTTATCAATATCACCTTTACAGACAAGTGCAACAGTTTTACCTCGGGTATCAATTATA
>Ga0307378_10006464_pt1 | contig 16023 bp, 14 predicted proteins | sample UN1MG_FD_202238 | JGI IMG/M metagenome (GOLD analysis project Ga0307378, IMG submission 202238) | Soil microbial communities from Risofladan, Vaasa, Finland - UN-1 | ecosystem: Environmental > Terrestrial > Soil > Coastal area > Acid sulfate soil | place: Finland: Risofladan, Vaasa | collected... | reverse complement strand
TGCTTGACCAGTGGGTGAAACGCGAGCGGATCCCGGCAGTGGTGCGACGACCGGTCGACCGACTCGGGGGCCGGACGCGGCTCGAGGTGGCCCTCGACGGTCAGTTCGAACTGCTGCGCGACGAACTCGCCGACACGTTCGACCTGACGCGCATCGCCCCGTGATCGACGTGCAGGTGCCCGATCGGCACCTCTGGCTGCGTATCACCCGACCGCACTACCGCGATCCGTTCGATCCGACGTTCGCTCAGCGACGCGGTGGTCGGTGGAATCCGCCCGACTCGTGGCCCACGCTGTATCTGAACCACGACCTCGCGACGGTGCACGCTCAGGTCCGACACCTGTTCGCCGGGCGCGGGATCGAGGCGGACGATCTCGACGACGACGCACCGATCCGCCTCGCCGCAGGCACGCTCCCGGGACGCCAACGGGTCGCCGATGTCGCGTCGGACGGCGGGGTGGCCGCGGTCGGACTGCCGGTGACGTATCCGGCGGACATCGGCGGCGGCTCGATTCCACACGCGACGACGCAGGCGATCGGGGTCGATGCACATCAGGCCGGTTTGCGTGGCGTCTGGTGCCGTTCGGCAGCCGGTGTGGGCCGAGAGCTGGCATGGTTCCCGGCAGCCCGATCGGCCGCGCGCCCGGTGTGGCCCGCACCCCTCGAGTTCGGGCTCTGGCGCCACGCGATCAGCGTCGACCAGCTACCGGCCTGACCTGTCGACGGGAGCGGGCAGGACCGTGCGGACGCGCCGGGTGTTGACCACCGCTCGCAGGGTCATCCACACGACGAGCCCTCCCCAGATCCCGGCGATGCCCAGCGATGGCGTGGCGAGCACAACGGCGGCGATCGGCGCAACCGCAAGCAGATAGCAGAAGGCCGCTCTGCCCAGGAACCGGTAGTCGCCGAGGCCGATCAGCACGCCGTCGTCAGCAAACGCGATGGCGCCAGGCAACAGCAGCACGGCGAGGAACAACAACGCCGATGTCGCGCGGCTCACCACGGCCGGGTCGTCGCTGAACGCATGGGGAAGCAGCGTCGACGTCGCTGCCATGAGCAGCGCAATCACCGCGGCAGCGATCACCGACAGCCGAACCACACGGCGGGCGACCTCGGCCGCGCCGGACCCGTCGTGCCCGAGTTCCTCGGCGACCAGCGTCTGGGCGGGGATCGCAAGGGCATCGAGCACGAGCGCCAGGAACAAGAACATCGTCATCGCGATCTGATGGGCGGCCAGCGTGGCGTCGTCGACCCGGGCGGCGATGGCGGTCGCGCCCGTGAACACCGCGAGCATCGACCCGACGCGCAGCAACAGGTGGCTGCCGGCGGTCAGCAAGGGTGCCATCTCCGCCCAGTCGGGCCATCGATGACGAGCAGGTGCCAGGTGCCGCCGAACGACCACGAGGAATGCGACACCGGCGCCGGCCTGGGCGATCGTCGTCGACCACGCGGCACCCGCAATACCCAGATCGAAGCCGAACACGAGCACCAGCTCAATCAGGAGGTTTGCGATGTTCGAACACACCAGGATCACCAACGGCGTTCGATAGTCGGACGCCCCACGCTGCATCCCCTGCGCCGCCAACGCGATCAGCACGAACGGCACACCGACTGCTGCGATCTGCAGGTACTCGACGGCGAAGTCGAGCACGTCGCCGTCCGCACCGATCGCCGACGCCAACGGTCGTGCGCCGAATACGAGGACGGGCACGGCGACGACCGAGACGAAGCCGGCGATCCACATCGCCTGCACGCCGACGTCGGCGGCTTCGGAGGGCTGTCCGGCACCGAGTCGATTGGCGACCCGTTGGGTGGTGCCGTAGGCGAGGAAGTTCGACCCGGCAACCACCAACGCCAGCAGCGTGACGGCAACTGCGAGTCCGGCGAGCTGGTCGGTGCCGAGGCGTCCGACGATCGCCGTGTCGACGAGGCGGTACAGCGGCTCGGCGGCCAGCGTCCCGAGCGCGGGAATCGCCAGTGCCAGGATCCTCTGGTCGACCGACCTCATGGCTGTTCTCGTGAACTCGTTGCGGAACTGTTCCCGTACGAGTTCACGAGTAGGCGAGGACGAGCGCGTTCAGGCGGGGAGGAGGCCGATGTTGGCGTGGGCCCGCGCGAGCGTCGCCGAGGCGACATTGCGGGCCTTGTCGGCGCCGACGCGAAGCAGGCGGGCGAGTTCGCCCGGGTCGTCGAGCAGCTCGAGATAACGCGTCCGGATCGGATCGAGCACCGCGACCACCGCCTCGCCGGTGTCGACCTTGAGCTTGCCGTACTGTTCGTAGTCCTCGGCAACGGCCTGCGGTGTCCGACCCGTCACGGCAGCGTGGATCTCCAGGAGGTTGGCGACACCCGGCTTCTCGGCGCGGTCGTAGCGCACTGCATCGGGGCCTGTGTCGGAGTCGGTGACCGCCCGCTTGAACTTCTTCATGATCGCGCCGGGCTCGTCGATCAGGTTGACGCATCCGCTGTCGGAATCGTCGGACTTCGACATCTTCGACGTCGGGTCCTGCAAGCTCATGACGCGGGCTCCGGCGGCGGGCGTGACCGCCTCGGGGAGGACGAAGGTGTCGCCGAAGCGGTGGTTGAACCGAATCGCGATGTCACGCGTGATTTCGACGTGCTGGCGCTGGTCGTCGCCGATCGGCACCTCGTTCGCGTCGTACAGCACGATGTCTGCGGCCTGCAACGCCGGGTAGGTGAACAACCCCGCCGACACGAACTCGTGCTCGCGCTTCGCGCTCTTGTCCTTGAACTGGGTCATACGCGACAGCTCGCCGAAGCTCACGGTGCACTCCATGATCCAGCCCAACTGGTTGTGTTCGGGCACGTGGCTCTGCACGAACACCGTGGCGACATCCGGATCGAGGCCGATGGCGAAGAACATCGCGGCGAGCGACATCGTCTGGCGACCGAGCACGCCCGGCTCGTCGGTCACGGTGAGTGCATGGAGGTCGACGATGCCGTGGAACGCGTCGCATTCGTGTTGGCCCGATACCCAGTTGCGCAGCGCCCCGAGGTAGTTGCCGAGGTGCACGTCGCCGGTGGGCTGCATGCACGACAGCACGCGCGTGCTGGCGCTGCTCGTCGGGGCGGTCATTGCACTCGTCACGGGCGCCGACGATACCCGTTCGCACCCATCTCGCTCCGGTAGGTTGTGCGGTGATGGCCGTCGACGCACTCTCCACCGCACCGGGCACCGCTTCTTCAGCAACGTCGGGCACCGTGGTCTCCACTCCGGTGTACGAGGGGCCCTTCGACATGCTGTTGCAGTTGATCCTCCGTGAGCAGGTCGACATCTACGACATCAATCTGTCCAGCATCGTCGACGCCTACCTGGCCGAGATCGAACGGATGCAGCTGCTCGACCTCGACGTCGCGACCGGGTTCCTGCTGATCGCGGCGACACTGGTGGAGCTCAAGGCGCGTCGCTTGCTGCCCAATCCGACCGACATCGACCTCGACGACGAGTTCGCTCTGTGGGAAGAGCGCGACATGCTCCTCGCCCGCCTGCTCGAAGCCAAGACGTTCAAGGATGTCGCTCAGATCTTCTCTCAGCTCGCCGAGGATGCCGATTTGTCGTTCCCCCGGGTGGTCGGCCCGGACGAGCGATTCGGCGACGTCGTGCCCGACATGCTCGAAGGGACCAGCGTCGCGAGCCTGCGCAACGCTGCGATCCGGGCGCTGACGCCGAAACCGGTCCCCGTCGTCGACCTGTTCCACGTCAATCCGATCACCACCACCGTGGCCGATGCCGTTGCGGAGCTCCTCGACGAGCTCCCTCGCGTGGGTCGGATCACCTTCAGGCATCTCACTTCGGACCTCGGCGATCGCATCGAGGTCATCATTCGATTCCTGGCCGTTCTCGAGCTCTACAAGCAGGGTGCGGTCGAGATCGATCAGCCCGAACGCTTCGGTGACATCGAAGTGATCTGGAGCGCTGACGAGGACTTCGACACCGCAGCGATCCTGATCGATGCCTACGACGGCTGACGCCGGGCAGATGGGACTGAAGGTGCGCTGATGGACGAGCGAGTCGCTGAGTACAAGCGGGCGATCGAGTCGATTGTTCTGGTCGCCCACGACCCGGTTCCCGCCGAGCTGTTGGCCCAGCTGCTCGAGGAGCCGACCGTGATGGTCGAACAGTGGTGCGAGGAACTCGCCGAGTCCTATCGTACGGAGGGCCACGGGTTCGAACTCGTCAACATCGCAGGTGGCTGGCGTTTCCAGACAGCGCCCGACCTCACGCCGTACGTCGAGCGGTTCCTGCTGCACGACCAACGTGCTCGATTGTCCGGTGCCGCGCTCGAGACGCTGGCCATCGTGGCGTACAAGCAGCCGATTTCACGGGGCCAGATCGCGTCGATTCGTGGCGTCGACCCCGACGGCGTGCTGCGAACGTTGCAGGCCCGGGGCTACATCGACGAAGTCGGACGCGACAGCGGACCTGGTCAGGCCATCCTGTTCGGCACCACGGCGACGTTCCTCGAGAAGTTGGGGCTCCCGTCGATCGACGATCTTCCGCCGATCGCCGAGTTCATCCCCGGCGCCGAGGTGGTCGAGGCGCTCGAGGTCGGACTGCGCGTCACGCCCTTGATCGAGGTCTCCACAGGCGGCGCCGATGGGGCGCCATCGCCGGAGCCTGGCCGCGCCACCGACGACGACACCACGCCGTGAACGATCGGCCGATCGAGCCCCCGTTGTGGGAGCAGATGGCAGAACGAAGTGCGGAGCTGCCCCAGGGCGAGCGCCTGCAGAAGGTGCTCGCTGCGACGGGCTACGGAAGTCGCCGGATCTGCGAGGACCTGATCGCTGCGGGCCGCGTCACGGTGAACGGCGATGTCGCCATTCTTGGACGTCGCGTCGACGCCGAGAACGATCTCGTCGCCGTCGACGGGGCGCCCATCGGAGTGCGTCCGGACTTCGTGTACTACCTGCTCAACAAGCCGGTCGGGGTCGTCACCACGTCTCGCGACACCCATCAACGCCCGACGGTGATCGACCTGGTCCCACACGAACCGCGGGTGTTCTCGGTGGGCCGCCTCGACGTCGACACCGAGGGATTGTTGCTGTTGACGAACGACGGGAACCTGGCGAACCGGATCGCCCATCCGTCCCACGGAGTCGAGAAGGAGTATCTGGTCGAAGTGGAAGGCGGACCGATGTCGGCCGGCTCGATCCGAATGCTCCGCGACGGCGTGTTGCTCGACGACGGGGTGACCGCCCCGGCCCGAGTGTCCCAGCCCGACCCCGGCGTGTTGCGCATCACGATCCACGAGGGTCGCAACCGACAGGTACGTCGGATGTGCGACGCCGTTGGGCACCGGGTGACCCGTCTCGTCCGAACTCGGATCGGGCCGCTCTCGGACCGGTCGTTGCAGCCGGGTTCCTGGCGGGTGTTGACCGCCGACGAATGGCGAGCGCTCACCGAGTCGGTCGCAGGCGGCACCCCGTCGCCTGCCGAGGCGACGGATACGATCGATCCCCGTGATTGAACCTCTCGCGCCACGCCGAGCGAATGTGATCGGGCTCGGGCTGATCGGTGGTTCCGTCGCGCTTGCCCTACGCGAGCGCGGCTGGCACGTGAGCGGCGAGGACATCGACGCATCCACGGCGAGCGTCGCACTCGATCGCGGCGTCGTCGACGCACTGAGGCTCGACGCCGACGCCGAGGTCACCTTCGTCGCTGTCCCCGTGTTGGCCGCAGTCGACCAGGTCAAGCGAGCGCTCGCCGAGACCGATGGTGCGGTCACCGATGTCGGCAGTGTGAAGGCCGCCATCTGCGCCGGTGCCTCCGACCCGAGATTCGTCGGCGGCCACCCGATGGCCGGGTCCGAACTCGACGGTCTCGACGGAGCGCAGGTCGACCTGTTCGAGGGTGCGGTGTGGGTCCTCACACCGGGTGTCGACAGCGACGACACCGTCTTCGCTCTGGTGGCGTCGGTCATTGCGTCGTTCGGCGCCGAGGTCGTTGCATTGGGGCCGGAACGCCACGATCAGCTGGTCGCTGTCGTGAGCCACGTGCCGCATCTCACCGCCGCCACGCTGATGGGCCTGGCGAGCGAGCGCGCCGAGGAACACGCGGCCCTCTTGCGCCTCGCAGCGGGCGGCTTTCGTAACATGACGAGAGTGGCGAGTGGTCGGCCCGAGATCTGGCTCGACATCTGCGCGGAGAACCGAACGGCGATCGTCGGGGTGCTCGACCAGCTCATCGACGGCCTCGCCGACGTACGCGACACCATCGACGCCGACGACCGCGACGGCCTGCACTCCCGGCTGGCTGCAGCCCGTCACGCTCGTGCCAACCTTCCCGCACGCGTCGTGCATCCCGACGAACTCAGCGAGGTTCGTATTCCGATTCCCGACCGCGCCGGCGCGGCGGCCGAGGTCTTCACCCTGGCCGCGGAACTCAGCGTCAACATCGCAAGCTTCGAAGTTGTGCACGTCGCCGAAAGCACCCGCGGCATCGTGGTCGTGCTCGTCGACCGGGCGATGGTCGAACTCTTCCGCGGTGGGCTGCTCGCTCGCGGATTCCGTCCTGCCGTGCAGCCGTTGTCGTGAGCGACCACGGCGTGTCGGGCGACGACGTGCACCTGGTGCAACGCGCTGATGGCCCCGTGATCGCCGACGTCCACGTTCCGCCGTCGAAGAGCATCGTCAATCGGGCGCTCGTCTGCGCTGCGCTCGCCGAGGGCGCCAGCGAGATCATCGGGATCGCTCCGGGTGATGACACCGCTGCGATGATCTCGTGCCTCCAACAGCTCGGCTGTGGTATCGGGATGCGCATCGACGGCGACGACCACATCGCTGATGTCGTCGGTACCGGCGGTGACCTCGCACCGGGACCGATGACGTTGCACGCCGGTCTCGCCGGCACCACCTCTCGGTTCATCACTGCGCTCAGCGCGCTCGGCACCGGCGAGTACACGATCGACGGTCATCCGCCGCTTCGGACCCGCCCGATGGCCCCATTGCACGATTCGCTCGCTGCGCTCGGTGCCAGCGTCACGCCCGGCGAGCAGGCAGGTCACCTGCCCGTCACGGTCGCCGGCCCATTGCGGCGCGCCGATGCCGTGGTGATGCCCGGGGACGTCTCGAGTCAGTACCTGACCTCCATGATGCTCATCGGTCCTTACGTGCCGGGGGGCCTGAAGCTCTGGCTGTCATCGGGACTGGTGTCACGCCCCTACCTGGAGATGACTCGGGCTGTCATGTCGGCGTTCGGTCACGATGGGGTCGAACTGCGCGACCGCCATGTGACGGTCGAACCGGGGGAGTACTGGCCGACCGAGTTCACGGTCGAGCCCGATGCCAGCTCGGCCAGCTATCCGTTGGCGGCGGCCGCGATGGTCGGCGGGGCAGTCAGCGTGCACGGGCTCGGCTCTGCCTCACTGCAGGGTGACGCCCGCTTCGTCGACATCTTGGGCTCGATGGGCTGTCTCGTCACGCAGGGCACCGGCGACACCGTGGTGATGCGCCGTCGCGACACACCGCTGCGCGGCGTCGAGGTCGACATGGCCGACGTCTCCGACCTGGTGCCCACGGTCGCCGTTGTCGCGACACAGGCGGTCACGCCGACCAGGATCACCGGTGTCGGATTCATCCGCGCCAAGGAGAGCGACCGTCTTGGTGACCTCGCCGAGGAACTTCGCCGGACTGGGGCAGTGGTCACCGTCGAACCCGACGGGCTCCTGATCGAACCGACCGATCTGCTCCACGGAGCTCGGCTGTTCACCCATCACGACCATCGACTTGCCATGGCGTTCGGGCTGCTCGGCCTCGTTGTCGACGGCATCGAGATCGTCGAGCCATCGGTCGTGTCGAAGAGTTGGCCGAGCTACTGGGACGCGCTCGCCGCGCTCCCGTCGCGCTTGTTGTGATCGGCATCGACCACCGAGCCCGAGTCGCTGCGTTCGATGTCGACGGCACGATCACCCGGCACGACTGTGTCGTGCCGTTTCTGCGGAGGGTCGCTGGGACGGCCACGCTCGGGTGGCGCCTTTCGGCAACGGCGCCCTCGGTGGTCACGATGCTCGCCCGTCGCGATCGCAACGGGTTGAAGGCGGCGGCTGCAGCCGCCGCCTTCGCCGGGCAGCCGTTGGCGCGCATCGATGCGCTCGCCGAGGATTTCGCCCGTTCCGTCCACGCGACGGGGTTGCGCCAGGACACGGTCGACCTTCTCGACGCACATCGCCGCCGAGGCGACACGGTGCTGTTGGTCTCGGCGTCGTTCGAGGTCTACCTGCGTCCGCTCGCCGAACTGCTCGGTGCCGACGACGTGCTCGCCGCGCGCCTCGAGGTGCGGCCCGATGGCACGCTCACCGGTCGGTTGTCGGGCGCGAACTGTCGCGGCCCCGAGAAGGTGCGCCGACTCCACGAATGGCTCGACGAGCACGCCGGTGGGCGCGCCGAGGTCCATCTGACGGCCTACGGCGACTCGGCGGGAGACCGCGAGCTGCTCGCCGACGCCGACGAGGCGCGATGGGTCGGACGCGGGGCGATGCCGCGATGACACGGATCGGTACGGCTACGGTGCCCGACGCCATGACTGCAGTGAGAAGGGGGACGACGTGCTGAGGGGTCTGTGGAAGACCGTGCGTCCCAAGCAGTGGCTGAAGAACGTCCTCGTGTTCGCGGCTCCGGGGGCCGCCGGCGTGCTCGACGAGGGCAGCAACCTGGCACTCACCCTGCTCGCATTCGTCTCGTTCTGTTTCGCGGCGAGCGGTATCTACGTCTGGAACGACCTGCTCGACGTCGACGCCGACCGCAGGCATCCGACGAAACGCCACCGGGCGATCGCCTCGGGCGAGCTGAGTGTCGGTGCCGCCCGAATCGCGGGCGTCGTGCTCCCGATCATCGCCCTCGGCCTGGCCGCGCTCACGGGGCGTTGGCAGACCGTCGCCGTCGTCGGCACCTACATCGTCATCACGATCGCGTACACCGTGCGACTCAAGCACGTGCCGGTGGTCGACGTGGTCACCGTGGCGGCCGGCTTCGTCCTTCGCGCCGCTGCCGGTGCGGCGGCCGTCGACGTGCCGATGTCGCGTTGGTTCGTGCTGTGCATCACCTTCGGTTCGCTCTTCATCGTCGTCGGCAAGCGGTACGCCGAACTCAACGAGCTCGGTGGGCAAGCGCAGACCCGCGCCACGCTCGAGGTGTATTCGATCGGCTATCTGCGGATGTTGCTGTCGGTGAGCCTTGCCGGAGTCGTGATCAGCTACTGCGTCTGGGCGTTCGAGACCAGCGCCGCCTCGCCGAGCGACTGGCCGTTCTACGAGCTGTCGATCGTGCCCATGCTCATGGCGCTGCTGCGCTACCTCCTCGTGCTCGATCAAGGTCAAGGTTCGGCGCCCGAAGACGTGTTCACGAGTGATCGCCTCATACAGTTTCTCGGACTGTGCTGGGTGATCGTCTACGGCTTGGCGGTGTACGCCTCGTGACGATGTCGTGGTGAACGCCGAGAACGGCGTCAGACTGGCGCGATGAGAACCACGCGTCGCGAACTCTGCGGGTGGGGGCGGACCTCACCATCGGTCGCCGACCTCGTCGACGCGTCCGCTGATGAACTCACCGCCGACCTGGTGAGCGGGCTCGGGGCTGCACGCGGTGCGATCGCCCGAGGGCTGGGCAGGGCCTACGGGGACCCGGCTCAGAACGGCGGCGGCGTCGTCGTGCGACTTGCACCCGGGCCGATCCATCTCGATGCAGCGTCAGGCACCGTCCGGGTCGGTGCCGGTGTCAGCCTCGACGAGCTGATGCGCCACATCGTGCCACGCGGCTGGTTCGTGCCGGTCACGCCTGGCACCCGATTCGTCACGATTGGTGGCGCGATCGCCAGCGACATCCACGGCAAGAACCATCACGCCGACGGATCGTTCGGTGCCCACGTGGAACGTCTGACCCTCTTCACCGCCGACGGTGCCCACCGCGTCGTGTCGCCGAACGACGAACCCGAGCTGTGGTGGGCGACGCTCGGTGGGATGGGTCTCACCGGAGTGATCGTCGAGGCGACCGTGCGGCTGCTGCCGATCGAGACCAGCCGCTGTGTGGTCGACACCGAACGGGTCCCGAACCTCGACGCACTGCTCGAACGGATGGAGTCCGGCGACCATCGGTATCGCTACTCGGTTGCCTGGGTCGACCTCGTCGCTCGCGGTGCCGCGCTCGGACGGGCCGTGCTGACCAGAGGTGATCACGCCACGCTGGCCGAATTGGCCGACCTCGACCCGAAGGCGGCCCAGGATCCCCTCGCGTTCGGTCCCCCTTCGTTGGTGGCGGTGCCGCCGGGGCTGCCGAACGTGCTCAGCAGGCCGGCGGTGCGAGCCTTCAACGAGCTCTGGTACCGCAAGGCGCCGAGATTCCACCGGGGTGTCGAATCGATCACCGGCTTCTTCCATCCGCTCGACATGGTCGGCGACTGGAACCGCCTCTACGGACGACCGGGCTTCCTGCAGTACCAGTTCGTGGTGCCGTTCGACGCCGTCGACACCTTCCGCTCGATCATCGCGATGGTCGCTGCGTCCGGCCATGCGAGTTTCCTCGCCGTGCTCAAACGATTCGGACCCGAGAGCGGAGGGCTGATGAGCTTTCCGACACCAGGCTGGACGCTCACCCTCGATCTGCCCGCTGCTGCGCCGGGCCTCGACGAGCTCCTCACCGAACTCGATCGCCGGGTGTTGAGCGTCGGTGGACGCCATTACCTCGCGAAGGATGCCACGACGACGCCCGAGGTGATTCGGGCCGGTTATCCGCGGCTCGACGAGTTCCTCGACGTGCGCCGCCGCATCGACCCCGACGGCGTGTGGGCGAGCGATCAAGCCCGGCGCCTCGACCTGCGCTGAGCGCGAGACGAAAACCGAAACGAACCCCGACATGACAGGACCCTCATCGTGAACAACGCCGTCGACCAGCCCCAAACGATCGTGGTGCTCGGAGGAACCAGCGACCTCGGACAGGCCATCGTGGCCCAACTGGCGTCTCCCGTGCTTCGAACGGTCGTCCTCGCCGTGCGACGACCCGACGACGTCGACCCCGAAGCGCAACGCTTCGGCGGCGCGGACGTCGTGGTCGTACCGTTCGATGCGGCGGAACCGGCGTCCCACGCGGCCGTCATCGCCGACATCGTCGAACGAGTCGGTGATCTCGACGTGGTGATCCAGGCGTTCGGCCAACTCGGCGTCCCGGGCCTGGTCGATCCGCTCGGCGCGGCGGAATTGGCACAGGTCAATTACGTGGGGGCAGTCTCGAGCGGCCTCGCCGTTGCTGAGCAGCTGCGTCGGCAGGGCCACGGCACATTGGTCGTGCTCTCCAGCGTCGCCGGTGTTCGCACGCGGGCATCGAACTTCGTCTACGGCTCGACCAAGGCCGGCCAGGACGCATTCGCCACCGGGCTCGGGCACTCGCTGGCGGGCACCGGAGCGAGAGTGATGACGGTTCGTCCCGGCTTCGTCCGCACCGCCATGACCGTCGGCATGGACGAGGCGCCGTTTGCGGCCGACCCGGCCGATGTGGCGGCGGCGGTGGCGACCGGACTGCGCAGGAAGCGCAGCGTGGTGTGGGTGCCCGGGGTGCTGCGTGCGGTGATGGGCCTCCTGCGGCTTGCCCCCGATGTGGTCTGGCGGCGCCTCGATCGTTAGCAGCGTCGCGGCGCCTCGACCGACACGACGGCAACCCCTGGTCCGCTCGCCCCGTCGGTGAAGCTCACGTCCTGGCCGCCGGGGCCGTACAACGATCGTGTGAACACATGCCCGAACGCGACCGTGTCGCCGTCGATCTCGAAGAACATCGATCGACGAACCGGATCCGAGGTGATCGACAGTTCGAAGCTCTCGCCGACTCCGACGTCGTCCAGGTCGTAGGTAAGGGCTCCGAACTCGTCAGCGAGCTCCAACGAGAACGTGGCGTCGCTGTCGACGATCAGCGACAACTCGAAGTTGTTGGGCACCTCGGGGTCGAGCGGTGCCGCGTTGGAGAACGTCGCCAGCGGCACGCTGAGCGGCAATGTGACCTCGGCGGCGACGTCGACGTCGTACGTGCCCCGGAACTGATTGGGTCCGTAGCCCAGCGACAGCCACGGGTCTACGGGTTCACCAGTCGAGTACCAGGCGCCAGCGCAGTCGCCGAGTACGGCGATCTGTCCAACCGGTGGCGGGCGGTCGCGTTCGAATGTGAAGTCGGCGATGTCTCGATGGCGAGTCGTGTGGTCACTGGTCCAGTACCCGTCGCGGCCCTGGACGGAGACCAACTCATCGACGCCGCCGTCCGGTCCCGTGAGATACGACGACGACACCGCCATCGCAACGTTCGCAGCAACCGACCAGCAGACGACCACGACGCCACCGACGACGAGACCACGTCGGACGTTGCTGCCCCGCGCATCGACGAATCGGACGATGGCCGCGAGGCCGACCAGACTCAACGGGAGCAGCAACGTGATGAAGTCGGCGAGATAGCGAGGGGCAAGGAACCCCCAGATCGACAACGTGGCCGCCGCAGGCACTCCGACAGCAGCGACGGCGACGAGCCACCGTGCCGAGGGCTCCCGACTGAACGTCATCGCGCCGAGCACCGCGCCGAGGAGGCCGAGGCCGAACAACAGCGGCGTCGATGCCGGCAGGCTCGGCGTTCGATAGGTGATGTCGAACACTGCGCTGGCGAACACGTGAGGCAGCTGGTGGGGGGCGTCGAGGAACGGGAACGTCGTGCTGAACGACATCCCGTCGGGCCGCAGATACGTCAGGAGGTTCGTGGGCAGATACCGCACGTCGACGAAGTCGCCGCCGGCGTATGCCAGCATCTTCATGCGCTGCTCGTCGACCTGGCTGAGCACCTGGAGCTCCATCGGCGGCCCCAGCGGGCGCCCGAAACGAATCAGATTCGGCAGCACCAGGAGCACGAGCGAGAAGGCAGACATCGCAGCCAGGCGCCACTCGTCGGGCCCGAATCGTCGGTGCTTCACAGCACGAACGGCGACCACCGCTGCCACCACGAGCAGGCACCCGAGGCCGAGTGTCGGCCGGTTCAGCACGGCGAACGCAAGCGCCCCACCGAGCCACCACTGGTTGCGTCGCGAGGACTCCTCGAGTTCGCGGAACAGTCGATACTGCACCAGGGTGCACGACGCGACGCCCCACATGATGGCCTCGCTGAACACCCAGACCGGCCCGGCCAGCATCAGCATCGGTGTGCCCAAGGCGATGCCGATCTTCCATGCAGCAGTTGTCAGTCGCCGCGTCGACGACGGCTCATCGGGAAGCAGGTGAGTGAACGCCCGGTCCGAGAGCGCCCAGGCAGCCACGACGAACAGCAGCCACGCCAAGAACGACGAGACGATCGTGAGACGGCCCGAGAACGCGTCGGTGACAGCGGTGATCGGCAGCCGAAGCAGGGCCGGGAACAACCCGAAGTACATCTGTTCACGCCCATCGACGACGAAGGCTTCCAAGCCGAGCGAGTTCTTCGGAAGGGCCAGGTCGCCGCGCAGCAGCGCCTCGGCCTGGATGTCGAAGAAGTCGGCGTACGCACGGTTGTCGAACTGCGTGCGGCCGAGTCCGCCGGTGATGCGGGTGGCGATCGCCAGGTAGGCCACGGAGCACGCTGCGAGCAGCATGCCATCGCGGCGCGAGCTCATGGGGTGGCCGCTGCGGCGAGCCGATCGCACCACGGCGTGTCGAGCGACAGCGTCTCGAAGGTCATCCCCCCGAAATCGCCGGCGGGGAGCCATGAGATCCCCGGGTCGGGCGAGTCGTACAGCGGGTCCATGTCGAAGTGCCCGTACAGGATGTTGCGACCGTCGCGCTCGACGAAGAAGGTGCCTCGGTTCTCGTCGAACGTGATCGAGAACACCGACGGGTCGTCGAGCGGCATCACGAGTTCCTCGGCCGGGAGCTCGCCGAAGGTGTCGATCATGGTGAGGGTGTATTCGATCTCGTTGTCGTCGGGCCGGATGTCGTCGACGCGCAGCACCAAGCTGAACCAGTAGGCGTCCTCGTCGAAGCTCGACGACTCGGACAGCCGGACGAGTTCGATCTCGTAGCCGACCGCCAGTTCGTCGGTGGACGTGGTGAGGTAGTCGCGACGCCAGTCGCTGTCGCCGTATTCGACAGCGACCCAGGTGTCGACCGTGTCGCCATTCGAGTAGTACAGGGCCTCGCAGTCGCCGATGATCGCCAACGTGCCGACCTCGGCGGGGTCGTAGCGCTCGTATGGCAGTTCGTCGAGGAAGACCGTGCGATCGGCCGGCGATGACCCGATGATCCCGGCGGCCGCGTCCTGCACATCGAGCAGGCGGCTCATGTGGTCGAGACGATCACCGAGGCTGTAGCTGTAGTTGAACGCGATCGCCACATTGGCCACGATCGACCAGGTGATCAGGGCGATGGCTCCGACCTGACCGACCCGCTTGACCACCGGGTTGATCGGCTCGGTGCGCCCGTTGACGTAGCGCACGAACACAGCGATCGCGATCGCGGTCAACACGAGCATGCCCGGCAGGAAGTCGGTGAGATATCGAGTCGCGATGTAGCCCCAGCCGGCGACACCGCCGGCAGCAAGGATGCCGGCGCCGACCACCGGCGCAAGGCGCCAGAACGAGGGTTCGCGCCACAGGCGGACGAAGGCGATGACGCCGATCACCGAGCCGATCAGCAGCAGCGGGTTGGTCGCCGTGACGCTGGCCGTGCGGTAGGTGGCGTCGTAGAACGCGTCGCCCCACACCCACGGCAGACTGCGCGGCGCGTCGATGAAGGGGAACCGCCCCGAGATGTCGACGCCGTCGGGCCGGAAATAGGCCCACAGGTTGCTGGGGATGAATTCGGTCTGGAAGTACTTGTTGTCGTATCGAGCCAGCATTTCGGCGCGATTGGCGTCGACCTTGGTGAAGAACTGGTCCTCCATCGGGATGCCGAACGGACGGCGGAACTTCGCCCAGTTCACCGACACCGTGGCAACGAACGCCAGCGTGAACCACCCGGCAAGCTGGAGCAGCGCGCGGCGACTCGCCAGCTTGCGCCAGAACGACACGGCGAACAGCGCGGCGACCCCGATCAGACCGGCGTATGCGGTCGTCGGGCGGTTGAGCACCAACGCCAACAACGTGACGCCGAAGATCCACATCCGGTTCGTGGGCATCTCCGAGAAGCGCATCATCTGGTTGAGCACCGTGATGAACAGTGCGGCGCTCCAGAGGTGCGCCTCGTGGTAGCCCCAGGGGATCGACAGCAGCGTGAGGACGACCGTGCCGGTGGCCACCGAGATCCGCCAGCCGATTCGGAACCAGCGCTCGGTGGTGCTCTGGTCGACGCCGGGGTGCACCAGCACCAGGATGTGGTCGAGCAGCTTGTTCGACTGCCAGTACAGCAAGGCCGTGCCGATGAACAGCGACATCAGCGTGAGGCGGCCGTCGAGGCCATCGCTCAGCAGGGCGAACGGCACTCGGATCACGCCGAGGAACGGGCCGAAGTACATGAACTCCTTGCCGTCGCGGATGAATGCCTCGATGCCGAGAACGCCCTCTTCGAGCGCAAGGTTCCCGTCGAGGAAGGCTCGGGCCTGGCCCTCGAAGTAGTTGGCGAACGTTCCGCCGGTGAACTGGGTGCGGAACGGATTGAACGTCCAGGCGGTGCCGACCGCGAAACACGTGAACGCCACGAACACGTCGATGACCCGGTCGGCGCGCGTGCGAGGGTGACGCGGCGCCGAGTTCGCCGCCTCGTCCTGCCCAGCAGGGGAGCGTTTCTCGAGATCCTCGACAACGGTGTCGGTCACGCCAGCCAACCGGGTCCGATCACTTCGGCCGACGGGAGAACTTGGCCATCACGCTGCGTACCGCATCGTCGGACACGTGGAATCGTCGCTTGATGATGTCATAGGCCGCCAGCGCCTTGGTGTCGGCGAAAATCATGATCCGCTTCGCTCCGTCGTCGGGGCGCGGCCGGTAGTCGGTGGCCTTGGCCAGCGGCTTGGCCTCCTCGGTGAAGTAGTACAGCGCCAACGACTGGCGTGCGACCCCGTCGGGGGCTTGCAGCG
>Ga0307378_10006462_pt1 | contig 16031 bp, 5 predicted proteins | sample UN1MG_FD_202238 | JGI IMG/M metagenome (GOLD analysis project Ga0307378, IMG submission 202238) | Soil microbial communities from Risofladan, Vaasa, Finland - UN-1 | ecosystem: Environmental > Terrestrial > Soil > Coastal area > Acid sulfate soil | place: Finland: Risofladan, Vaasa | collected... | reverse complement strand
AATCCGTCGACGCCAACATTATAAGCTGACAGTGTAAACAGTTCAAAAACTCCACGTAAAGGCTTCGTCAAGAACTACCAGGGATGGCAGGCGAGCTTGCCGGGCGGGGCCTGGGGACCGCGGTTGGTTACGCGACTCAGGGTTCGGTGGTCCTGGTCCGCACCGTCAGATAGAGGTTCATCAACGCTCCTGCCAGCTTGCGGGGGTCGTGCTGCCAGGGGTTCTCCAGATCCACGAGGTCGCGGGTGACGAGTTCGTAGCTCTCCTCGAGCTCCGACTCTGGGGCAACGGTCTCCGCCTTCATGCGGCGGGGTAACTGCACGTTCGCATTGTGATTGGCCAGGACGTAGGTGAACAAGCCCTCTCCGACGTGTTCCTCCAGGGCCCGTAAATGATCGTCGAGAGTGAAGTGGTCGGTCTCCCCCTCCTCTGTGGCGATGTTGCTGACATAGACCTTGATGGCTGGAGAAGCCCTCAAGGCGCTGGCGATCCCCGGAACCAGCAGATTGGGTAATACGCTGGTGAAAAGGCTGCCGGGACCCATGGCGATCAGGTCCGCCTCCAGAAGAGCCTTGATGGCCCCCGGATACCCCGGCACTGTATCAGGCTCCAGATACACCCTCTCTATGGGCCGTCCGGTCTCCGCTATCTTGGATTCCCCCTGCACGCGATCGGGTGACTGCTCCTCCGCCTCATCATCCTTCAACTCAGCCCACAATGTGACGTCCTCCAGCGTGGAGGGCACGATGCGCCCGCGGATGTTCAGAACGCGGCTGGACTCCAGGATGGCGCGTTCGAAGTTGCCTGTCACCGCAGCCATGGCGGCGATGAAGAGATTCCCGAAGCTGTGCCCGTTCAGGCCTTCCGCCTCTCCAAAGCGATACTGAAACAATCGAGCGGTGAGAGACTCGTCGTCCGCTAGAGCGGCGATACAATTGCGGAAGTCGCCAGGAGGCAGCAATCCCAGATCCCGCCGCAGACGGCCAGAACTCCCCCCGTCGTCGGCCACGGTGACGATGGCAGTGATGTTGTCGGTGTGCTCCTTCAAACCTCGAAGGAGAGCAGAGAGACCGGTGCCGCCGCCTATGGCTACCACCCTGGGCCCTCGTCTACGCTGGCGATGGTTGTAGACGATATCGACCAGACTGCTCTGTCCGGGCGAACGGAAGGCTGATAGCAGAGACCTGTTGAGTTGAAGCACGGCAATCGTGATCGCCGCCACACCTGCAACACCAAACAGCAGGCCTCTCCAGGCGCGAGGGATGAACTGCAAGGTGAGGTAGTAAACGACAGAGGGGAAGGTCCAGGTACGGTAGACATCTACGAGGAGGTAGCCAACGCCCAGGCTGACGATGGTAATACCGCCGAAGAGGAGAAGCAGCCAGCGCTTTACCCCCATCCCCGGTATTAGCCATTTCAGACCAGACCCAAACCTGGGACTAAAGCGCATCCGATTGTCTCCTGCCCCAGGGCCATTATAGGTTACCCGCGGCGAAAAGTCAACGAAATCCTGTTCGGCTTGTTGTCCGGGGGGAGTCTTCCAGAGGGAATTGGAGGCGTAAGAGGGGGGTCAGCCTACCGCTGGCCCCCGAGCGCGTCGGGCTACTGCTGCTTCATGACTAGGGGCAGGAATGTCCGTGGACAGCTCTCGGTGTCGACAATGATCTCGTAACCGGCTATCTCGTGATTGTCTCCGAATTCGTCTACCTTCACATAGTACGTCCCCGCGGGCAATGAGTCCACCACACAAACCCGGTCTATCCGTGAGAACAGACCATTGCCGTCATCGTTGTATTCCATCTCATTCAGCCCGCTGTCATACAGCCACATCCTCGTATTCCCGCTTGGCCCCGATGTCTCAATCACCACCTCCGATTCCGCACTCAACGAGAACTTGACCCAGTCCTCATCCCCCACTGGACAAATGCTGTGCATCTGAGGTGATCCATCATAGATCCAATTCGCCTCACCCCATGTGTCATCCGATTCGTAGACATCGCTACACGGTCCTGCCACCTCAAACGCCTCACCACGATCATTGTTTCCCTCGTTCGATTCCGGAATGAAGCCCCCATCGTCGACGACCGCCGTGATGGTATGTGAACCCTCCTGAGCCGCCCAGCTACAGGTTGCCGAAGTGGACGCCCCGGCACCCAGACTGGAAATCACATCACCATCAAACGGCGTCGAGCTACCGTCCATGTGGCACTGAACATCGAACGGCCCCCAAGCCGAAGTCGAGGCGCTTCCTTGATTCATGATGTCAACTGTGAATTGCATAGAGTCCCCGTCTTGTGGACTAGGCGGACTCCAACTGATGTCTGTCACCACCAAGTCGGGCTCAGGTGCTGGCGCACACGGTTGGACGACCGTGAGGGTGATATCATAACTGGGGATCTCATCGTTATCCATGTACTCGTCTGTTTTCACATAGTAGGTTCCGGCTGGCAGCGAGTCCACGTCACAGACCCGGTCGATGCGAGAGAATAGACCGCTTCCGCCATCGTCATCGTATTCAATCTCGTTCAAACTGCTGTCGTACAGCCACATCCGCGTGTCCCCACTTGGCCCTGACGTCTCAACCACCACCTCCGACTCAGCACCCAACGAGAACTTCACCCAATCCTTATCACCCACCGGACAAATGCTGTGCGTCTGAGATGATCCGTCGTAGATCGAATTCGCCTCAGCCCATGTGTCGTCCACCTCGTAGGCATCGCTACACGTCCCACCACTGGCAATGAGCGACATTGTGTAGAAATGGGCCTCCCCGCCATCCGAATAGTAGTCCCTCACCTTCAGATAGTAAGTGCCATTGGCCGGGAGCGTGTAGTCAATATGGGAGTCTAGGCTACCACCATAGTCATCGCTACTAGTGAGCTCGGTGACCCCATCGGTGCTGTATAGGTAGAGGTACGAGTCGAGAGAGGAACCGATGATCTCAGCATCAATGTCTACTACAACGTTGTCACCGGCATTGCCGACAAAGGAGTAGTAGTCTACGTCCCCCGCAGGGCAGATATCAGGATCGGTCAGCGTGGTCCCGTACGAGGTGGATGTTGCTTGCTCCCATGTGTCGTTAGGCTCGTGCGGATCATTGCACTGCACTGGACACTGGTAGAAAGCATGGAGCCATTCATCCCACTGAGTGTTGGCGGTGAATTGAAGCCAGCCCTGGCTGCCGTCATAGGTGCTGTCGTAGTTACCCGATGATTCTGGGAAATAGATGCTGATGCCGTGAGCCCGAGGCCAGCTTGTTCCATGGTGCTCGTGGATCACAGCACTGTTCACCTCGTTGATCACCGCAGTCGCGGCAGCATTGATAGCTGCATCGCTCACATGCTGGTTTGTCTGGTAGGCAAAATCGTACACGTCCACGTAGGCTGGATGGGAGAACGTCTGGCTATCAGCACGGGCGCCGGCCATTTCGGGGCAGTGGGCCGGTGCCCCATTGATCAGCGCGACGGCAAAGTCATTGACTGCCGCGTTCAAGTCGGCGTAGGGAGTGCGCAGGTCAACCGCTGATTGTGTCTCATCGTTACCATAGGACGCATAATACTCGTCCACGATGACGGTGCCCAGTTGATCCGCTGACATGGTAGGGTTGCCTGTCAGCGCGGAGAGAACGGTATCGTAAGGCCACCCGTCACCCGGTTCCGTCTCCTCCGACCCAACTCTCACGTCGGCGTAGGGGATGAGTTGGTTATCAACCTCGATCATAGCCATCAAACAAGCATCGAAACCCACCAAATCCAGGGGATCGGAACCACCGTTGGTCAGCGTGCTCATAGCACTACGTAGCTCTGGCATATCGATAGCATCCCCACCATTGCTGTCGTCAAAACAGACATCCTTGACGAGCGGCATCTCTTCGGCCCTCAGACGCCAGCCGCTCCCGTGGTCCCAGAGGACAACGGCATAGTGATCAGCAGGGTAACTGCTCATGCCCCATTCCACAAAGTCTATGAAGGTCTGTAGGTCTCCCATGTTGGCCTCGCCGATGTCTTGAACAGCGTTGCCAGGATCGGGTGTCATCCCAGAAGTCACCAAGAACCGCTTGGTGGACGTCCAATCACCATAGGTGCTATCATACCCAGCGATGCGGTCAAATTGAACTACGACATTCACATCACCGGTCGAGCCAACACTGGACATCTCCAGGAAGTCTTCTATGCCAGCACTCTCCAGATTGTTGTCCCCGTCAAGGTACACCAGCAACGTCCACTGTTTCTGCCCACACGTCTGGACCACCGTGAGATTGATGTCATAACTCGCTATCTCGTCGTCGTCAAAGTATTCATCCACTTTCACATAGTATGTCCCCGCGGGCAACGAGTCCACCCCACAAACCCGGTCTATCCGTGAGAAGTAGCCACTGCCGCCATCGTCGTTGTATTCCATCTCACTCAGACTGCTTTCGTACAGCCACATCCGCGTGTCCCCGCTTGGACCTGACGTCTCCAGTACAACCTCCGAATCTTCACTCAACTCGAACTTCACCCAATCCTCATCTCCCACCGGCACAATGCTGTGCGTTTGCGGTGCGCCATGGTAGATCCAATTCGCTTGCTCCCAACTGTTGTCCGGCTCGTAGGCGTCTCCACTCGTAGACCCTACAGAGAGATCTACTGTCATTACGCTGCCGGAGTTGCTAATGCTCGTCACGCCAACGCCGGTATTGGAACTGCCGTAGTACGAACTGCTATTCGGCACAGAAGTGAACGTGAAGCTGCGATTGTTGGTGCTGCCGGGATATGGATCACCCGTGTCACCATAGTCAGTTTCGTGCTCTAAATCCCAGAGAGCGTCTGCTTGTTCCAGGGTCACTTTGTAGTGATTGCCACCACACAACCAGTTGTTTAGCTGGTCGCACTCTGCGGTGTTGCCAGATTTGTTCTCATCCACATGCCAGACCAGCAATCCGGCACCGGGCAACGCAGCGTCATAACCCGTCTGCTGCCGATTCTCCACTAGGAAGTACTCTGGACCGATGCTGCCACCTGTCCATAGACGATAAACCATCTGCGAGTTCTCAGCGGAAGGGACACCGGCTCCGACCATGCTGGTGGTCACCACAATAGGGGTCACATACCCTAGAGCCCAGCGTGACCAGGCATCCGGGAAAGCGGGGGAACTGCCCCCTGGCCAAGGGCCGTTCCAGCTCCCGTTGGCCATCAGGCTCCATCTTCCTACTCCGCTGGATGAGTGATCCGTGTCGTACAGATCAGGTAACCCAAACACGTGTCCAAGCTCGTGAGCAAAGACACCCATCGTCATGTCACCCGGGCTAGACCAGTATTCGGGCTCAGTTGTGTAGGAATTGACCCGTACCCCATCCACGACTGGATCACTGACAGTTGACCAAGAGTGAGACCAGATATCATTAGGATCGCCGGTGAACTCCGCGCCTGGCCCCGCATGGATCACAAAGACAGTATCCACCCAACCATCTCCATCGTTGTCGTACTGGGAGAAATCCACCAGGGGGTCCGCAAGCAGCACAGCATCTTCGGTCAGTTTTTGGGCATTCTGGGGATACGTGCCGGTGCCATAGTTCCCATTAACGTAGTAAGCATAAGTCTGCGGCATCGTACACCAGCCAATGCTGCTGGGCAGATTGACGGTCACGATATCCAATGCCCCGTAAGACACAACATCGTAATAATCGTTGAGCGTGCCACTTCCGCCGCCGAAAAGCAAGGTATCAAAGTAAGCTGGACCAACCTGCGAGGTATTGTCGGTGAATTCCACCAGCAGTGCCAAGGCATTCCAGCTCCCCTGGGGTCCAGCCCTTAACGCTTGGGGCTGATCTATCCCCATTTGTTGCCGCTGGCCGGGGTCGGTGATGAAATCGGGTAGCATGACCTCCCCCCGACGAACACGTTCCAGCAACTCAGGATGGGGTGGCATCAAGGCTGGTGCTGGGTTGTTCTCTCCACGAATCGTGATGCCTCCTACCCACTCATCAAAGGCAGCCAGAACAGCACCACAGTCAAGGCAAACATCCCAGTAGAAGTCGTATTGCCACTCGTTGTCGCTCTCATTGGATTCATTCACATCATTATAGACGTCGGTGACAATCTTAAGTGTATGCCACCCCTGGGTCGGCGTCATATTCAAAACCCAGTCCTCGACAGAGGCATACCATCCTTGATCCAGGCCATCTATGTACCAGGTCTGAACAGGAGAGCCATCGAAGTACAACGTACTGTAGAACGTGGTCAATGTGCTGGCACCCTCATTGATCACCACCCAGTCGACATAGGTGCTCTGATCAGCGCATAGTTGGTTGACAGTATAAGTCCCTTGCACTGACGAAGGTACAATGGGATAGTCCGAGCCGCTGGGCGTGTAGGGGTTCAAGTTCGGTAGGGCATTGCAGACATCCCAATAGAAATCGTACTGCCACTCGTTGTCGCTCTCATTGGATTCATTCACATCATTATAGACGTCGGTGACAATCTTAAGAGTATGCCACCCCTGGGTCGGCGTCATATTCAAAACCCAGTCCTCGACAGAGGCATACCATCCTTGATCCAGGCCATCTGTGTACCAGGTCTGAACAGGAGAGCCATCGAAGTACAACGTACTGTAGAACGTGGTCAATGTGCTGGCACCCTCATTGATCACCACCCAGTCGACATAGGTGCTCTGATCAGCGCATAGTTGGTTGACAGTATAAGTCCCTTGCACCGACGAAGGTACAATGGGATAGTCCCAGCCGCTGGGCGTATATGATGTCAGGTTTGGCTGCCCAGATGATACGTACTTTTGCAGGACGATGTCGTCAACAAAGGGTCCGTCATCCACGTTACTGCCGTCGCTGGTGAAGATAAATGCGATGCAAACCGACGAGTCACCCGTAACGTTACCGATGGTAGGTACAGCAGTCAGGTCAAAGTTCTTGTACTTCCACCCCCCTGAGTCACCGCTGACTTGATACCCATAGAAATGCTGACAGTCAGTGGAAGCGGACCACCCAAACCAATCGTAGTCCAACTCTGATTGATTCCAGTAGTAAAACAATATCTCGGCGTCACTGGCATCGCTCAAATCAAAGGGGCCATAGACCATCCACGACTGGGCATTGTTTGAATAGTAGTTGTCTTGAGGATCAAGTCCATTTGCCCCTCCCCTTGCTGCCCAGGCGCTCCACCATCCAGAGTGCGGTTTGTAGTCATCATCATCCCAATAGTACTCGCCATTGGTGCTCCCATCATTGTCAAAAACCGACCATGCTCCTGACGGGAAAGCTCCCTCGAAGCCTTCAGCCGTGATGGTTACCCAATCTCTCACGTCTCTGAGTGTCATCACAACCTCACCCTCGGTTAAGGGTGTATCGAGCCCAATTTCATAGGGCTCTTCCACCTCGGACGGTGATAAAGGATCGCTTGGTACGGCGCCTAGATCAACCGGGGCTCCATCGTCGGTCTGCATAGGCTCGGCTGGCACGGGCATCGGCCTCTCAACCTGGATCTTGCCATCGGTTCCGATCGGCTCTGGAGACGGGGTAGGCGTAGGCACGCTTTGGGAAACCCGGTTCCCCCCCAGCAAAAGGCCAGCGACAGGCCTATTTGAGGCCGCTGCAATAGACACTTGCAGCCCTGCTGTCACCACGACCAGAGAGGCAACAACGAGCAGGCATTTCCTGGTGATCATTATTCGTCCTTTCAAAATCGCAATACGCTCCGGTTATTTCTCGCTGCTTCTTTGACACTCGCCTGCGGCTGAAGGTTGCGTTACGGCTTTTCAGGACGAGTTGTGATGTAGTCCCCTTCTTCTGCGACAATGAGCGTATTTGTGCTCTCATCATATCTACCACGGGCTTCTAAGTAGTCGCCGATCAAAATCGTACCTGCATGGAGGTCTAATCTGATTTTACTCCTTTCACTACCACCAAAGGGCGATGGAGGGTAGGCAGTATAGGTCACACAAATAAGAGACGCGTCTTCTCTTTCAACTTCGTATGCAAATGTTCTTGGGGCATCTACAAGTCCTTCTGGCGTTATGTCTCCACCGGTAACAACATAGCCAGAAGTAGTAGCGGTTCCCGCGTCAACCGTGGGCGTCACACGCTCTGATGACGGCTCGGGGGTGGGTATGGGTACTACCTCTTCAGCGATTTCAACGGCGCGAGGCTGGATGTATGGTTGTCCCGCACCACCAAGCTTCACCACACCAAAGAGCCGCACCACTCGTCCCGTGTCATCAGCACAGCTAGGGTCGAGGCCAAGAGCCCGATCAAAGGCCCCCCGTGACTCGACGTAAATGGCTCCGGTCGAATCTGCTATCACCCAGTCACTCCGAGTCACCGGCGGGCCAGCCCCCACCTCGCCCAGCAAGTCCCACCCGCGGTAATAACCAACAACGGTCACCTCTCGACCTACGTACTCATCGGGTTTGGCAAGGATCGAACCTATCACAGCGGTGACCCTAGTCTCTGCGCTGGGCACCGGATACGTGGGCATGGGTGTCGCTGTGCGGGGCCCCGTGCCTCCAACGATCTCGACTTGATGCGGTTCGATATACGGTTGTCCCCGCTGGCTCACCCTAACCCCACCGACCAGCCATAACAGCCACTTCGTGTCCTCGACGGAGATGGGATCAAGGCCCAACCCTTGATCAAAACTGTGCTGCCCCGCAACGTAAATGGTTCCTGTTGAATCTGCTATCACCCAGTCACTCCGAGTCACTGGCGGGCCAGTGCCCACCTCGCCCAGCAGGTCCCACCCACGGTAATAGCCAACAACGGTCACCTCTCGACCTACGTACTCGTCTGGCTCGGCAAGGATCAAACCTATCACACCGGTGCTCTCCGGTTGTAGACCATCTGAAGGACAAGTATGACTCGGCGTTGCCAGCACGACAGACGTGGGATGTGGGGCAACTGAGGTGACGGTGATCACACCCGCGGGACTCCGTGTTACGTCTGTAGTCCCAGGCCCGCGATCTTCTGCAAGCGCTTGGCAACCGACGAGTAATAGACCGACTAGCAACGCTGGCCAAGCTGGCTGTTGTCTCCGCCCCATCCCCGTACCTCGCTCCCCGATGTCTGGCTCACCTGCAAGCTCTCGGCCGACTGCCAAGTCGAAGCGCCTCGTTCAACTGGCGGCATTCGAAAGCAAAGCGCGCGGCCCGGCCATCATGAACAATCGACTCCGATCAGGGGCAACTGTGGAGCGTTCGACCACCGACTTCACGCTCCCTGCCTTTCTCTAACGTTGCACTTTGTCGATTTGCGCGACAAACCCCAGGCGCCAACCTTCACGATGAAGGAGGTCTGACACAAGTTCCTTCGTAGCGAATCCACAGCCGGTGCCCATCTTGACTCACAGGGATCAAGTCTCGTTGCCAAACCATTACGGACTATACCGGGATGTGTCGATGTTATCAAGGTCCCGAACCTTAGGAGTCTGCAATACGCAACATCTTCAAGCTATCTTATGTGAACTGGCAACGGTTCTGTCGATCAGGACCTGTGCTAGTCGGTCGGCAAACGAGTCTCTCACCTTCGTGCGCCTGCAGGACGTCTCAAGACACGCGTCCGGGATCGGTCGCTGGGCGGCATTTGAAGGGCCACGAGTCGCCCGCACGGAAAGCTGATAGGGATATGCCCATTGAGATAGCCAGACGAAGGCACGCCTATTCAAACAGCAGACGGCCGACGCGCTTCTCAGGCTGATCGGCGTGGCATCTCATCGCGCCCTCACGCCGGCCCTTCCTTCAGACACACCATGTCGGCTATGACCCCATGCTCCCCCCAGGTACAACAGCTCACCGGTTTCTCAATCCTAGCGGTAGATGAGCTATGTGCATAGCCTCGAGGTCCGAACTGATTGCCAAGCCGTACTCCGTCGTGCAACCGTAGGCGTACTGGTCCCAGTGGTTGACCTTGAGATAGTAGAGGCCGCTCAGCGAGGGCTGCCACTCCAGGCGTGACGCTGGCCAATTGTCTGGATCGTCGTCATTCCAGTCTACTAGGGTTGCCCCGTCAGAAGCATACAGGTATAGAACCGTGTCGGCATGACCACCGGCGTTACTGGTTGCGAGCGTGTAGTTGTAGCCCGCGAAGGCGATGAATCTCACCCAGTCCTCATTGGCCTCGGCGTGGAAGTTGTGGGTTTGGCTAATGCCGTCCGTTGTGATCCAGCTGGCAGCGGTCCAATCATCGTCTGCCTCGTACTCATCCGGTGCAACAGGGCACACCTCAACAGTGTAGAAGGCATTGCCGTCAGAGTAGTCTCCCAAATTGCCCGCTTGGTCACGAGCCCGCACGCGGAAGTAGTAGATATTGCCATCCACGCCTATGAAGTGATCGTAGGTGTTCGTCGTGTCCGTAAACAAGTCGGTCCAAGTCCCGCCAGACCCAAGACGACCCTGCACGTCATAGGTGCTGATACCCGATAGATTGTCAGAGCCGCCCCACCAGACCGAGAAGTCAACGAAGGGAGCATCGCCGTACATAGGCGAGACGTCGATAAAGGCGGTCGGCGGGGTGTGGTCAATTCCCAGATTCCAGCAGCCGTCCCCAGTCCAGTTGCCGACCCAGTCGAAGGCCCAGATATAGAAGGCACCTCCCCGCTGTTCTGGCAACGGGCTGGTATCGAAGTCGAAGCTCCACCCGTCTCTGCCGTCTTGGTCAGAGCCGAGCCAGATCCAGTCCGAGTTCTCCCAGTCCGCATCGTGCCATAGGAACTCGACACGATTGACCCCACTCCCGTTGTCGGTAGCGGAAGCGCTTACGGTCTGCAGCGTGGGATCAAGCCAGGCGTGGTTGACGGGCGACACAATCTCTGCCGAGGACGGGTTGGTGTCGTCGGTGAAGAGGTGAATGGTGTAGAAGTAGTCAGTGCCACCCACTGAAGGGTGCCTCCAGGCACGAACCTTGATGTAGTAGGTGCCGTTGTGCGGCAGGTGATAGCCAAGGAGCGAGTCTTGCACCTCAATCCGGATTTCGTCATCATGCTCGGCGAGAACAGTCGTTCCATTACTGTCTAGCAAGAAGACGTAGGAATCGAGTGACGATCCGTCGACTTTGGCATCGATGTCCACCACAACCTTGTCACCGGCGCTGCCCGTAAAGGTGTAGAAATCGTAGTCGCCACCGGGGCAGATGTCGGCGTTGAGGGTCTGTCCATAGGCGATGCTGGTGGCCTCGGTCCAACCATTGTTGGGCTCGTGGGCATCGGCACAACTGGGCGGCGGTGTGGCCGAGATCTCAAAGTCGTCTATGTACCAACCACGGTACTCGTTGAACGAGGCGTTGATGGTGTCAAAGCGAAAGCGAACCTGCACAGCGTGGCCGGCGTAGCCTGATAGGTCAATTGCCGGACTCTGGAGCCACCAGTTCATTGGGTCATCGCGCAGTTGCAGCACGTCGCTAAACGGACCGCCGTCAACTGAGATCTGCACCCAGCGGGTGTCCCAATCTGGCCCTTGGGTCTCAGTCTCGTAGCGGTACCAGAAGCGCAGGTAGTAGCCAGTGGTGGGGATGTAGATTGAGGGGGAGGTCAGGTCGCCGGAGTTGGCTGAGCCAGTATCATAGTCCCCAGTGGAATCCTGGCCGTACCACCAGCTATGGGACCCACTGTGGCTCTCGCCGTACGGGTTGCCTGGGTGCACTTGATGCCAGAGCCCGGTGGCTGTCCAATCGTTGGTCCCGCTCTCCATATCATCGAAAAGTGGGGCGGAAGGAGCCCAGTAGAACTCGCGTTCCCAGACGTTGTTGGTCTCGTCTGATTCCGCGATGGTGTTGTCTGGGTCGGTGATCAGGCGCACGGTGTGCCATCCCCGGGTAGCGACAGTCTCCATCCAGTCGTCGAAGCCCCTGACCCCGCCAGCAACGCAGCTGGAGTATGGGTACCGCACGTATCGAGTGCTGTCCACCCACAGCTCCACGTGGAAGCTCCCAGATGCCGTGGCGTTGCCGCTGTTGATGAAGTGCCAGTCAAAGAAGGTCGGCTGAGCGGCGTGCAGAGTGTTAACCTCGTGCGTGCCCACCACGGATGATGGCACAACAGGATAAGGGTAGCCAGAAGGGGCGTATGGGCGCAGGTCAGGCTGAGGCGGCGGACAGGCGGGCGTGGAGATGTTGACGGTATTGCTCGCATCGGACATGATGCTACCCCTGAAGGCTTTGACGTAGTAGGAGTAGCTGGTGTTCTCACTCAAGCCTGTGTTCTGGTAAGTCCTGGTATCCGCCCCCACTTGGCCCACGTAGGAGCCATTGCGGTAGATCTTGTAGCCTTCCTCGTTGCCCGATATGTCGTCCCAGTAGAGATTGACCTGGCTGCAAGAGGCAGCCTGAGCGCTCAGATTGGACGGTGCGGCCGGCTTCACCGTGAACGTCCAAAGGCTACTCCACCCGCTGTCGCCAGCGCTGTTGCGCGCCTTGACATGCCAGGAGTAGAGGTAGCCAGCCCATTGCGATCCGATGTTCTTTGAAGTCCCGCTTTGCCACCCAAAAGTGAGCGTGCCACCCGGACCTCCCAATACTTCGCCGTAGTACTCGTCGCCGGTAGCGGACCAGGACAAGGTGATACTCTGGCCTTCGTTGAACGTCGCACCGTTGCCGGGCGACAGCAAAGCGGGCGCTGACGGGGGCTGCGTGCGCCACTGGACCTTCACCGAGGAAACCACGTTTCCATCGATGTAGTTGTCCCAGAGATAGGAATCGTCACCAGTGAAGGTCTCAGAGCGTCCCAGGTAATCGTTGTGCTCGTACAAGATGGCCTTGACGTTGCTGCCGACCTTGATTGACTCGGCGTTGTCGTTCCCAAGGCTGCCCAAGTATCCAGGGTTTGGGTAGTCGCCGACACCCAAAGTCACGCAACTGCCGTTGTACCCAGTGTCTGTGTAGAGGGCCACCTGGTCGGCATTCGGGCTACAAGGCAGAGGCCCACAGTATGAACCCTCAGGAGAACACTGGTCAGTCCCTGCTCCATCGACCTTTCTACAGTAGTTATCGCGGCATTCAAGGTGGGTTTGCCCACTGCACCAGGGTGTGCCTCCGTGATAACGCAGTCCCGTGGGAGACCATGCAGAATACGCGGAGAGATTATGGACCTGTCCGTCCCATGGGTCATTGATAGTGTAGCCGCCCATACTGCTGCCACTGCCAGAGACGACAACGACAAAGTGGTCCCAAGAAGAAGTCAGCCGCAAGATGGGTGGCCGCCCAGCATTCAGCTCGCCCTCCATCGTGGCCCAAGGGAACCCTGACGATCCGTCCCATCGGCCGTTCCAGGTGACCTTGCCGCCGCTACAGTTAGAGCTAGTCCAAGCCCAATCGAGGTCGCAGGCATGGGTGCCAGCGCACTGATTCAGAGTACGCGGGCTGGTTTCCACGCCATAGTAGCGGAAAACCATGGCTTGCGAGGTAAGGGCACACCCCGCTTGTCCAATTGTCTTGCCGCAGGTCTGCATTATGTCGCCCTGCCACTCCGTATAGTGCTGATCGAACTGGGAGACACCACAGGGCAGCGAGGCCAGGATGGACGCTTGCTCCTGCTCCTCCGTGGTCATTGTACGAAGCGCCCTACGTAAACTTCCGCTGGCCAAGTCCACTTCGTATTCTATCTTGGCACCATCATCTGCGCCGTAGTCGGTATAGACTATACTGGCCCCATCGGTTGACCAGCGCACCACCTCTCGAGGTACACCATAGAACAGGGCAGGACGGAAGGAAGGGTCAGATACCACCAAGGTTTGCTCGCCCGAGGAGACGTCAAGAATCCACAGTTCTATGCCAGATGGACTAATCCCTGACGTCTTCACGAAAGCAAGACGGTTAGACTCAGGCGACCAGGCGAGTGGTGCGATCCAGAAATTGTCCTCAAATGTCGCTAGGAGTTGCCGCTGCCTCGTCTCCGTTGTGATCAACCACAACCGAGACTGGCGCATTCCGAGATCGTCCGCCGTGACATAAGTGACAAACTGTCCATTCGGTGATAGCGTAATAAACCGCTCGAACATGGGCAATGGAAGTGTCTCAAACGGTTCTTCCGCAATCTGCTGCTCTGCACCACAAGCAAGATCCACTAGATAGATCAGGGTGCTATCTCCAACACTGCGGGCTATGACGGCTTGACCGCCGGGCCCATTGGCAGCTTGCGCAGCTGTTGGTTGTGTAGCTGGTGCCGGGCCAAGTGCCGTCGGTGTTGCCGTGGGTTGCGCCGGGCCTTCCATGCTCGGCAGCGTCACAGTCACAGCCGGTGGAACCGCAGGTGTGGCCTGCAGAGGCCGTAGGGCATCGGCTTCCGCCGCCTCAGTGCGGAGTTGACCCTTCTGGCTGGCCGGTACCAACCTCTCCGGCATGGCATACAGCCACTGGAGGTACAGGCCGTCGGTGCTCGGCAGGAGTGCCTGCCAGCTCCCATCCGGCAAGCGATGGGCGAGAATGTGGATGGGCCCGCTCAACGTCCTGGCCTCGCCTTGCGGCTCGGCTACTCCCTGTGCCCACTCGCCTGAGACTGTCACGTCTATGGGGCTCACCTCGTAGCGGGGCCCCCAGTAGCGCAGGTACTTCTCCAGGACATCCTCAATGGCCTGGCGAGCGCGGGCTTCTTCCACTTCAGCGGGAAGGTTATCGGGAGAGGGTGGTGTGCGCGACTGACCCGCTATGTCCACCTCGACGGGTGGCACACTAGGGGTGGGGGAAGAGGGCGGCGGAGGTGCATCAGCGGCGGAGCTTACGGGCATGCCGATTAGCAGGCCGTTCAACAGCAATGTAGCAACAGCAACTATTGAAATGACCACGTCGAGCTTGCATCTACGCATGGCGGACCTCCTCCCTCAGAAAGAAGCAGCAACTGCTTCTTCAGATGCCTACGCGCGCCGGGTATCCTTGTTGCCCGCTATCAGGTTTCCGGTATCGTAAGCACGCTTATCGACAGAAGGCTGCTCTCCAGTGGCAGTTGGCCTGCGCGAGTACGCCCTTCGATGCTGCGCCCATCGGCTGCAGGCGCCACGTTTGTGCGCGAGCAGTTCTCCCGCACTTCGCGCGAGCAGACTTTCCTCGCGGCCCCTGCTAGCTGGCCTGCTCGGCCTCGACGCTCCATGGACCGGCGTAGAGCTGATTGTCTCACTGCTGCTACTCAATCGTAACGATGTGACACCAGCGATAGGAGCTAGGCTGTTCGCTTACGCCTGGACGGCCCGGCCTCGACCGTCAACAACATCTCGCCGCGAATCGGGTCTCGGTATCAGCCCCAGAACTCCGCGACCGCCGCGTTTCGGCATGCCTGCCCTCGTGACAACGACCGGCTGCACTCCCGCCAGGGATCCTGTTGGTAACACAACGCGCAACTCCGCGCAGGAACTGCTCACCAAGATGGCGCATGACCAATGTTGTTCCCATCAGCGATCATAGCACATGTCAAGTATCGCTGTCAAGACCGAGCTGCGCAAGCAGCCACAGGGTAGATGCTTCCCACCCAGACCATGCGAACAGGCATTCCGCCATCGTCATTGTATCCCTCGGGACGACCTACGACGCCTCATTCGCCACACCAGACAAAGGCCGATACGCCGCAGACCGCACTGAATACTTGTACTCAGCACCCGATGACTCTCTGCCACGTGAGAAGTTCAAGAAGCAAGGTGGCGGCGATGACCGAACCATCCTCGGGCATACGATCATGGGTCTCGCAGGGCTGTCGCGTGCGCTGGTGGCGCGCTAACCGAGGTGCTCCACAATCTCTGAGCCGGACTCGGCTACGTCCTACCGCACCCGTGGGATCATCTTTGCCGCACCACGTCCGGACCACCCAGCGTGACTTCCACCTCGCTCGCCCTCACCTACGGACAGCTATTGTGGACCGCCAACAGCGGTGCTATAATGTGCTGGTCTGCCACAGACCGGAAAGTGTGACCACGGTCTCTCCGAAAGAGGCTTATACTTGCAAAAGCTCACCTACAGGGGAATCACCCTACTCTACCTCCCCCTGGCCGCAAGCTGGGTCCTCATGCTCATGGAGGCGCCGTTCGTCAACGCCTTCCTGGCCAGAGGAGCGGCTCCGGAACTATCCCTC
>Ga0307378_10006461_pt1 | contig 16032 bp, 16 predicted proteins | sample UN1MG_FD_202238 | JGI IMG/M metagenome (GOLD analysis project Ga0307378, IMG submission 202238) | Soil microbial communities from Risofladan, Vaasa, Finland - UN-1 | ecosystem: Environmental > Terrestrial > Soil > Coastal area > Acid sulfate soil | place: Finland: Risofladan, Vaasa | collected... | reverse complement strand
CCAATCTCAGTGATGAGTACAAAGATGAAACAGCGCGTGCATTCTTTGATCTAAATCAAGATGAGATGCTAAGAGGTGCAGAAAGTGCTTGGTCAGGAGGTTACTCATACTATGATCTTATGGTTATGAAAGTCTCCGAAGGCGATGTGTCGTTCTCAACAGAGCTACAGAATGATCCGCGAGACCCATCAAGGTGTATCTTCAGCCGCTGGTACACATACAGAAAGGAGTTTAGACCGGATAAAGATGATGTACCTGCGCTTTGGTTGATACCGAACAAAGAGGGAGCTTCTGTATGCCTTGTTGACTGTAAACTATTTGCCTTCACTGATCCTTCTCTTGGAAAAACGTCGTCTGCTGACTACTCAGCTATCATTATCATAGCCAAAGCACCTGATAGGCGGATGTACGTTCTGGAAGCTGATTTGAAGAGGCGACCACCAACACAAATAATGGCAGATCAAAATGAGTTCGCGCTGGACTACAAGTTTTCACGTTGGGGAATTGAAAGCACACAGTTTCAGGCTTTCTTTGCATCTGAGTCCTCGCGTGTGAGTATGGAAGCTGGAACTAACATTCCGTTCATGCAGGTTAATCAACACGCTAACAAAGAGCTACGAATTCAATCGCTACAGCCAGATTTAGAGAATGGTTATTTGCTTCTGCTTGAAGGTGGTCAGGATTTGTTGAAGCAGCAATTGACAGAGTTCCCAGTTGGTGCATACGACGATGGCCCAGACGCCTTGGAAGGTTGTCGCACGATAGCTCAAAAGTGGACGCCCATTGTGAGCGAGGAAATTATGCAATCAGAAGCTCACGACTTTGGACGGTCAAGAAGTCCACGTGGTCGTAGGTTGATTAGTTCTCCTGACCCTTATGCTGAACACGAAGAGCGTGCTCGTGAAGAAGAGAATGAACGTCGTGCGGCATTAAAACTTGAGCCATTACCTGAACCAGCTTTTATGCCCCAAATGTTCTGGTAGTAGTAAAGGGCGTAAAAATGACGAGTGAGGAGTTTGCAAATGTGTAGCGTGACGATCATCATACCCACCTACAATGCACAGGATTTTTTGGAGCATTGCCTTTCGGCAATTGAGCGTAACACAGTCGCGCCTTATGAACTGCTGGTTGCTGACGACATGAGTTCAGAACTTTCAATGCGTACTTTTCTGCGAAACATTAAAGGTAGGTGTAGTGTTATCAAGTCGTGCAAGCGACGTGGTTTTGCTGGTATCAATAACTGGGCTGTGACGAAAACGAACACCAAGTACATCTGTCTGCTTAACTCCGACACTGAGCCTGGTTATCAGTGGCTGACGTTTATGCTCGAAGAGCTTGATAACAACGAGGATGTAGGTATTGTGGGTGCTAAATTGCTGTATCCACCACAAAAAGGTTGGAACATTGGTGGTACGATTCAACATGCTGGGGTTGCACGTAATGGTGAGGGACTCCCATATCACATATTTGGCGGGCAACCTTCGGATTTCCCAAAGGCTAATAGGCGCTTAGAGTTGAATGCTGTCACATTTGCATGTGCACTTATACGTCGCAAGTTATGGGATGCGATAGAAGGTCTTGATGAAGGCTATATCATGGGTAATTTTGAGGACATTGACTTTTGTCTCAAAGCACGAAAAGCTGGCTGGAAAATAGTCTATCAACCAAAGGCTACACTTCTACACTATGAGCATGGTTCTGGCGAGGATGTCGTAGAGCAGTACAGTATGATTAATCGGGAACGTCTTGTGCGTAAATGGGGTGACTTAGGCAGTGATGAACACTTGTTTGTATAGGGGGAGAAATGTTTGAGTTCTCAGTAATCATTCCAACTTTCAATCGGCGCGAAAATCTCTACTTGGTACTTTGTGCTCTTGACAAAACGCTGATGCACTATAACGAGCGTGTTGAGGTGGTTGTCATGGATGACGGTTCCACCGACAACTCACTTGAGGTTATGTTTGAGCTCCGAGAGAACTTTGCACTACAGTATCGTTGGCAGCCACATCAAGGTTTTGGTGTAACGTCAGCGCGAAATCGTGGTTGTACTATAGCGCGTGGAAAGAATTACTTATTTATAGATTCTGACATCATGCTTACGCCAGAATCCCTTGCGCACCTTAGTAACATCGTGCGTGCTAATCCAGGTGTAATCGTGGCAGGCCGCTACGATTGGATGCTACCAATGCACATACGCCCATATGATGTCTACCAGAACTGGGACGAAATAATTGCTGGTACTCTTCCATCAGCACAATTTGGGGCTGAGCCAAAGGGTATCATTGGTGTTGACCCACGTTACTTGGTAAGCCCTGAAGTATTTGATGAACGAATCATCCAGAGTGAATACGCTTCATATTTGTACAGCGGCGTGCTAATGTTCCCGAAAGAGGTGTTCTGGAGCCTTGGTGGTTACGACGAGAAAATAAAAGGTCATGGTGGCTCTGATTGTGAGATGGGTATTCGTGCACAGTTGGCAGGACATCCAGCGATTTTCACGAGCTTAGTTCACGGGTATCATATTTACCACGATAGAGATCAAGCCGCACATCGTGCCAGCGTCAGAGCTAATGTCAGATACATAACATCGAAGCACAATCTGGATAAGGTTGGCCTGAGAGTATGGAATGTTGGCGATGATTGTGGCATTAGCCCAAAAGGGGCAAAGTATGTTTGTGAGGGCAGAGGTGTAGAATAATGCAATTCAGTTTTGTTGTACCTACGTTTAATCGCAAGGACAATCTCTTCCTTCTATTACATGCACTGTGCTTGCAAACCGATCAAGATTTCGAGGTCATCATTTCCGACGATGGCAGTGACGATGGAACTGGTATAATGCTTTTGGGGTATAAAAACTTCCTACGCATTCGATACTGTAGGCACGAGCACGACGGCTATCGTGTGGGTCTAACTCGCAATGAGGGAACGCGCCTTGCTGATCCTGAATCCACTCACATTTGGTTTCTCGATAGTGACGTTCTTCTAAATAAGAACGCTGTTAAATCCGCACGCACTCTTTGCACAAGAGAATCTGACGTGATAATCTGTGGTCGATATGATTGGTTGCCACCAATGAAGATTACGCCTGACGATGTGACTAATAGGTGGCGCTTTCTTATGACTGGACGTTTGCAGAGGGTAGATGTGGATTATCCACATGAGACAGGCGTTAGACCAGATCATAGGAGTCACATAAAAGGTCATACTGGTATATTCTTTGATTGCAAGACTCGCCACAAAAGCCAGGGTACGCTAAGTGGTAACTTGATCGTGCCTAGAATCTGGCTGAAGCGTGGTTTTGACGAAACGATTCATGGTCAGGGTCAGGACGGTGAATTTGGTCATCATATATGTGCACTTGGAGCCGAGTGCATATTCTGTGATGAGATTGTGGGGTATCATATGGCACATTTCTGTGACAATGAATGGAGAACATCGTCCGTGCAGAGAACCATCCGTTACATAAATAAAAAGTATAGCTCGAAGGAGCCTGCCGAATGGTAGAACCACAACTGCACATAACATTTGTCACAACCGTGTACAATCGTATAGAAAGTGTTAGATTGCATCTTGAGAGTTTGAAGCTCCAGCAAAATGCACCACCCTTCTCACTAATCATGGTAGATGATGGCAGCACAGATGATACTCGTGGTTTGTTACAGGAGTATGCAAAAGAGGTGTCTGGCAAGTGGACTTTTCACCAATTTCCTCATGGAGACCCACTGTTAGGTGTTCGCGCTAGAAATCAAGGGATGCGTCTTGTGTCACCAGAAACCACACACATCTGGCTCACAGATGGAGACATTGTATTTAATCCCGTTGCAGTTGCTAACGCATATAGACACCTTGCTGAACGTCCCGATGTCATTTATGGGGGCCGCTACGATTGGATGCCTAGAATGAGTGTTACATGCGAAGATTTGCAATATCGTTGGAACGCATTTATTAACTGCCAACTTCCAAAACTTCCAATGAAGAGTCCTATGGGTGGGCGAAGAGGACTACCTAGTAAATATGGTCTCGATCCTCGCACGCATTGGGATAACTGTTATACAGAGTATGTGGCTGGTGGACAACTACTTGGCTCAAATGCAATCATTCCTGTGCAAGCCTTCAAAGATTCTGGTGGCTATGATGAAAATATGCCACCAGCCTGCAATGCTGGTGACTGCGAGTTTGGTAAACAGCTTGGTTACTTAGGCTACAAAATTAGCCTATGCGAATGTATTCGAGGTTATCATCTGTACCATCATCGTGACACGCTGGCCCTTACTCTTGGGGCACGCAAGGGAATTGTGTACATGCACAAAAAATATCCTGACCTTATTAAACTCGATTATAAGAAACACCTTCCAAAACTTCCGCCAGGTGTGACGGATGAATGGAGTCACCTCGATGGCAGCCAGGACTGATTTGAACAAGGTTGGATTTCATAGGCTAGGTTTTAACGTGGTTATATGGGATCTCGCACAAATACTTAACCCAGCAGAGATAAGCATAGGCAATTACACAATGATTGATGATTTTGCTCTTCTTAATGGCAAAGGTGATCTCCAAATCGGTTCGTATGTTCACATTGTTAGCTTTGCTAGTATCACCGGAGGTGGAGGTTGTGAGATTGGAAATTTCACAAGCATCTCAGCAGGAGCACGAATCTTTTCTGGCACAGAAAATGTTAAGGATTCACTGTTTGGCCCATGTGTTCTTCAACATTTTCGCAATGCTATTCGACAAGCGGTGTTTATTGGTAGTCATGTCCTCATTGGAGCCAATGCAGTTGTTCTACCTGGAGCTCAGATCTTGGATGGCGTTGTGATAGGGGCAGGAAGTGTTGTATTGAAAGATCAGATGTGCGATGCGTGGTGTGTTTATGCTGGCAGTCCAGCACGCAAAATCCGTGAGAGAAATAGCAAAGAGGTTATAAGAAAGGCTAGTATGCAATGGTATCTTTAACACCGCTGCGTGAGGATTTATCACAGAAATTAGCAAACCCACAAAGTAGCTGGGATAAAGAGTGGGAAGGAATGTGGGCACGATACTATTGGCGGTTGCATCCACACTTCCAATCTGTGAAGACCTTTTTGCATGGCTCTGTCCTGGATGTTGGTTGTGGCCCTGGATTTCTTGCGGCTAGTGTATTTCCCAATCTCAATTGGTATACGGGAATTGACATCTCACCAATGGCTATCGAAATTGGCAGAATGCTCTTCCCTGGAGCTAAGTTCCATGTTGGTGATGTTGAGAACAATCCTTTGCCATTTTCAAATGATTCCTTTAGCACGGTAGTTTGCACTGAGCTTCTGGAGCATATTCACAGACACGACATTATTGTTCCAGAACTCGTTAGGGTCGCCCAGGAGTATATTGTCATCACCGTTCCCATAAACATGCGAGGCGTAGGACATGTCTATCCAGAGTGGACACACGAGCAATTCCACAGCTTTGCTGCAAAGATGGGTACGGTTATGGAGATTCACTCCTACTATGAGACACACCATCATCTTGCATGGATAAGGAAAACGCGATGAATCACGCATCACTGTGTGTGTTGTCTTACAATCGAAAAGAGGTTATGGAGAGTAGTCTAAAAACTCTGTTTGCTAACACGCGCTATCCGTATGAGTTAATTATACTTGATGATGGTAGCAACAGGTTTACGCAGGAGTATTTGTTCAAGATAGTGAGAGAACATGCTGCTGCCACTGTCTTGTTTAATACAGACCGCAACCTTGGTATCGGCATTGCAGTAAATCGTGGTTTTCAAATAGCTCGTGGTAATTATCTGTTCAAACTGGACGCTGATCTCATGTACAAACCAGGTTGGCTAACAGAGTCCGTGCGTTTGCTAGAGCAGCATAGAGAGATTGGCTGTCTTGGTCTTTTCAAGTATTGGCATAAGCCACGTATATTCTCTGAGAACATTATCAATACCTTTTCAGACTACTACGAGGTAGTGGACTTTGTAGGCTCTGCTATAGGGATGCGCCGTGAGGTTTACGAGCAGTTCGGTGCTTGGCATGAGACTGAACACTCATTCGGTGAAGACAAGCAATTTAAGCTAAAGGTACAGGCTGGGGGTTTTCACATGGCGTTACCTATAGATGACCTCGCCGAGAATGTTGGTTTTGGGGAATACAAAACCTCACTAATTAAAGAGATTCACATGGACACTGGAAAGCACGTTTACAACACTCCAGTCAAAGAGCCACTCATCTTTGGGAGGAAATAACACAGAATGTTAGATTTGGCTATTTTTGGGGGAAAGCCTATGTTTGAAGAGCCTTTGCATGTAGGGCGACCGAATCTTGCTAATACCCCAGACATTCTGGATGTGTTCGCTGGAATACTTGAATGCAAATGGCTCACAAACGATGGCGGATGGGTTCATAGGCTTGAGGCTGACATTGAACGCTTCCTAAATGTGAAGCATTGTGTTGCTGTGGCAAATGGGACGCTTGGGCTAGAGATTGCGGCTAAAGCACTTATGCCTGAACGTGGGCACGTTATCATGCCTTCATTCACATTTGCAGCAACTCCACACGCATTGGCATGGCAGGGTTATAAGCCCGTGTTTGCAGACATCAACCCAATAACTCACATCCTTGATCCTGTTGATCTGGAAGTGAGAATCACTAATGACGTTGTTGGAATTCTAGGAGTTCATACTTGGGGTACACCATGCGATATGGAGGCGTTGACTGCCATTGCTGTGAAACACGAACTTCCACTATTCTTCGATGCTGCACACGCATTTGGGTGTAAGTATAGAGGACGAAGTATTGGGAACTTTGGTAGGTGTGAAGTATTCAGCTTTCATGCCACAAAGTTTTTCAGCACCGTTGAGGGGGGTGCAATAACAACCAACGATGCTCAATTAGCTCACAAGCTTAGAGAGATGCGAAACTTTGGCTTCGTTGGGGACGGTACACACATGACAACTGGCGTTGGTATAAACGCTAAGATGAGTGAATTTCATGCAGCTGTGGGTGTACTGAACCTAGCAGAGATTTGGTCATTTGTTGACCGAAACTTTGAGAACTACGAGAACTATGAGCACAAACTATGGCACTATGACCTGCGTGTTTACCAGCATAGGGTTGGGAACTTTCAGTATGTGGTTGTAGAGATACTGGGAGGAAAACTGTCAGCAAATGTTTTGGTCAAAGTGTTGGAGGCTGAAAACGTCTTAGCAAGGAGATATTTCTCACCTCCTTGTCACAAGCTGGCTCCATATAACCAGGAATGTTATTACTTGCCAAATACTGAGGTAGTATCAAATCGTGTGTTCGTTTTACCGACTGGTATGTCGGTAAGCCAGCAAGATATAAATAGAATCTGCGAGCTTATTCTATACTGCACTGAACATGCAGAAGAGATTATGGAGAAAGTGATATGTTAGATGCACCTAAGAAAGCTGGGAGTATTTAACATGGGAAAGTTTATTGATGAAACGGGAAATCGCTACGGAAGATTGGTAGTATTAGAACGTGTCAAAAGTGACAGGTCTAGGCAGGCAACTTGGCGCTGTAAGTGTGATTGCGAAAACGAGGTTATCATTGCTGGTCACAGCCTCCGCTCTGGAAACACTAGAAGCTGTGGGTGTTTTAAAAGGGAGCATACAGGTGAGGCACACACTATTAACATGGTAGGTCGTAAGTACGGAAGATTAACTGTTGTCGAGAGGCACGGCTCTAGTGAACGAGGACACGCGCGTTGGTTATGCCGTTGTGATTGTGGAAATGAAGTCGTCGTTGATGGTAGTGCTCTACGCAGCGGACACACGAAAAGTTGTGGGTGCTTTCAAAGGGAGCGCGTGAAAGAGTTGCACTCTCTACTTGAAGGCATAGCGGCTTTTAACGCACTGGTTAGTAATATGCAGCATAGTGCTAAGATGCGGGCACTTGAGTGGCAGTTGACGGACGAGCAAGTAGCACATCTTACAAAACAGGTATGTCATTATTGTGGTGCTGCGCCATCACAAGTAAAAACTGCTCCGACTTACAATGGGGTTTACATCTACAATGGTTTGGATCGCTTGGATAACGGCGAGGGTTACATCATCAGCAATGTCGTTCCATGCTGTAAGGTGTGTAATTATGCTAAGCGTGTTATGACACCCGATGAGTTTGAGTCGTGGATTGTTAGGGCTTATATACATCTTATGGAGCAAAGTAGAATAGGAGAGGCAACATGACAGATACACCTAAAAGGCCAGGTTTTGTTGGGCGAACACTTGCAAAGATTCGTTCTCTGCTTGATTCTCCTCTGGTTCCTGAGTCTCAGCCTACGAGTGCTGTCGGTGTTGTTGAAGAGACACTTGACTACGTGGCACAGATGTTTGTTAACATTTCGACCAAAAGGCTCAATATTTATCTTGATGCTGAGGAGATGGACGAAACTGTTGATGAAGTTACCAGTGCCCTTGATATTCTAGCTGACAATGCTGTGAACTCAGAGCAAGGTGCTGGGCAGTCTTTCACAGTGCATTACGTTGACGTGCCTGACGCCTTAATTAACAACATCGAGCAAATGTTGGTACGCACTAGATGGGCAGAGAAAGCCTACTCATTTGCTAGGCAGACACTCAAGTATGGTGACTGTTTCGTGCAGTTTGTCTTTGACAAGCAGTTTAACATTGTGCGCCTTATGGACATGCCTGCAAGCACAATGAGACGTAGTGAAGACGAGCAGGGTTTACTGCTAAATGGCAGTAAACAGGGTGAATTTGCATTTGAGCAGTATATCAATGCTGGTATGCGATTTGTCGCAGGTTTTTACTCATGGCAGTTAGAGCATATGAGATGGAATCGTGTTGGTGGCAGTAAGTATGGCACCTCATTGCTTTTCACTGCACGTACAGCGTGGAAAAAGCTACAAGCAATGGAAGAGGCTTTGGTTATAAACTGGCTCACCCGCGCCTTTGCTCGCTTGCTCTTCATCATTGACACTACTGGCAAGGGGCCACTAGAGTCTCAGCAAGCAATTGCAGACTTTAAGAAAACACTAAAGACTCGTCAAGTTGCTACTGACACGAAGGGCACACAGCAAATCTCTGTCGTCAAAGACATTTACATTGCCAAGTCATACCGTGAAGAAGGAGGTCGCGTTCAGGAAGGTCTAACCGACGTTAAAGTGCTCGATACCAGCAACACAGGCTTCTGGAACTTGTCGGCAATTGAGTATTATCAGAACAAGATCATAACGTCACTGAAAGTCCCAAAGGCACACCTTGGTATTGAACGTGACATTAATGCTAAGGCTACTCTACAGCAACAGGATCGTCGTTTCGCTCGTACAGTTAGGCGTATACAGTCAATGTTAAGCCAGTCTATACAGCACACAATCAACTTGCAGCTGCTAATGTGGGGCTTCGATCCTAACAGCGTAGAGTATAAGATAGTCTGGCCTGCCCCTAGCTGGGAAGATGAGCAGGAAAAGGCAGCCACGACGAAGGACTACGTTGATGCCGCAGCAGTAGCATTGAAATTGGGTCTTGTAGATCATAACTACGTTCGTGCCAACTGGATGAACATGAGTCAGAAGCAATTAAAGGAGCTTAAGGGAATAGAGAATAACATCAAATCAGAACCAGAGATTGAGCTAGAACTAGATTCAGACAATAGAAAGTGAGGTGAAGCATGTGGATCAATAAAAAACAGTGGCTGGAGTTGTGGCAGGAAATACGAGGTAACGGTAAACGCATCGCCACAATCAATGACGAGTTAGGTGCTGTGCAGAAGGACACCAAACATATCCCAGTAATGCGTAATAACATAAGGTGGCTCACGTGGTTGGTTTGTGCAATCTTTATAGGTGTTTTATTGGATTTGCTTAAACAGTTCTTGGGAATATAGGAGGTATAAAATGCCATACACTAAAGGGACGACACCACATCAGTTGAGGAACAAGGGTATCCCACAAAGGTTTGTTGACATTTTCACGTCTGTCTACAACAGCTTGGTGACAAAGTACAAGGATGTTGGGCGTCGCTTTATGATAGCCTATTCTGCTATGAACAAAGCTTTGCGTAAGGCTGGTTATCGCACAGGCACAGATGGTAAATGGCACAAGTCTCGCAAGGGTGAAGCTTTCGCTTCCGTTCTTGAGGAGCAGATTAATGCGGAGGCTATTGTAGGTCTGTTTGGCCAGGGTGTAATTGTTGAGGAGTTGGGTCTTTCCAATGCGTTAGAGAAGGGGCTTCACTATGAGGGCATTGCACTGATAGATAATATCATCAGTCAGCAGGGTACAGGGCGCGAGCGTTTTTACTCACCAGAGTTCAATGACCTCTGCATGGAAAATACTAACGCCTACATGAAACTTGGACACACGGTTACTGTGTACAATCAGCACGGCAGCGCCTACGGTGATGGTTTTTACGGAATGCCCACCAAGAATCCCATTGGTAAGATTACTAAACCTATGTGGCGAGATGGTGAGTTTATTCGTTACGCGGCGTTTATTTCACCCACAACAGAAGGAAAAGATTTGATTCAACTCTATTATGATGGTATCGTCAAGGAAACTTCGGTGCGTATGGATGAGACCACAAGTTTCTCTCAACCTTTGGAGGAGAAAGATGATGATGGGCAAGAAACCATTGTTGGGTATCTGGAGATGATGATGAATGCAAAAATTGTTGGGGTTGACTTCTGTGGAGAAGCTGGTATAATAGGGGCAGGAATTACTAAGCCGGAAAATCTTGGCTTCGATTTTAGCGAAGAAAGTGAGGAGAGTGACATGGACTACAGTGAACTAACATTGGAGCTACTGGAGAGCAACAGTAAAGCATTGCTGGACGAATACCTGGCAAAACACTTGGATGCTGCAAAGGCACAGATCAATGCTCTGACAGCAGAGATTGGGACACTGAAGGCTGCTGCACCTAATGTATCTCTCACCGAGAAGGTTACTGAATTGTCTGGTCTACTTGGTGGGGCAAACAGTAAAGTAGCAGGGTTGGAATTTGATCTTGCTATTGAGAAGGCTTCACAGCTCGGTCTCAGTTCTGTGATTGCAGATGTTTTGCGTGAGGAAGCCTCCAGCGTGGGAGAGATTGCAGAGAAGTTGCCTGGTATCAAGGAACGTGCAATGGCAACGTATCTTGCGTCTTTTGGTGTAGAGGTAAAACCAAAGGGTACAAGCAAAGTCGGTGACGATGATAAAGGTAATGATGATTTGACACCTGATGCTAGGGATAAGATGGAATTCACAGAGGCTCAAGAGGAAATGGCAAGCTTCGCCAGTTCTGGATAATGCAAGATAAAAGGAGAGAAACGAAATGCCTAATCTAATCATGCCACACGGAGCATCTTACGCGGAGTACCAAGCTGCACAAGAGGCTTATGTCGATGCCTTGATCGACAAATGGGAGTTCTTTCTGGGAGAGGGTACTAAAAAGCATCCTCTCAAGCCGATTGACCGAAAACTTTGGCGTCAAATGGCTATCATCTTTGAGAATCAGTCCATTGCAAGCACTAGAGGTCGAATGTCTGAGCAGACTTTGACCACAGATGTTACACTTCCGGTTAAGTATGCTCTGCCCATAGTGCGTGACGTTTTCCCTCAGCTCATTATATCCAAGATTGCCTCGATTCAGCCACTTCCGTTTAGTTCGGGTGGAACTGGGCAGGTTTTCTATCTTGACTTTTTGAGGGAAGATGTAACGCCTAATACCAACGTCACAACTCCTGACAGCGACTATGCACTCACCGATGAAAACGAAGTACCGCAAAGGCTCAAGATGACCGTCGAAGCAGAAACTCTTACCGCTGAGAAGGACATGCTTGCTGCAACCTGGTCTACTGAGGTTGAGGAAGATGCCCGTGGTGCTCTTGGCCTTAATGTTGGTGCTGAATTGGTGTCTGCTTGTGGCGCAGAGATTCTCCGTGAGCTTGAACACAGAATGCTCAATGAGATTCTCGCTGGTGCTGGTGCGGGAAATGTAAACTGGGCATGGACTGTTCCTGCTGCTTATACCAAGGCAAAGGATTGGTATGAGACTTTGCATCACGCTTTCATCGACGCTCAGACGTTGATCTACAACAACAGGTTCCGCAATGCCGATTGGGTTATTTGTGGCGTAAATGTTGCCAGCTATGTGATGAAGGGTGCGGACTTCGTACCTCTTGATCGTATGGTTCCGCCTGGGCCACAGCTTTCCGGTGTAAGATTTCTTGGAGCAAAGACTGGTTTCTGGGACATCTACATGACACCATATATCAATACCAACATGGCGATCATGGGAACGTACCCCAGAAGCACCATCGACACTGGTTACGTGTTTGCTCCGTATATCCCACTTGCAGCTATGCCATTGATGTACGCGGATTTCCGCGAGCGTGGTCATGCACAAGAAGGGGTGTACAGAAATGTGGACAAGTGGACTCGCAATGTCAGAACTAGAAATGCGAAGATGATGGTGGTTAACACGATGTATGCCACTATCACAATCGCAGCATAAGCGCAAGTGTGAATAGGGGGACACATATGGCGCGACCATTGGCTGAACGCTTTTGGGAGAAAGTTGGTCAATCAGGGCCGACTAAATGTTGGCCCTGATTGGCTTGTGCGGATGTCAGGGGCCGTGGGCAGATAAGGTGCAGTGATGGGCTATTGTTTGCTCACCGAGTTGTGTGGGAATTGACGTATGGCCCAATACCAGAAGGAATGTGTGTATGTCATCACTGTGACAATCCATCTTGCTGTAATCCGAAACACCTTTTTCTTGGCACACAGGCTGACAATATCGCCGATAGAGATAAGAAGGGGCACACTGCTCATGGAGAGCAAAATGGCCTTAGCAAACTGACCAAAAAGCAAGTTCTTGAAATACGTCGTCGATATACGATTGGTGGTATAACGCAAAAGAGTTTAGCTGGCGAGTACGATGTGAGTCAGCAGCAAGTGAGCCGTGTTGTTAATCATAACGATTGGAATCACATCTGATTGGCGGGGGGACGCTGAAAGATGCGAGCACGCAATATAACTGCTATAACACAAGTTTTGCCTGGCGGTAGTATTATGCCAGCAGGTGTATGGATGTCTGTTCCCATGTCTGTAAGTTATGCGGACGCAGTATGGGCGTTGACGAGGAGAATAGCCGACATTGATGACATAGAGGATAGTGAAGATTTACTATGGCAGCAAGGTAATCAAACACATCTCTATTGGCTCTCACCTTTCTCAATGGGCGATGGATATGGTACTGCTGCTGAGAACATGGTTTTGGCGTTGACAAAACTAGGTGTCAATCTATTTGTGCGTCAGTGTTGGTTTATAGATAGAACAGCTCTCGACGACGTTACTCGCGCAAAACTCAATGAGGACATCACTGGTCTTTACCGCGTTGGTATTTGCATGGCAACACCAGGCGAGTTCACGAAACTGCCAACGGCATATCGAATCGGCATTACCATGTACGAATCAGACAATCCTCTTGAAATTCACCCAGAATGGCAGCATGATTGTTACAATGTTGACATGCTGGTGGTGCCTAGTGAGTTTAGCAAAGAGGCTTTTGGCAGATTCATTGACATTCCAATCGAGGTTTGCCCACTCGCGCTGAATGAACTGTACTGTGTACCAACGCTCAGGAAACCGAAAGACGATGGCAGTTTCAAGTTCGTTTCCTATGGTACTTTAACAGGTAGGAAAGCGCCACTTGAGCTTGTGGAAGTATTCAAGCGGGCATTTCCAATTAAAGATTATCCACTGGTGACATTACAGTTCAAGACTCGCCTCGGCATATTCGGTTGGGGCGAGAATATGCTACCAGACCTCGTTGATCCGCGCATAACCATTGTGAATGCTGATTGGTTTCCCAATCAGGTATTGGAGTGGTTACTTGGTGCTGATGCAATGGTTTTCCCATCAAAAGGTGAGGGTTACGCACTGCCACCACGTGAGGCAATGGCAACTGGTTTGCCAACAATCTTCACGGCGAACACTGGAATGCTCGACTTTGTTAATGACAAGTACAACTGGCCAATCCCTACACATCATGTAGAAGATTCGCCTTTAGGTGGTGTGTGGCACATTGCTGATTGGGACTATTTAATAGATGTCATGCGCAGCGTTTACAAAAACCGTAAGAGAGCATTCGACAAGGCTTACCGTGGTGCTAAGTGGTATGTAGAGAACTTTAGCTCACACAGGGCTGCGGAAAGACTTATGGAGATAGTAAACAATGTCGATCCATCTACCTGCATTGCACGTACTTCGAGGGAGCCAAGTGCATTGAACGTAGAAGATCATCAACCGTTTGTTGACCTCTTGCTAAGTGAGCTTACACCTGGCTCCGTGATTTGGGACATTGGTGTAGGTTCGGAGTCTCTGCACTTGAGGTTGCGTGATTTAGGTTACAGAATGTATGCCATACTTGATGATACACAACCTATGGACATTCACGATCCAAACGTGGATGTGACATTTTGCAATCTTATCACCAAACAACGGCACACCTTGGTGCGTGAAGGTTTGCCAAAAGCAGATGCTTGCATTTTCTGTTGCAATCTGCAAAGGTTTAGTGACAAGGAGATAAGACTTCTTCTCGTTAAGGCGCTGGCTTTCTCTGGAGAGCATGGAACTGCGAGGGGTAATGTTTTTTTCAATGTGCCGTCTGTATATTATCCGCACTTTTACGACAAAGATTCAATGCTGATGCGGGAAACACAGTGGAGCAGAATCTTGAAGCGATTTATTTATAAACTCAAGCCTTACGGAGATAACAAACGCTTCTTCATGTTTACTGTGTCTGGTGAAGATAATAGTGCAGCGGCGTTTTACTTGCGTTTGCCTGGTCATGTTCTTCAGGGCGTCTGGCATCCAGTGCTTGGAAAGATAACGGTATGATGGGTAAACTCATTGATGAGATGGGCAATCGCTACGGGAGACTGGTGATATTGGGGCGTGCTGAAAAGAGGTATCAGCGTGGGAGTGCACGCGCACATTGGTGGTGCCAATGTGATTGTGGTAATAAAACCGTCATTGCTGGTTTAAGCCTTCGCGGTGGCCTTACAAAGAGTTGTGGCTGTTTACAGAAAGAGCGTGTGAGTCAATCTAACACCATTAATCGTGTGGGTGATAGGTACGGCAGGCTGACTGTTATCAAAAGACATGATCCCGTTAGGAGTGGACAAACGCACTGGCTATGTAAGTGTGACTGTGGCAACGAAGTGATTGTTTTGGGTAATAATCTCCATAGGGGCACTACTAGAAGTTGTGGATGTTTGTGGAGGGATACGTGCACGTTGCCAAAAGGCATGGCTGCTTTTAATGCGCTGCTTTCCAATATGAAGCGTGGTGCCAAGGTACGTGGTTACGATTGGCAACTAACAGATGAACAAGTAGCCCATTTAACCAAGCAACCGTGTCATTATTGTGGAATAGCGCCATTACAGGTGCATGACCTAGAGGGTTGTAATGGTGGATATGTTTTCAATGGCCTTGACCGCATTGACAATGATAGGGGATATACTATTGACAACGTAATTCCTTGCTGCATTAAATGTAATCGCGCGAAACATACGATGACATCGGAAGAGTTCAAGATGTGGATTGCCAGACTTTATGAACACCTTGTCGTGAAGGGAGATTAACTTGTTGGGAATAAGGGGTGCAAGCCTGCACCTGCTGGTTAAGAATGAGAGCGCTCTTTTACCAGGACTCTTGGAATATGTTAGTCCTCGTGTGGACGAGATCATAGTGGTTGACACTGGCTCTACTGATGCCACGCTTGAGATTGTGCGGCAATACACTGACAGTGTATTTCAGACGCTCCTCGACTATGACTTTAGCACAGCTCGTAATCTTGGTCTGTCAAAGGTTAGCAAGGAATGGGTTCTGCACCTCGATGCAGACGAGAGGCCAACAGAAATCTTACTCAACTGGTTAGCACATTTTGTAGATGATAGAAAGAGCACACTATATGAAGGTGTGGCCGTTCATAGGTACAACACTGTTGGTGGACAAGAAATAGGTAAGATGACGCATGAATGGCATACACGCTTCTTTCGTAAAACGTACAGATTT
>Ga0307378_10006460_pt1 | contig 16034 bp, 12 predicted proteins | sample UN1MG_FD_202238 | JGI IMG/M metagenome (GOLD analysis project Ga0307378, IMG submission 202238) | Soil microbial communities from Risofladan, Vaasa, Finland - UN-1 | ecosystem: Environmental > Terrestrial > Soil > Coastal area > Acid sulfate soil | place: Finland: Risofladan, Vaasa | collected... | reverse complement strand
GAAGAAGTAGTTGATTTCTTGAAACATCCAGCTAAGTATCAGGCTTTAGGAGCCCGCACGCCAAAAGGCGTGATCTTAGTTGGTCCTTCCGGTTGTGGTAAGACCTTGTTGGCTAAAGCGGTGGCCGGAGAAGCAGGGGTGCCTTTCTTTTCAATGGCTGGTTCAGAATTCATGGAGATGTTAGTCGGTGTCGGCGCCGCCAGGGTAAGAGATTTATTCAATAACGCTAAAAAGGCCGCTCCTTCGATTATCTTTATTGATGAGATTGACGCCATTGGTCGGGTGAGAGGGATGGGGGTGGCTGGTGGTCATGATGAAAGAGAACAGACTTTAAATCAGATTTTAGTCGAGATGGATGGTTTTACTCCTAATGATAATGTTATTGTTGTCGCCGCTACTAATCGGGGAGATTTGTTAGACACAGCTTTGCTAAGACCGGGCCGATTTGACAGGAGAGTTGTTTTAGATATGCCCGATATTCAAGACAGAGAGGCGATTTTGAAAATTCATGCTCGAGGCAAGCCATTTACGTCGGGGGTGACCTGGAAACAGATTTCGAAAAGGACAGTAGGTTTTTCTGGAGCGGATTTAGAAAACATGCTTAATGAGGCCGCTATTGGTGCTGCCAGGAATAATAAAAAAGAGATTAATATGGAAGACATTGATGAATCCGCCCTCAAGGTGAAATTAGGTCCAGCTAAAAAGAAATTACAAACCGAAGATGACCGAAAAATGACTGCCTATCATGAGTCCGGTCACGCCATTGTCACATATTCTTTACCCAACATGGATCCAGTTTCCCGAATTTCGATTGTCGCTCGAGGAGTTTCCTTAGGTCACACCCTGATTCCACCCTTGAGAGAGAGGGTTCATGAAACTAAATCAAGGCTTTTAGAACAGTTAGCGGCGATGTTAGGCGGCCGGGCGGCAGAAGATTTGATCTTTAATGAGATGACGACTGGAGCGGCCAATGATATTGCTCAAGCGACTCGGATAGCAAGAAAGATGGTCATTGATTTTGGCATGAGTGATTTAGGACCAATCAATTTAGGTCCTCAGATGGAATATTCGGAAATGGGGAGAGCTTTATGGATGGAGCCGAGCCAACTCTCGCCAGAGATGGCGGCTAAGGTTGATAGAGAGGTTAATAGATTTCTTGACAATGCTTATAAAAAAGCGGCCGAGATTCTTAAAAAACAAAAGAAAAAATTAGATAAAGTGGCTGATGTCTTATTAGATAAAGAGACTTTGGAGCAAGAAGAATTTGAAAAGTTGGTAAAATAAATTTTGACTGGATGGGTTATAATAATATTTAAGGCTGCCTTAAAGCAGTTTTTTTGTTTGAAAGGAGGTGAATGAAGTGGGGGATAAAGAAAGAGAAATAGTAGTAGGGGCAAGAACCGAGACTCCACCCCCTGAATTAATAGTAGAAACAATGAGGCCTTTTTTGGCAGGAAAGGACTTTCGCAAAGGAGTTGAAGCCATAAATTTTGAGCTCGATCAGCAGGAACAGGGTTTAGCCGTCAAAATAAGGGAAATTTTAGGGAAAAAAGTTCAAGGCTTGATGAATAGTCAAGAACCTGCTCTTGTGGTAGTAAAAATCCCTGATAATTTATCTTGGTTTGTTGGGGGTAGTGAACAGCCTCCTTCACTTAAGGAGTCGAAGGTTTTAAGAAGGCTTAATCCTAATTTTATTGATAACGCGCTTATAGATGCTAATCAGTATTTAATAAGAGATGATGGGCAAGTTTTTTTCGAACTTTGTTGGCTAATAGGAGAAACTGAGGAGATAAAATTTAGATATAGACTCTCAGATTCGGATTTAATAACTCTTGGGCCTGCTTTTGAGAAAGAACTTAACGATGCCCTTACTGGAAGAAAGGAGTTAACAGCGTTGGCTCTCGTATAAGAAGTTTGGGATTGTGATAAAATAGCTTTATGGCCGTTCGAAAATCTCAGGCAGAGAAGCGCTTTGTTCTTTGACCCCACATGCGTTTCCCATTCGCCTTAGTAGATTTTTACTGCGGCTTTTGGTGCACTTTAGCGGGGCAGGCGGCCATGCTTCTGATATACTATTTTTAGTATGAAGAGATTAGTTCTCATAGACGGACACGCAATATTACACAGGGCCTATCATGCTCTTCCGCCTTTAACTACTCCGGCCGGCGAGATGGTTAATGCGGTTTATGGTTTTACGACCATGCTTCTTAAAGTCATTGATGACTTGAAGCCCAGCTATCTTATTGTTACTTTTGATACTCCTAAACCAACTTTTCGCCACACCGAATTTGTTGGTTATCAAGCCCAAAGACCAAAGATGGACACCGAATTGGCCAGTCAATTAGAAAATGTTCGCCGGATTTTAAGGGCAATGGGCATTCCTATTTTCTCGGTTGAGGGTTATGAAGCTGATGATGTGATTGGGACACTCGCCCTTCAGGCAGTGTCCCGCGCAAAAAGACGCGGAAAAGGGAAAACGCGGAAAGGCACGGAAAAAATTGAGGTGGTGATTGTGACGGGTGATCGGGATATGTTTCAGTTAATTGGTCCTCAAGTGAAAATCTATGCGCCGGTGAGAGGGATGAGTGAAGCCCAGATTTTTGACGCGAAAAGAGTTAAGAAAAAGATGGGGATTGAACCTGGTCAAATCGTTGATTATAAAGGTTTAGTTGGAGACCCTTCTGATAATTATCCTGGCGTTCCCGGAGTCGGACCAAAGACGGCCGCCGACCTTTTAGGAAAATATAGGACAATTTACGGAGTCTATAAGAATTTAGACAGGCTGCCCGAATCTCAGGCAAGAAAATTAACCGAGGGAGCGGAAATGGCAAAGTTATCACGAAAACTGGCAGAGATTGTCACTGATGCACCAGTCAAATTAGATTTAAAAAAAGCTCAATTTGTTTTAACTGATGAAGAAAAAGAAAAAGCGATTAAAGAGTTTAAAACATTAGGCTTTAGAAGTTTAATTGAAAGAATGTCTGGCGGAGAAGAGAAGAAGTCTAAAGTAAAGTCCAAGAAAAAGCCTTCTAAAAAAAATTTCCAAGAAAAGCTTTTTTAAGCAAAAAAATGTCCCGATATTGCTATCGGGACTTGGCGGGGAAACCTTGCGATCTCCCCTTGGTGTCCCGACATTGCTGTCGAGACTTGGTGTCGAGCTGAGCTCGACTTGGTGGAGAAATCTTGCGATTTCTCCTTGGTGGTCTTATCTTGCGATAAGACCAGAATGCTGATAGATTTCTCTATCAGCAAAGAGAATTGTAGCATAGGCAAGCCTCGATGTCAAGTTTTTTGTCAGGTTTTTGCAGGCTTCTGTTATACTTAGGAAAAGAGATGAAGGTAGCACTAGTGCATGATTATTTAAAGGAATACGGTGGGGCGGAGAGGGTTCTTGAAACCCTTCATGAAATCTGGCCCGAGGCACCTGTCTATACTTTAGTCTCTTTACCCAAATTCCTTGGTCCTCACCGAAAGCGACTCAAAGACTGGAGAGTCAAGCCGCTTCTTCCTGGTTGGTTACCCCTGATAGGCAAATTGATTAGCCCCTTGAGATTATTGGCTCCAATTTTATTTAGCCGATTAGATCTTACTGACTATGATCTGGTGATTGTTTCTGCGACTGGAGCTTACAATCCCAATTTGATTAAGACCAAAACTGGTTCTCATCTTTGCTATTGTCATACTCCGCCTCGCTATCTTTACGGCCTACCAACCGCTCGGGAGTGGAAGAAGTATTGGTGGTTTCGAATTCCCGCTGAAATCGCCAATCATTTTTTAAGATTAATTGATTTTCGTTCGGCTCAAAAAGTTGATTATTTTATTGCCAATTCGAAAAATACAGCTGGAAGAATTAAAAAGTTTTATCGGAAGGAGGCGACGGTTATCTATCCACCAGTAGGGATACCAGAGCAAAGCGCAAAGAGCAAAGCGCAAAGGGAAAAATACTTTCTGGCGGGAGGGAGAATTACCAGGGCGAAAAGAATGGATTTGGCGATAGAAGCGTGTAACCAATTAAAATTACCCTTAAAGGTTTTTGGCCGCACTTTTGCTGGTTATGGTGAGGAATTAAAGAAAATGGCTCGCCTCGCCGAAGACGGTGAGTCGAGACGGACCGGGCCAACGATTGAGTTTTTGGGAGAGGTGACGGATGAAAGGAAGGCAGAGTTAATGGCCGGTTGCCAGGCTTTTATCTTTTGCAACTTAGAAGAAGATTTTGGCATTATGCCGGTTGAAGTTCAAGCTTGTGGCCGGCCCGTCATTTCCCTCCGCCAGGGGGGATTGAGGGAATCATTAGCTGAAGGGAAAACGGGTGAATTTTTCTCCGAGCCAACAGTCGAGTCATTGGTTGGAGTTCTAAAAAGATTCGACCCTAAGAAGTACAAAAGAGAGGACTGTCTTGCCCAAGCAAAAAAGTTTTCTAAAGAGAGATTTAAAAGGGAGATTGAGGAGTTTGTAAAGAAAAATGCCTGAGTTACCAGAAGTAGAGACCATCCGGAGAGATTTGAACGGGTTGATTGTGGGGAAGAAGATTGTGGAAATTACCACTGACTCACCCAAGCAGGTGAAGCCATCGCTGGCTGAAGTTAAGAAAGCAATCGTTGGGGTGGAGGTTAAGAAGATTGGAAGGCGAGCCAAGATACTTTTCATTTTTCTCTCCAGCGGGCAGGTTTTAGCCATTCATTTAAAACTTACAGGTCGCCTTTTGGTGCGAAAAAAAGGAGCACCCAAAGATGATTGGCAGCACATAGTAATAAGGCTCAGGGATCAAAGTTCAAGTATCAAAAAAAGCGAACTGGAGTTGAGGTTTTGTGACTTGAGAAAGTTTGGCTGGGTTAGGCTGATAAATAGTGATCAGTTATCGGTGATCAGTGACCAGTTGGGAATTGAGCCGTTGACACCTGAATTCAACCTAGAGAAATTCAGTCAGGTTCTCCAGTCGTCTAGTCGTCCAATAAAAATTGTTTTGATGGATCAGAAAAAAATTGCTGGCGTTGGTAATATTTATGCGAATGATGCTTTGTTTCTAGCTCGAATTGATCCTCGTCGACCGGCCAAGAAGGTGAGCGAAGAAGAGGCGAAGAGATTGTTTAAGGCCATCGAGAAGGTTCTTAAGGCCGGGATAAAATACCGGGGTGCTTCGGACCAGCATTACTTAGATGCCTTAGGTCATAAAGGTTCCTATCAAGACCATTTCCTAACTTATGGTCGAGTAGGAAAAAAGTGTTTTGACTGTGAGGGCGAGATTAAAAGACTGAAAATTGGAGGTCGGGGGACTTTTTATTGTTCGAAGTGTCAGAAATAGCTTCAGCCTGATATAATAAGCAGGTGATTATCAATTCACTTTCTCTCCAGAATTTCCGTAACTACTCAAAGCAAGAATTTGAATTTGCTTCGGGAATTACTTTATTAGTGGGTCCCAATACTTCAGGCAAGACTAATCTTCTCGAGGCGATTTATCTTTTGGCGACCGGAAAAAGTATTCGGGCGGGAGTGGAAAGGGAAATGATTAGTTATGGCAAGGAAATTGCTCGAGTTCAGGGAAAAATCAAGGGCGAAGAAGGGATACAGGCTTTGGAGATTGTTTTAACTCCTGGTCAATTAGGGGGCGAGAAGGTGGCGAAGAAGAAATACTCGATTAATAAGGTTGGTAAACGGATGATGGATTTTGTCGGTCATCTTCGCTGTGTTCTTTTTGGGCCAGAGGATTTGGAAATCATTGTTGATAGCCCTTCAACTCGCCGAAATTATTTAGATAATGTCTTAGAGCAAGTTGACCGAGAATACCGCCGCGCCAGCCTTTCCTATCAAAAAGGTCTAAGGCAGAGGAATAAGTTGCTTGAGCAAATCAGGGAAGAAGGGAAACCAAGGTCAATCTTATTTTTCTGGGATAAGTTATTGATTGAGAATGGCGAGGTGATGACTCAGAAGAGAGAAGAGTTCATAGAATTTATTAACCAACAGCCAGATTATTTTGGTGATCTCAATATAATCTATGATAGAAGTACGATTTCTCCCCAAAGATTGGAGAAGTATGCGGAGGAGGAAGTGGCGGCCGGGATGACTTTAGTTGGACCTCATCGAGATGACTTTAGTATCCGAATAATTCCGAATGGAAATAATCCGAATTTATCCGAATCGAATGGATCCGAATTAGGAAGGGATTTATCTATCTATGGCTCAAGAGGGGAACAAAGGACCGCGGTTTTCAGCCTCAAGCTGGGGGAATTGGAGTATGTGGCTGAGAAAACTGGGGAGAGGCCGGTTTTACTTCTAGATGATATTTTCTCTGAATTAGATCATGAACGCCGCAAGAGGCTCTTAGAGGTTATTCCCAGGCAGCAAACGATCATTACGACGACTGATATTCATCTGGTTGAGCCAGCTTATAGAAGAAAAGTTAAGTTAGTTGAGTTAAAATAAGATAATGCCTGTGCTGATTAATTTTAAAATTTGTGATAATTCTAAAGACTGCAGTGGTTTTGAGGTTTGTCCCGTTGGGGTGTTTTATTGGGATGAGAAGAAAAAAAGAATTGCTGTTGATAATGAAAAATGTATTAATTGCGGAAAGTGTGAGGTTGCTTGCCCTGTTGGCGCCATAAGGGTGGCGAGAACTAAAGGGGAGTATAAAAAAATAAAAGAGGAAATTAAAAAAGACTTAAGGAAAATTTCCGACCTTTTCGTTGACAGGTATGGGGCAGAACCGATAGACCCTGCTTTTTTAATCCCAAAAAGTAAATTTCAAGTTCAAATTATTGAGTCAGTCCAACTAGCGGTAGTTGAATTATTTAATGAAGATTCGATAGAGTGCCTTCTTCACTCTATCCCGGTTAAGGAGTTATTTCCTAACCAAAATATAAAATATGGAAAGATTAAAGTGAGCTTGAATGATTCTCTCTTAAGGAAATATAGGGTAAAAAAACTGCCTAGTTTGCTGTTTTTCAAAGACGGTAAACTAAAAGACAAAATCGAGGGTTACTATAGTTCAAAGAAAAAAGACCTTCTGATCAGGAAGATAAAAAGAATCATGAAGTTTCTTAAGAGCTGATTATTCTTTTTCTAATTTCTCCGCCAGCTTACTGAGTTGAAGGGTAATAAAAACGGCCAAGATGGTAATAATCAAAGCATAGAGAGCCAGGGAGATTATTCCTGAACCAACTCCAACTCGAGGCTTGATATATTCTTCAATAAAAGTCTGAATGAGTTCATTCCAGGCGAGGGCGGCCACTAAGCCAAAACCAGCCGTGGCTAGTTGGAGCATTTGTTTAACAATCTGCAGGCGGTACTTCCTTATTTCCTCCTTGGTATTTTTAATAGGCATTGATAATAATCATATCATGGTTCTAGAGGAGTTTAAAGTCTTGTTTTTTCCGCAAAAAGTGCGATAATTACATTAGATAAGTAGACGAATAGATAATTGGACTATTAAGTTATTGAATTATTGATACTTAGCCATGTATTCTCCCAAATTTAGAATTACCAATAAAATCCTCAAAAACATTGGTTTAGTTGAGGCTTGTCGAGAGGTAATTGACAACGCTCCCTTGGTGCCTTATTGGGAAAAGAAGTTCCAGGAAGAAGCTATCCAGAGAACGGTTCATTACGGTACTCATTTAGAAGGCAATGAGCTTTCTTTTCAAGAGGCGGTTAAGGTTCTAGAGGGAGAGAAGATTGTGGCCCGCTCGCGAGATGTCCAAGAGGTTATTAACTACCGAAAAGTAATGAAATATCTAGAAAGAGTAAAAGAGCAAGAGGGTAAAAGAGCAGGAAGAGCGGAGTATACCGAGGCAATATTAAAAAAAATCCACCATTTAACCTGTTCTCGGATTATTCCTAGAAAAAACCAAGGGCAGTATCGCCGCACCCAGGTAGTTTTGAAGAATAGCCAAACTGGTGAAATTGCATTTCGGCCGCCACCGGCAATTGAGATCTCTTATCTAGCCAAAGATTTTTTTACTTGGTTAAATAGCCCGGAAGCAAGAGAAATCCATCCTGTTTTACGCGCTGGTATTGCTCATTATGCTTTGGTGGCGATCCATCCCTTTGTTGAAGGTAATGGCCGCACCGCTCGGGCTTTTGCCACTCAGATTCTTTTTTTAGAGGGTTATGATATTAAGAGATTTTTCTCTTTAGAAGAGAATTTTGATAAGGATTCAATTTCTTATTTTGGAGCTTTAATTGAAACCTCTAGTCAAGGTCCGGATTTGATTAAGCGGGACTTAACTAACTGGTTGGAGTATTTTACCCAGGTTTTGGCGATTGAACTCAATCGGATCAAAGAAAGGGTAAGGAAGTTATCAGTTGACTCTAAACTTAGAAAGAGAATCGGCAAGCAGGTGGCTCTTTCTGAAAGACAGATGAAGCTAGTCGAATATCTTGAGGAGAATCGGGAACTTACCACCCCCGAGGTGAGAAGAGTTTTGCCGATGGTTTCTGACGATACCATTTTAAGGGATTTGAAAGACCTAGTCAAAAAGGGTATAGTGAAGAAAGAAGGCAAGACGAAGGCGGCCAAATATATAATGCAGTAAGAACCTGAAACTAAGGTTTCAGAACCTTGTATTGCGGGCAAAATGAAACCAACCGACCCTCAATTTTTATACATGATTTTGGTTTTACCGACTCTTTTTGGTTTGACTTTAGTGGGAGAAGGATTAAATAAGATTCTCAAGAGCGATCAGGCTGGTTGGCTTTCGATGATTTTTGGTTTGATGTTTATCGGTGTGGTTATTTTTGCTTATTTTTTCTTTTCCCAGATAATCGGCTCTTAATTATCCGTGAGCCTAAAAGATATGACTTTCCAGGAATTGGCAAGATACTTCGAGAAAATTGAAAAAACTGCCTCAAGAAACCAGATGACCGAAATTCTAGCTCAATTATTAAGAGAATCTGGGGCTGAAGAGGTGGATAAAATTTGCTACCTTTCTTTGGGACAATTAGCCCCTTTTTATGCTGGCATTGAGTTTAATTTGGCCGATAAAATGATGATTCGGGTTTTAGCTCAGGCGTATGATAAAAGTGATGAGGAGATTAAAAAGAAATACAAAGAACTAGGTGACTTGGGTGATGTGGCTAGTTTCTTTGATAAAAGAGCGAAGTCTAAACCGTTGACGGTCAATCAAGTTTATGAGCGGCTTTATGGTTTAGCCATTGAAGGGGGAGGGGGTTCAGTGGAAAGGAAGATTAACCAAATGGCTAAACTCCTAGATGATTTAGACGCCCAGAGTGTTAGATACGTTGTTCGGATTCCCTTAGGCAGGCTTAGATTAGGCTTTTCGGAGTTGACTATTCTTGATGCCTTATCTTGGATGGTGGCTGGCGACAAGAGTCAAAGAACCGAGATTGAGGAAGCTTTTAATGTCAGAGCCGATGTGGGCCAGATTGCCCAGATAGTCAAGGCAAAGGGAATCAAGGGATTGAAGGGAGTGAAAGTTAGTTTAGGCGTCCCGGTGATGCCTGCCCTTTGCCAAAGGTTGCCGACGGTTGAAGAGATGATTAAAAAAATGTGCCGGCCAAAAGCCGAGCATCCTCGTTCCGACCGAGGGCCGGAAACGGGAGGTCAAGTCGCGGCCGAGCCTAAATTCGATGGTACACGACTGCAGCTTCACTTCAGTAGGAAAAGAAAATGGGAACAAAAAGAGGATCAGCTTAGTTTCACTTTCCAGCCAAAAGGCTTTGTCCAAACCTTTACCCGCAACCTAGAAAATACGACTCATATGTTTCCTGATTTAATTCGAGCGGTCTTTAAAGAGGTTAAAGCCCAGGAAGCGATTTTGGACTGCGAAGCGATTGGCTATGATCCCAAAACCGGCAAATTTCTTCCCTTTCAGGAGACGATTAAAAGGAAGAGAAAATACGGGATTGGCAGAAAGGCGAAAGAGATTCCTTTAAAGTTCTTTTGCTTTGATGTTTTATATAAAGACGGGAAAGATTTATTAAAAGAACCTTTTAACAAGAGACGAGAGATTTTGGGGAAAATTCTACCTTCCAGTAATAAAATGATTCTTCTTTCACCCCAAATCGTGACCGAAAGCCCGGCTGAATTACGCCAATATCATGATGAACAGATTAAAAAAGGTTTAGAAGGAGTGGTGATTAAAAAATGGGAAGCTCCCTATGATCCGGGGAAGCGAGGTTATACTTGGGTGAAATTCAAACAGGAAAAAGGTAAAAAGGGAGGAGGATTGACGGATACCTTAGACTGTGTGGTCATGGGCTACTATAAAGGTAAGGGCAAGAGAGCGGGATTTGGATTAGGAGCTTTCTTAGTAGGAGTAAGAGAAAAAGGAAACTTCTTGACCATCTCTAAGATTGGGACCGGTCTGACTGATGAGCAATGGAGAGAGATGTATCAAAGATGTGGAAAGGTCAGAACAAAAGAAAAACCAGAGGAGTATCAAGTCGATAAGAATCTCAACCCTGATACTTGGTGTTTACCGAAGATTGTAGTTGAGATAGAGGCGGACAATATTACCAAGTCGCCAATCCATGCGGCTAAATACGCTCTCCGTTTTCCCAGATTAATTCGATTTAGAGATGATAAGTCGCCCAATCAGGCAACCATCCTTAAAGAAGTAGAAAAACTCTATAAACTCCAAAAATGAAAGAACCTCTCGTCTGGCCAGATTGAGCTAATGCCCAACGAGAGGTTTTTCTTTTGGCTGCCTAGAGGCTTCTGATGATCCCGAGCACTCGCTCGAAGTTGATTGCTTGGAGCAAAAGCAGGGTGACATAGGCAGTCGTGCCTAAAATCAAGGCTATTTCTGCCGAGCTCGGCCCCTCTCTTTTTATTTCATCCTCTCCCTTGATTCAAGATGAGAATAAAGGCGGCAATGCTAATGAGGCTTAGTGCTATTGCCACCGCGTGGTCGGCCAGAAATGTTCCCCATTTCCTCTGCATGATCTCTTCCTTTCTATGGTAGCCAACGCTTTAGCTGGTTGGCGAAAAGAACGACCGCGGTGATCAAAAGGACTGGAAGACACACTGGGCAACAGAAATTGCCTAGTTCAATCAGTCCTGTGTCCATGCCGGGGTTATAGATGGGACCTTGCAATAGGGGTAGGAGGATTGTTCCTGCCAGCCTAAATTCGATTTTACAGATTTTGACCAATCCGGATATTAATAAGGCGCAGATAATAAAGACGATAAAAAGGGCGATGATAACTACTATAGATATAGTCAGTTTTGCCGCACCAGTGTCTTTTCTACCGCTCCACTCCATTGTTTTTCCTCCTCTTCCTCCTTTATTTTTGCCTGCGACTCAATGAAGACAAGGGTGTATCTCCACAAAACCGCAGGCAAAATCAGAAAGAAGATTTTCGCAGCCAAAATTTCAAGGTGCAGCAGTCAAAAGAGATTATTTTGCCTTTAAAATATCCTTCAAACCTGCTTTCAGCGATATTATAGCAGATTGATGCTAAAGTTATAGGGCAAAGAGAGTTGTAAAACCTTCTTTTATGCTACAATAAATTTGTGGCCCTTCGACAAGGCTTCGGCGGTGAGCTCAGCCGAACCGCTCAGGGTAAACCATTTCAAGAGCCGGTTTGATGTGATAACATGGAGGTATGGCGAAGAAGGAAGAAGATTTCTTAAAATCAGGTCTTACCTCCAGCGAAGCCCAGAAGCGGCTTAAACAATATGGCCCTAATGAACTGGCCAAACCTCCAGGACTTTCTAACCTCAAGCTCCTCCTCTCTCAATTAAAATCACCTTTAATTTATATTCTGATTTTTGCGGGATTAGTGACTCTTTTTCTGCGTGAATTGACTGATTCAATTGTTATTTTTGCGGCCGTTTTTATTAATACTCTTTTAGGCTTTTGGCAGGAGAGAAAAGCCCAAAAATCCCTGGAGGCTTTACGCTCCCTTTTAACTCTTAAAGCAACGGTGATTCGGGATAGTAAGCAGCAAGTGGTTGAGGCCAGGGAAATTGTTCCCGGAGACTTAGTCATCTTAACTATTGGCAGCCGGGTACCGGCGGATGGAGTTTTAATGGAAGCGACCGATTTTTCCATTAACGAAGCCATTTTAACTGGCGAAAGTATGCCGGTGAAGAAACTTAAAACTGAAAACTTAAAACTTAAAACTGATGAAGTAGAAAAAGAAAATAAAGTTTTTATGGGGACAACAGTGGTGACGGGTATTGCTAAGATGTTGGTGACTAAAACCGGCATGGAAACGGCCATGGGCAAGATAGGCAAAACCCTTGAAGAAGTTGAGGAAGAAAAAACTCCCCTGCAAGAACAATTGGGTAAGTTGGCGAGGATTTTAGCCATTGTTGTTGGCGTGATTACTTTCCTTCTCTTTATTACCGGAGAGTTTCTTGGCTATGGGTTTTTAGAAATGTTTACGATTAGTGTCGCCGTCGCCGTCGCCGCTATTCCTGAAGGTCTAATAGTGACTCTGACGGTCATTTTAGCTTTGGGTATGCAGCGAATTTTAAAGAGAAAGGCAATAGTCCGCAAGCTCCTAGCGGCTGAGACTCTAGGTTCGGTTTCGGTGATTTGTGCTGATAAGACAGGGACGTTGACGGAGGGAGAGCTTCAGGTAGTAGAATCTGATTTTACTGATCAGGAATTAGGGATCAAAGCGGCGATTCTCTGCAATGATATGCGGGACCCGCTTGAGGTGGCGATGATGGAGTGGGCGGAGAAAGAACTAAAAACTCAAAACTTAAAACATAAGACCATTCAAGAAAAATATTCGAGGCTGGATGAAATGCCTTTTTCGCCGGAGACAAAAATTATTGCGACATTGCATCCGGGCCTCATTTTTGTTTCGGGAGCGCCGGAAGTGCTTTTAGAAAAATGTAAAATGAACAATGAAAAATTAAGAATTTGGGAGAAAAAATTCGATGAGTATGGAGAAAAGGGACACCGCCTCGTAGGCTTCGCCTACAAAGAACTAAAAAACGGAAAAACTAAGGAACTTAAAAACAAAGATCTAGAAGATCTTGATTGGCTGGGAATTCTTGTTTATGAAGATCCAGTTAGGAAGGGAGTTAAACCAGCTTTAAAAGAATGTCAGCAGGCAGGTATTAAAATTAAAGTGATTACCGGTGACCATACCGCGACCGCTTTAGCTGTCTTGAAACAATTAGACCTGAAAATCGACCCCAAAACTCAAGTAATGGAAGGGAAAGAGCTTGAAAAGATATCTAAAAGCGAGTTAAAAAGGAGGGTTGAAGATATAATTCTCTTCACCAGAACTGATCCAGAACAAAAATTGAAGATTGTTGAAGCCCTAAAAGAAAATGGTGAAGTGGTGGCGATGATGGGTGATGGTGTCAATGACGCCCCCGCCCTTAAGCAAGCTGATATCGGTATTGTTGTCGGTGAGGCTTCAGACGTGGCTAAGGAGACGGCCGATATGGTCTTGCTTGACTCTGATTTTTCAACGATTCTCCATGCCGTGGAGGAGGGGAGGACGATTTTTGAGAACATTAAGAAAGTAGTTCTCTATCTTCTCTCTGATTCTTTTACGGAGGTAATTTTGATTGGCGGCTCGCTTATTTTAGGTTTGCCTTTACCGGTGACCGCTGTCCAGATTTTATGGGTGAATTTGATTGAGGATACTTTGCCGGGGATTTCTCTTGCCTTTGAGCCTGGTGAGAAAGAAGTAATGAATGAGTCGCCGCGACCAAGAGGAACCCCGCTTTTAGATAGAGAGCTTAAAGTCTTGATTTTCATTATAGGAATCTCGACCGATTTGATATTATTAGCCCTCTTTTATTGGTTACTAAAGGGTTTTCTTCATCTTCATGAAATTCAAACGGTGATGTTTGTCGCTCTAGGCATCAACTCACTTTTCTATATCTTTGCCTGCCGCTCTCTGCGCAGACCCATTTTTAAATATAATTTTTTGAGTAATAGATTCCTGGTGGGTTCAGTTCTTTTGGGTTTTATTCTCCTGGGGATGGCGGTTTATTTCCCTCCTTTCCAGGTTTTATTAAATACCCATCCTTTAGGAGCAGTGGAGTGGCTTTTTCTCTTCGCCATTGGCTTCTTTAATCTTTTAGCGATTGAGGGGACAAAATGGGTTTTCATTTTCAAAAAAAGAAACGCTCACTATAATGGTTGATTACTAATAAAATGATTCCTTTTTATTTACTTTTAGCGGCTGGTTTTTGCTTACTTTTAATTAAAGCTACTGACATTTTGATTATCAATTTTCGTTCTCTGGCAAAACGGACAAAATTAGGAAAGTTTGCCGTCACGACCATTGTCTTAGCTTTGGCTACCTCCTTGCCTGAGCTTTTTGTTGGGGTGACCGCGGCTTACGAGGGCCTACCTAATTTGGCTTTGGGTAATATCATTGGTTCTAATATTGCTGATTTAACCATTGTTGTTGGTGGTGCCGCCTTGATTGGCGGCACCCTGAAGGTGGGGGGTAGTTTTGCCAAAAGTGATTTAATTTATGCTTTTTTAGCGGGTTTGGCGCCAATTGTTCTTCTTTTTGATCGGTCTCTCTCAAGATTGGATGGAATAATTCTTTTATTTCTTTATGGTTTCTATACGGTTTTAGTTTTAACTGGGCGGCGTCGCCACTTAGCCAATAATGAAAGCGAGGAAGGGGTTATCCATCAGCTTCTGAGGCGTTTAAATCATCGGGATGCGGGCAGAGAACTAGGCTGGATTTTTCTGGGCGTGGCTTTGCTTCTTTTTTCGGCTGACATGTTGGTGCGGATAGCCAAACAGGTGGCTTTAAATTTAAATATTCCTGTGCTTCTAGTAGGTTTGTTTTTAGTGGCGGTGGGGACGAGTTTACCTGAGCTGGCCTTTGAATTAAAAAGTCTAAGGGAGAAAGAGACAAAAATGTTTTTTGGTGATTTATTAGGTTCAATCGTCGCCAATGGAACCTTAATTATTGGCATTACGGCTCTAATCAGACCAATTGAAGTCAGAGCCTTTGAGGAATATCTTTTGGCGACCGTCACTTACATTGTTGTTTTTCTGATTTTTTATTTTTTCATTCGCACAAAGCACAAATTAGAACGTTGGGAGGGAGCTTTTCTAATTGGCTTCTATCTTGCCTTTTTACTAGCTGCCTTTATTCACCCTTAAGGCGATGAAAGTAGTTGCGGATTTACATTTACACAGTAAATATTCTCGGGCGGTTTCGCCGAAAATGGTTATTTCTGAAATGGCTCGCTGGGCAAAAATTAAAGGGATTGATTTGGTGGGAACAGCTGATTTTACTCATCCTTTATGGATTCGTGAGCTGAGAGCGAACCTGGAGGAGACCGGCGCCGGCGTTTACCAATTAAAGGGGTCAAAAGACAAGGTCAAATTTATTCTTACGACCGAAGTCTCCAGTATTTATCGACAAGGCGGTCGACTGCGTCGAATTCACCTTGTCCTTTTTGCTCCTAATCTGGAAGCGGTGGAAAAAATCAATGAGGTTTTAGGCAGGAAGGGGAATCTGATTAGTGATGGTCGGCCGATTTTTGGTTTAACGGCTCGAGAAATGACAGAGTTGGTTCTAAACACCTCGCCGGATTCATTAGTAGTGCCTGCCCACATTTGGACACCCCACTTTTCTCTTTACGGTTCTCAATCTGGTTTTGATTCGATCGAGGAGTGCTTTGGCAATTATGAAAAACACATTAGGGCGATTGAAACAGGTCTTTCTTCTGATCCAGCGATGAATTGGCGAGTCAAGGAGCTTGATTCTCGGACGATTCTTTCTTTTTCTGATGCTCACTCTCTTATTAAAATGGGAAGAGAGGCCACCGTATTTGAATTCAGTGAACAGCAATCAGTGATCAGTTATCAGCAAATTAAAGAAGCAATTCTCCGGTCACCGGTTACCGACCACCAATCACCACGCGTTGCTTATACGATTGAGTTTTATCCAGAGGAGGGGAAATACCATTGGACCGGTCATCGGAATTGTCAAGTCAAACAATCACCAGAAGAAACAAATAGATTGGGAGCTGGTTGTCCGGTTTGTGGTCGCCGTTTGACCGTTGGCGTAATGCACCGAGTCGAGCAGCTCGGCTCTCGCGAACTTAAAACTGAAAACTTAAAAATCGAAAC
>Ga0307378_10006456_pt1 | contig 16042 bp, 23 predicted proteins | sample UN1MG_FD_202238 | JGI IMG/M metagenome (GOLD analysis project Ga0307378, IMG submission 202238) | Soil microbial communities from Risofladan, Vaasa, Finland - UN-1 | ecosystem: Environmental > Terrestrial > Soil > Coastal area > Acid sulfate soil | place: Finland: Risofladan, Vaasa | collected... | reverse complement strand
CAGAATAACCGCCGCTGTAGCCTTAGCTTCTGTGTGCACTGAGGGAAGGCTCGCTGAATTAGATGCGGCCAACCTTCCCACCGATATCGCTGCCATACCAACAGCGGCCGAAATAAAAACAGCACTTGAGGCAGCCGGTTCTGATTTAGACTACCTGATCACTGTACTGGTCAACAAAATGATAATAACTCAGGCCAACGGTAATACCGAGCAGTTCAGCGATGGCGATGTATCTTTAGGCTCCATCGCAGCAGCTTTCTCAACAGACGGGACATACACCACAAGAAAGAGGATGGTGATATGACTATAATAATGGATTATAAAAAATTGTGGATTGGCGGAGGGTATGCAAAGGATAACCCGTTGGAGAATTCCCTGAAATACATCGAACTTGAGGCTGAAAAGAGGCACATCTCTCGAGAGATAACGGATCTCGCTGTAACGGAGATTTTTCTTAAATGCGCTCAAGGGCACCAATACCCGCTTGACAAATGTCCATGCGGTTGTGGAATTGATAAATCCGGAACGGCCATCACCCATGCGATTCTGGCCCGTATGCTGGAAATCGAATCTAATAGAGTGAATAAATTCGGTAAGTTATTAGAAGACCGGACCAATAAGGCCATAATTAGCCATATCACGGCGGAGAATCAGAAGTATATGTCCGGTAAATTAAAGCCATCTAATTGGCTGGTAAGAGGCATGAGGAGGTTTTTTTTATCTTAAGGTAAATAGAAATGGATTTTTTTGCCATAGCGAGTTCAGGGATGTATCCTGCGCCTACCCCAACCATGACCCAGCGAGCTGCGTATGCAGTCTCTTATGGCCTGTCGAGCCTATTGTCTACACCGAGCGGGACCAACACTGGCGGCCGGATGTTTCAGTTTTTGAGGATTATCTATATGGCGACAAAAAATAAAATGAGAAAGAGGTAATAAAAATGTCTTGCCATCAAGACCATTCCCAGAATGGCATATTGCATGAAATCAGGCTCGAATGGACAGCAGAGGCAGATGGATCGTTTATTGCGACTTGGTCCAGTTGGGCTATAAACGGAATTGTGGTCGGCGTAAAAACCAACCCCGGATCCCCGGCGCCGACTAATTTATACGATATAACACTTTTGGCCTTAGACGGTATGGACATCATGGGCGGTGCACTCGCTAATCGAAGTTCCGCCAACACGGAATTCGCGGCCCCGCTGGTAGGATCTGATCCCTGGATGATACCCGTTGCGGGTCCGGTGCAATTGAATATAGTAAATAATATCGTGAATGGGGCCGAGGGAGTCGTTAAAATTTATTATGTAGCGGAGTGAAGATGTTCACCGTTGACTGTTCACCGTTCACCGTAAAAGAGAAATCGGACAACGGACAACGGACAACGGACAACGGACAACGGATATCACCCCGGAGGGGTTAATGAGCATCTTAAACGACTACAGAAAAAATCTTGAAACACTGGTCGAGGATACGCTCCGGTTGGCAGGCGATCCACTGGGTGAACGCTGGTCATCGACCCGGGCCGCCGAGGCGGTCAATGACACGGTCCTTGATTTTAATCTGCGGGTGCAGACGATCAAGGAAGAAATCAATGTCCAGCTCAAGGAGGATATTTTTGAATACGACATCAAGACCCGGGTGGAAGAAGACGGCACATTGCGTCTCTTCTGTTTTCCCATCCGCGTGGGCTTTAGCGGCAGGAACGCCCCTGCATTCGCCCCGGTCACATTGTTTGATATCGATCTGGTAGGATATAGCGCCAATGTCTGGTACGCGAGCCACCTTAGTCCCGGCAAACTGGCCGTGATTACACCGTCTGCGGACGGGGCCGCGGCCGGTGATCCGGACCCGTATGAAAACAATATCCAGGTCCTCTTTTGCGCGGAACCCACGTACATGGAAGCGGACGCCGATTTTCCGGACAGCATGATATCGACCCTGTTTCACCAGGGCATCCCGTACGGCGCGGCTATACGACTGCTCCATGAGGGCACGATCGATGACCTGGCCCTGGCGGATCAGCACGCGGCGGAATACAGGAAGTGGACATCCCGGGCCATAGGCGAGCAATGGCAGGGTGAAACGGATTACGGGGGATGTTATCCGGCGTGATGGCAAAGGAGAAACAGAAAAATGGAAACATTGATTGAGCGTATCAAACGGCATGAAGGGCTTCGACTGAGGCCTTATAGGGATAGCCTGGGCAATGCAAGCATCGGTTATGGCCATTACTTAAGGATACCAATCAGCAAAACCGCGGCCTTAACCATTCTGCAAAACGACGTGACCTATGCCTGGCTGGAAGGATATAACCTGCCGGCCGCAGTCCTCAGCGCCGATGGACTGACAGAAAAACGGAAGGAAGTCCTGGTAGAAATGATCTTTAACCTGGGGTTTCACGGTGTTCTGGGATTTAAGCGGATGCTGAAAGCCATAGAACAAGAAGATTTTGATCTGGTGGCCAAAGAAATGCTGGACAGCCGATGGGCCGAGCAGGTCAAATCCCGGGCCATAGAACTGGCAGATATGATGAGGAAAGGTTAATGCGCTCCATCGATCTCAGTGCATTTTTCGGTATGGCCCCACGGTACGGCCAGCATATGAAGCCCGGCTATGCCCAGGTCGCCGAAAACTGCGATTTGAGCTCTCAGAAGATCCGGGCTTTGGCCGATGCCGAACTGATCCAGGCCGATGCCAATCAATACAATTCGCTCCATTATTTTAATAATAACTGGGAGATGGGTAATGACCGGTATTTTATGGACTGGAAGATCGGCGACTATGATCTGTTGATTTATCTCTTAGATGGCGTGCCGTACAAGAAAATCGGCACTGTTTCCGCACCTCTGGGACAGACCCGGCTTACCGCCCCGACCGTGGCGGATAACGGCGCCGGATCCCTGGATGACACCTTCACCTATTTTATTACTACCACCCGATCTGTTAACGGTTACACCGACGAATCAGGTCCCAGCGCGACGGCTGAGATCACCGTGGCGTCAAAGAAGGTTTTGGTCACCCGCCCGGACATCACCGACGATCTGGTCACCCTCTGGAACATCTACCGGGTGAGCAATTCTTCAGGGTCCTATCAATTCGTGGCCGAAGTGGACGCGGATACTGCCACCTATGACGATAACATAGAAGACGCGGACCTGGATACATCCCCCACGACCTGGTACACGTCCGACCAGGGGAATCAGATCATATTCGACAAACCCCAGGTTCTTTTTGACGGTCTTATCAACGAACCCATTTCCGGGACCCTTTTTGGCTGGAAAGGATCCACCTTGTATTGGAATGAGCCCGGGATCCCCGACGCCTGGCCATCATTTTTTAATATGAATTTTCCGTCGGACATCAGGCGCGTTTTCAGCCTGGCCGGCGCCCTGGGAATACTCACGGCCAAGGGGCCCCATCGTGTGGATGGCACCCATCCGGAATTATTACAGCCCTCCAAGGCCCTGGGAAAAGAGCCCTGTATCGGCACGGCGGGGTGTGTCGCATCGACCGGGATCCATTATCTCTCCGATTCCGGTCTTGTGCGGTTCAACCTGGTGGATACCCGGGTCCTTTCGGACGCCTATTTCACAGAGGCCTGGTTTAAAGCCAATGTCGCGGCATCAGGCGCTCATATGATCGAGAACGACGGCCAGATCTATCTCTTTCATACGGCCGGCGCCCTCGTGGTGGATACCCGCCCCCGGCTCAATAACTGGTATACGTTGAGCCCGGTGGCCTATGCAGCCTATAAGATGGAGGACACGGGCGAGATCTACACCATGGACGAAACCGGCGTTCAGAAGCTCCACGGCGGTACGGGCTCGCTGACCTGGACCTGGGCAAGCGGCTATCTGGATGGGAGAGCGCCCTATAAAAAACCCTTTGATTCGGTCATCGTCAACGGCTCCGGTAACGTGACGCTCACGGTCTACGCCGATGATGTCGAGATCGCACAAAAGGCCCTTGCCTGGGCCCGGGATCGCGATCGCACGCTGAAACTACCGGTCGATACAATGGCGACAAATCTCGAAATACACCTCACCGGTACCGGTGGGGTGGATGATGTAAGGACGATTTTCAGCCCATGAGCAATCCGACGCCAACAACCATGACGACTACCACGCGAAAAAGGGTCTATAACCTTACCCGGCTGGATCTGCCATCGCTCAATCGTTTTCTGATCGATATCGGCGCCCGGCTGGACAGCGCGGAGGCCATAGGGCAAAATCCAAATGGCCACGGAAAAACCATAAAGAATCTGGGGCCAGGGATAAAAAATACTGATTCGATCCAATTTAACCAGTCTACCCGGCCCTCAATCCTGGCCGGTCAAATGGACACGGTCCTGCAGGAAGGCTCGGCCATCACATTGACATATAATGGCGCGGCAGGGACCATCACCCCGGCGGTCAAACGCAAGGCCGGTTACGGCATCGATGCGGACGCCGATGGTCTGAAGCTGAAACAGCAGGCCGCCATCGGAGATGCATCGGCCATCAGCGCGATCACGCTGGATACCGGCGCGGACCATGTAGATCGGGCGGGATTTAACACCAAACTGGGCACGCTTAAGGCGGAAATCGATGCGATCAAGGACACGCTCAACGACGTGATCCATGCCCTTGAAGCGCTGGAAGGGATAGCGACATAAATGAATCTCAGCCCGATCAAATATGCGGATTATAAAACTCTCTATCAGATTTTACTTGAGGCCGAACCCTACTCAACTAAGGCCATGGATATTATCGGCTTTATCAGTATTATGGAAGCCCGGGAAGGATGGACAGTATTTGATGATGACGAAATTATAGGATGTATTTCATTGAGTGATTTCATTCCCAGATTGAATTGCGTCCTTCATACGTTTATAAAGTCCGATTACCACGGCAAATGGTTGAACGACGAATTATGTAAGATCGTTTTTAGTCATATATTTAATACCCTTGATTGTCGCAGGGTTTCAGGATTTTGTATCGTAGGAGAGTCTGATCGTGCCGGGAAAGCCCTTGAGCATATAGGATTTAAACAGGAAGGGCTGCACAGAAAATCTGCCTTAACCGACAATGGATATCGTGACTTGAAGATCTTCGGAATGTTAAGGGAGGAATGCCGGTGGCTATGAAAATTCTATTCAGTTTTTTTCCGCTGTTTGTCGCCTACAATCACGGCATTGCCCTTTTGTCAGCCCTATGCAAGGCGCAGGGCATTGAAACCTTTCTTTATATTTTAGATGACCCGGGACTATTTAAAAACTATCTTAAAAACTCAGATATTCTGTGTGTCGGCTTTTCCGCCGTTACAGAACATGATTATTTGAAATCTATTCCTTTTATGGAAATCGCCCATGCGGAGCGTAAACTCGTTATGTTAGGCGGTGTTTATCCGCGAAGGATGAAGTATATGCCGGAAGCCCCGGCAAATTTAATATGTTTTGGTGAAGGGGAGTTATTACCGGAGTTTCTTTTATCAGGTGATCTTGAGATATTTTCGGAGCCAATGATTTATCCCGATCTAAACAGGCTGCCTTTGCCGGACTACGACCTGTTCAAGGACATACCGTTTGAAAGGGCACAATTGCCGGTGATGAAAGATAAAAAGATATTACCCTACTATTCAAGCCGAGGGTGTCCTTATAAGTGTTCTTTTTGCGAGGTCCGATATCAACCTAAAGGAATCAGGATCCGTTACAATGTAGGGGATGATATATCATATTTGCTTGGCCGTTATCAGCCGGATATCGTGTTTATGGGAGATACTCTTTTACCGTATTACGATAAAAAGTGGCGGAACTCCTGGGCCGATATATCATTTCCATTCGCGGCCTATATACGGGCTGATATTCCTGAAGATATTCTCGTATGGTTAATCGAGCGTGGCATGATCGCCTGTGCGTTCGGTATCGAGTCGGGCAATCAAGAGTATCGAAATGACATTTTAAAAAAACAATTACTTGATTCTGATATTTTTAACACCGTGAAAATTCTACAAAAAAACAATGTGGAATATGCGCCATTTTATATGACAGATAGCCCGGGCGAAACATTCACGATTAAGGCCCAGACATATAAAATGGCCGATAAAACAGGCGGTTATCCTGTATTTTTCAAATACGAGGAATTAGGTACGGGGGATTTATGAAATGGGAATGACAGTGGCAACGATAGCAATGGTATCAATAGCGGCCTATGGGGCTTACAGTGCCAGCCGATCGGCTGATAAGGCTGATAAGCAGGCCCGGGCACTACAGAAATCATCGGACTGGCAGCGCGATCTTGCAAGTATGCAGTGGGAACGCTATGCGACGACCTTTGCGCCCCTGGAAAACAAGATCGTTAAGGAGAGCCAGCTCCCCGTGGAGCAGCAGCCCGGGTTCGCCCGTATGATGGGCACCATTGACCGGGGTTATGCCGATACGGCTGCCAATACCCGCCGCACCCTGGGCGGACGTTACCCATCCGGCGCCGGGATCGAGACGGAGCGAGCTCAAAATATTGATCTTGGCCGTACCCAGACAAAGGCCGGGGCCGTGGCGGATTTTTCGGCCAATCGATTTAATCAAATGCTCCAGGCCGCCAACCTCGGGAGAAACCTGCCCGCCACATCCGTGGGCGCGGGCGCCAATGCCATGGCCGGCTATGGCAACCTTGCAAATATGTATGCCAACGCGGCCAAAGGGAGCTGGGATGCGGTCGGCGGTGCAACGGGAAATCTTATGCAGATGTATATGCTGGCCAACCAGGGGATGACGCCGGCGGCGAGCGGCGGATCCGGGTTACCGGCGTATACGCGGTATTATGATCCCAGCACCGGCAATATGGCGGATATGGGATATCAGGGGTACGGTTTATAAGATGTTCACCGTTTACCGTTCACCGTTTACGGAAAACAGACAACGGACAACGGTAAACGCCCGAAGGGCATAACGGATAACGCGACTGAAAGGAGCATATTATGTACGGATTAGGATACGGACTGGCACGCATGGCCGAGGGCGCAAGCGGCGGCGCATTAAAAGGCAAACTCACCCAGATGGGTCTTGAGGAAAGGGAAAAGACCCGGCAGTCAGAGACCGATTACCGGACCGCCACCCTGGCCCAGGGCGAAAGAGGTCTGGAATTAAGAGAGCAGGGTCTGGCCCAGCAGGCGGATTTTGAACAAAAGAAACTGGATGCTCAAAAAGCCCTGGGTCTTGATGATGCCGGGATGAAGATGTACAGCGAAGGGGTCAAAATCGGTCTCGGGTTGTTAGGCCAAGGCCACAGCGAGGCCGCCCGGGATTTTATGAACCGGCTGTTTGTGAAGTTTAATCAACCCCAGCAGATCGATAAACTTGAGGAGACACAGGACGATGAATGGAAGGCCACGACATCGGATGGCGGGGTCTGGCTCTTTAACGGAAAGACCGGTGTGGTCAAACAGATCCAGGAAACGGGTAAGGTGAAACCATCAGAGCAGATCACCGGTATGAAGCTTACAGCCTGGCAGGCCTATTTTAAGGGTACGGCCACCCCCGAACAAAAAAGATTGATCAATGCGGATACCGATCCCTATATCGCCCAGGCAGCGAAGATGATCAACGACGATGATCGCTATTATGCCCTGCCCGCCGAAGAAAAGGCAAAAAAGGCCATGGAGATCGCAGACCTTATGCGCCAGGCCAATAATCCAGCGCCCGCCGCCGGTACCGGCGCGAGTCTTGACAAGATGATGCCGGGACAAACTTATAGTAAGACCGCAACCAATCCTAAAACCGGAGAGAAAATCGGATGGAACGGCAGTCAGTGGGTACCCATCAAATAATCCCGGATCCACCGCCCGGGTTTTTGCCGGATGATATATCAGGTCCGCCATCCGGATTTGTTTTGGATCAGGATCAATCACCGCCTCCGGGGTTTGTCATCGATACGGAAAAGCCCCTTTCTGGAGCCGGCGGCTCATTTGAAAATCCTTCCCTTTTGAAAATGGCAGGTGATGTGGCGCTTGCGACTCCCGAGCTTGCCGCCACGCTTGGCTCAGGCATGGCCGCGTTTCCCGTGAGCGGCCTGGCAGGCATGGCAGGCCTGCCGTTTGGCAAGGCCGCGGAGTGGCAGGAAAAGACCGCCCAGGCCCTCACCTACGAACCCAGAACCGAACTGGGTAAGGAATCCACCGAACTGGCTATGAAGCCGTTTGAAGCCCTGGGCAAGGCCGCCAAATACTGGGGCGATAAGACCTATGATGCCACGGGCAGTCCGGAGCTCGCCGCCATAGTGGCATCGTGTATTGAAGCGGCCGCATACCTGGGACTCCCCAAGTTAGGGATCAAACTCAAAAAGAGCCTCAAGGCCAATAAATTCACCGAGACAAAATCGATCCTCGAGGAGATTATCGAGCAGGACAAACAGATCGCTGCCAAAAATAAGACCGAACCCGTGTTACCCGAGATGCTGAAGGGTGAGGTGGAGAAATACGGCGAAAAAAAACTACCTGAGAAAAGAGGTTTCCTGGATACCCTCACCGATATCAAGACCACCCTGGATGAACGGGGGTCATTGAGCTTCCAAGATCTCACCAAAGAGCAAAAGGCCGCTATCGATCGTTTGACCAAAGACGCTAAAAAAGCGGGCAAAGCGGTCAAGGATTTTCTTGTCGACCAGGGATTTACTGCGGAGTCCGCCGCCGTGCTCCAGAAATATGTGGAGAAACCCACTGAACCCCTCCCCCAATACGCCCAGTCCGTGAACCTGGAAAAGCAGGTTTTATCAGATTCGACCAAGCGCCTGGAGCTGGAGCTGGCCGGCGAGAAAAAGACCCAGTCATGGGACGTGACGGAAGAAAAAGGCGAAGCCATCCTGGCCGATGTCAAACGCACAAACCGAGTACTCGAGAAGGCAAAGGCAGGCGAGGGTCTCAATACGGCCGAGATACATGCGGTTCGCCAGGTGAATGTAAACGGCATCGACCGCCTGGCCAGGATGGCCGATGACGCTATCGCCGGGAAACTCTCTCCGGAGGAATTCAATAATCAGTTTACGACCTTTCGTGATGATATATTTGTTGTGGCCTCGGATGCATCGAGCGAGATCGGCAGGGCGCTTAACTATCATAAAAAGGAAATATCGGTCAACCGTATTGCCTGGGCGTTTTCAAAGCTCGAAAAGGGTTTGAACGCCCGGCAGTTAAAGGAGTTCCAGCGCCTCAATACGGATAATCCCGCCGAGGTCAAACGCTTCCTTGAGCGCCTCCCGGATCCCAAGCTCAAGGATTACGTCATCGAATACTGGTATAATTCGATCCTTTCAGGGATCCCCACCCACGTGGTCAATACGGCATCCAATACGGCCTGGCTTGCCTATCAGGTCCCGCACCGCGTGCATACGGCCATGTGGGACAAAGTCCTGACGACATTTACCGGCAAGGCACGATCACGATATTTAAATGAAGCCGTGCCCATGATGGCGGGTTATGCATCAGGTTTTAAACGAGGCAAACGATCCGCCGGCCAGATGATGCGGACCGGCGAGCTTGCCGAGTTCGAGACCAAATGGGCTCAGGAAATGGGCAACGCATCCCTGGGTTCATGGGAGAGAAGCCCCCGTGCCTGGATGAGAAAAGCGGCCCCTGCAGTAACCGTATTTACCCGGGCCCTGAGGGCTATGGATGTCTGGGCCAATTCCATGGCCTATGACGCCGAGATCAACAGTATCGCCCGGCGGGTAGCCAACAAACAGGGTCTCACCGGTGAGAAACGGTTAGAGTTTGAACGGAATTACAAACGCACCCTGCCCGATAAGGCCCATGAACAGGCCATGAAACAGGCCAAGCACAGCACGTTTATGGATGACCCGGATCCCTTCACCGCCTGGGTATTGCGTCTCAGGAAGGTCCCCGTCCTCGGCCCGGGGTCTCAATTCATCATTCCGTTTGTCAATACCATCGGCAATCTCACAAAACGGGGGATCGAGCTCACACCGGGATTGGGTATTGCCAAAGAAGTCGTTTCCCGCAAGATGGGCCGTGGTATGCCGACGCCGGATATCGTAGCCAAACAGGTGGAAGGCGCCCTCCTGACCCTCTATATCCTCTACAAGGTGGATAAAGGCGATATCATCGGCCAGTCTCCCAAAAGCAAAAATGAACGGGATGCCATGTATCGCCAGGGTAAACTCCCCTGGTCCATCAAGACGGGCGATACCTGGATCCAGTACCGCCGGGCCGAACCGTGGAACACGGTGATCGCGTCGGTTGCTATAGCACATGACCGCATCAAAAACGCAAAGGATGATGCGACCCGGACCGAGATATTCGGCGAATGCGCCCGGGGTCTCACCGATAACCTTATTGACTCCAGCTATTTTCAGGGCATGCAACAGGTCTTTAACAAGAACGAAAAGTTCAAGGAGGCCCCATTTCGTCTGGCGGCAAGTTTTGTGCCGTACTCGAGCTTCTGGCGATCCCTCAACAGGGCCTATGAAAAATACAGCGAAGGTGAAGCCAAGGTGCGCGAAAAATCGGGCTGGCTCAGCGCATTCGCCCAGGTCATTCCCGGTCTATCCGGTAAGATCCCGGCGGAGCTCAATGCGTGGGGTGAAGAAAAGATCATACCCGGCAGTGTGTTTCAGCAGTGGCTCCCTTACAAATGGATCAAGGAAAAAGACGATACCACCGAAAAGGCGCTTGCCAGGCTCGAAATCTATCCGGGGCTTCCGGGTCAGCATGTCACTATCCTGGATAAAAAGGTCAAGCTGGATGAGGATATCTACCGAAAATACTGCATCGATTACGGGCACCGTGCAAAGCAACGCCTGGATTCTTTTTTCAGCCGTTCCATGTATCAAAAGGCCGCCAAGACAGAACGCTTTGATCAACATACAATCGAACGAATCGATAAATTCCTGACGGAGATCCGGACACGGTCCAGGCGACGTGCCATTGTAGAGCAGAGAAAGAAGAACCATCTGAACCGGCTAAACGGAGAGACCCCATGACCACGGAAGCGTATATCGTCTCAGCGATCGTAGGATGCCTGGGGACGTTATGCGGCCTGGTCATCGGGTACTATAAATCAAAGGGCGAGCTCCCCGATCTGGTGGACACCCGGGTCAAGATACAGTGTGAAGCATGCGGTCTGAAAAAAGAGGTAGCTGATATGGGAGATGACATGAAAACTATCGCACGAGATTTGAAAAAAGGCAGCGATATATTTAATACCATCAAGATTGATATGGCGGTTATCAAGATAAAGCTGGGGGTCAAAAGCGATATCGCCGAACTCAGAAATGCAATTGCCACCCTGGAGAAAAACCGGTTCAAAGATGACTGAATTATCCGAACGATCGCATGTTTTTTGCCATGATATGACCAACCGGATCACGATTATCGGCCTGGCCGCACAGCGTATCGAGCAGATAAAGGGCGATCCGGATAAAATTATAAAATGGACAAAGATTATTAACGAGGAATGCACCAAATCAGAAGAACAGTTACAAAAATTGATCGACGCCGGAGGATTAGAAAAATGAATAAATGGATAAAATCGATTTGTAATCTATTGATCATGATGGGTATTTTGGGCCTTATAGGATCCCCGACCAAGTTGATGGCCGCAGATATCACAGATCTCGAGGGCACGACCGGCTATATTGGAAAAGAGGACATCAAATGGGGCACCGGTCAGTCCACGGATACATTTACAGTGACGACCTATGATGGCGGAAGCGCCACCCTGACCAAAGTGCCGGATCCGGATGCGGCTGATGAATCCATTATCAAGGGCGTCTGGTATGTAGCGGCCATGGCCGGCGATCACGGAAACGCCGCTTTGACAGGCTCCCTCGCCTGGGTGATCGCAACTCTCGCCGGGAATCCCGCCACCGTCATCCTGCCCGGAGATCAGACCTATCAGATCAGCACGGATTTGACCGTTCCCGCGACTATTTGCCTGGTGATGCACCGGGGTGCCATCTTTTCCGTGGATGCCGCGAAGACTCTCACCATCAACGGCGATGTCCTGGCCGGGGCGTACCAGATATTTTCAGGCGCCGGCACCATTACCCTGGGAGCCAATATACTTGAGCACGATCAATGGCGGGACGGCGCCGGTGATGATATCCTTCCCAGTGTCACCAACACCATTGACCTGGGTTCAACCACGCAGAAATTCAAAGACGGGCACTTTGAGGGCGATTTGAATGTGGGGGATGATGTCACCGTAGGCAATGACCTCACCGTAGGCGATGACCTCGTCGTAACCGATCAAGTAACCACAGCCCGGATCACCGGGCATCCTTTCCCCGGTTTTTTTGTCCGGCCTAAATTTACGTGGAAAGACGACGATGAGATTTATATCAGCGCCGGCGTATATTATCATGATGGCACGACCGAGCAGCTTCTTTATTGGGATTCCCAAATCACGTATCAATTCACATCCCTGGCCGCCTCCGACTGGTCGTATCTCTATTTTGACGATTCCGCGATCGTCACGGCGGACACATCCCTGATCAGCGCCTCCGAGCTCACGGATTCCACGACAGAACCGGATGTATATTCGCAGACCAAGCATGGGCGATATAGTGGTAATGATTTGTGTTTTTTTGCGGTTTTAACGGATGCCAGCAGTCATATAGTAAAATTCTACCATGTTGGTAATTTGATAGCCTGGGATCAATATATTTATAATGATGGTCCAGAGACCTTACCGGCTAATTTTACTGATATCCCGAATGCATTAACATTGCCTGTTTTTGCGCGTCGTGCCCTTGTACATTTCAGGATAATTTATGTAGCCGCGGCCGAACACGTATATTGGCGGGTTAATGGTTCAAGTGCAGCCCAGGGTCATGATATATGTTATATAGCAAATGCAGGGGACAGTAATCATACAATGGATGTTATAACAGATGAAAATCATTTGATAGAACTCGATTCAACAAATGGGGATGGGACGTGGTATATACATGAAAAAGGCTGGTATTTTCCGAATAACATGTGAAAATTCCCTGGTAATACATTACTGAAAAACAAAAAAACCGGTTAGAATAATTACGAAAAGCATAATCAAAAAAATAGGTGTTTTTTTCATGTAGATCTCCTTTCATTTTATGAGTCTCAAGATTGGTTTTTGTTTTTTTTTAGCATGATGTTTGCCCCATCCAGGAGCATTTGAAGGCACATCTGCCCATGATTTAAGAGTTCACTGGATAACTGCTCTAAATACCACAATAAATTAACGCATTTCACCGCTATTTTCCTGTCCCGGAATTGATAGCCACATATAACTATGCCCTTTGTGCCGTTCGTCGATCCTGGGCGGGCTGAGGAGTTCTCAGGGGGTATTCTGGTTTGATATTCAGATAACCATTCTTCGTTCACTTTAAATAATTTACAAAGTTTCATTACAGTAAGTTCACTTGGGTGGTTGTAATTTTTTCTATAAATATTACTTACGCCAATCTTTTTGCTTAAATCTTCCTTTTTTTTAATATTGGAAGATATACGCAATATATCTAAATTATTGATAAATATACTCCAATCATTATCATTCCATATTTTTTTATTAAATAAATTTGACATTATGTTAATTTTTTTCTTGACACCGTGTTAAATTATTGTATCATGGGTTCGAAATCTTCCAAAGAATTCAGAAACTGATGAAACTTTTTACAATATGCCCATGTTGCGGGCGAATGATCGGTAATGAAAACTGTATATGCACTACCGCCGGTTATGTTCACAGCGCCTGTAGACATCTATTGAATGTATCAAGGCATAATAATGATCAACTCAAACAAAGTGAAAATAAACCAATTATTCAAAACCAAGTGATTTGTTCGACGAAGCAGAGGCAATGAATTTTACATATCTTAGAGGGATTAAAATCTGCATGGTATCTTTAATTCTATTGGTCACCTGTTCCGGAGAAATTGTAAGTCTCAGAAATATCCCATCATCTTCTGCTTTTTGGCAATATATGTATTTCCCGATCGATCCTTCATGCACGTATGGTTTAAGTGCGGTTTCAAGATCGGTAAAGGCTTCATCATATAAAAGAACACCACAGGTATTTAGATGCATTTGTTTTAACTCCGAATCTTCCAAAAACCTTTAGAAATTGATGAATTCTTACAAACCCTTAAACCTCAGAAAGGAGCCCTTATGGATGCCTGGCAAAAATTCATAGAAGAAATGGTCGGCAAATCGAACGCCGAAAAACTGCAAATGGCGTTTGCCTGTTACTTTGGCAAAGGAACAAAACGTGATCCCGTTATTCCGGTGACTTTGAATAAAAACCCTTCAACCAGGCCTTGATGGCTTCAGGATGACGTCTTATTTCGTCAAGCAATGCTTGGGCTTTATCGGGATCTATTTGTTTATCAAAATTGCCTCCCGGAATGATTGCCCTGAAATAAGTCAAAAATTCCAGCAATTGATCTTTGGGTTTTCCGGTAACTTCGGAAATTACCTGAGTCAATAATTCACCGTATGTCATCTATGCCTACAAAAACTTTAGAAACTGATGAACCGAACATTAACCAGGGCATATGCCCTGATAGTGTGGTGGGGATTGGAGGGGGTTTCTCCCTGGTACGTATAGCCAGGGGGGCACTCCCTCCGCACTCCATAAAAAAAAAGGAGCAATCCATGTTTATTTAATTTAGTGGAGTGTCCGGGCACTCCCCGGCGCGAGCTTACAAAGGTAATCCCGTACCGACGCAGGGCTTTTGCAGTCTTCGCGTTCCCGGGCGGCTTCTGGGGCGCTTATCGGTGTAGGCGCTAATCCAAGAATCACCTGGTACGTATAGCCGGAGAGCCACGATCCCGGACACTCCATTAAGTCTAATAAACGGAATTGTCATTGTAACATAAAGAAACAGGAGATGTCAAGTGAGACGAAAATTAAAAAATGCGTATGTCCTGGAAGCGATGAAAGAGGCCGGTGCACCGGCGCGAAGGATCAGGCTGTGCCTGCCTCGCTTTGCCGGGATCAGCCAGCAGTTTATGGCCGATCATATCGGGGTAACCCGCATGGCTATCACGCACACCATGCACGGGACCCGGGCCAACAGGAAAACACAGCAGGCGATCGCGGATATTCTGCAGGTTAACCGAGAAGATCTTTTCGAGGGGATTCCACCTGATGACACTAAAACCCATGGGTCCGATCGAGCGGGCGATTAACACGCTGATCGATTTGGAAAAGCAGATAAAACTGATCAAACAGGATCTTTATTCGGAGCTGCCCAAACGCCGGATCCGCACGGGTGAACCGTATTTTATAGATCATATGGGTAAGCGCCAATATTATCTAAGAAAGCCAAAGAAGGGGACCAATGAAAAAGACTGATAGTCGACGGCCCAAACGAGCCTCGATGCCTTATGCCCCGGCGGCGATATGCGGGTTCCACCTCCTTTCTCGCGTGTCGCCCCGGGGCTTTTTTTTAATTTGATATCCACAAGATGTGGGAAAGGAAATTTGACCATGGATTATTTAGAACTTGAAAAAAGGTTTACGTACCATCCGCCCAAAGATGATCAGGCAGTAAGATACGAGAAGATCCGGGCGGCCGCCCTGGGGTTTGCCATATTCTTAAATTCGATGTGTCCGGACAGCCGTGAGAAGAGCATTGTTATGACCAAACTGGATGAGCTGGTTATGTTTGCCAATGCCTCGATCGCGAGAAACGAATGAGAGGAATGGGACATGAAATCATGTTTGATCTGCCATAGGAAAGAGCATGGTAAAACGCAACCGCATTTGGACTGCGACTTTATCTGCTCTACGTGTATGCAGAAATTATGCATGGCCACGCCAATTGAAATCATGGCCATGTATCAAAACGCCCAGGATCTCGGTCTGGATGAAAAGGCCGAGCTCCTGAAACCATTTATTAAGGAGTAAATTTGAATGCCGTATTCGTGTAAAAACTGCGCTTTATCCGTGTTTGTGAGTTACAGGCGATTTAATGGCGGCTCCTTGATGATGGTGAGTGTGGAAAATGGTGATGATAAGTTGATCGATGTCGAGAGCTGCCCGGAGTGCGGGAACAGGCTTTTGATTT
>Ga0307378_10006455_pt1 | contig 16045 bp, 21 predicted proteins | sample UN1MG_FD_202238 | JGI IMG/M metagenome (GOLD analysis project Ga0307378, IMG submission 202238) | Soil microbial communities from Risofladan, Vaasa, Finland - UN-1 | ecosystem: Environmental > Terrestrial > Soil > Coastal area > Acid sulfate soil | place: Finland: Risofladan, Vaasa | collected... | reverse complement strand
GGTCCTATTTATATACTATTTGATCTTGGCAAGTGGTCACCAAATGCTGTCTTATAAGTGGTCAGTAAATGCTGACACTTGGCCGTTGAAACGCTGGGTTATTAACCAACCGCCCCGCCGGGGCGAAGAGCGCCAAGCCTATTTCACTCCGGCGGGTTTGCTATACCTGATCCGGTCCGGGTCCAGCCCCATCTTCCCGACCTCCCGCAGTGCCCGCTGACGATCATTCCTGCAACCAAAGTTTTGCTTGCGAATGTTATAATCTATCAATATCTATTCGTAGGCTATAGCAATACTTGCTATGGATTCTTTCATTTGTCTGGTCATCAAACCAATAAACGCTTGGAGTATTTGCCAATCATCCTCGGGACTTAATATGGCTACACAGATTCCCCCATAACATTGGTGAAATCTAATATTACCTGGATGTCTTGTATGAAGCCATTTATCCTCACCCTTTTTCTTTTTTCCGGTACGATAAAAAGTGCCAAATTTGCCTTCCTTCTCCTTGGTTATCATCAATTTAAAAATATCCTGATCTGTTTTTGGAATAATCGTTATTTTTGTCATTGTTTCCCTCCATCGGTTTGTGAAGTGGGTAGCTTATAGGATCGCAGTCAGATCTTGAGTTAAGGGATTAAAACGCCGCACCAGTAATTCCTTGTCGATCCATAAACTCTGGCTACGATCACTTTCCACAATTACCTTCAGTCAGTTCTCCTCTACGCTTGCCGACACGAGCGGCTCTAACAGGCGTACAAGCTCGGGCACGCTGATGGTCGCCACGTCCCACATGATCTCGTCCTCGACCTCGCCGTACTCATGGATCAGGACGTTGCGCTGAGCGATTATCTTGCGCCAAGGGATTTCTGGGTGGGCCTCGCGGAATTTTTCCGACACGCGCCGGGCCGCTTCTCCGATAATTTCAATCCGCCGCTCCACGGCAAGCCGGAGATCCTCATTGGTCTCATACTCGTCGAGCGTCAGGCCCTTGACCGCCTTGACCACGCCCCGCGCTTGCTGGAGCATATCGAGGAGATAGCCCACGTCCCGCTGTTCAGGCCGCATACACCACCTCAGCCGACTCCAGGATATTCCTGCGGCGGAACGGGTTCTTCAGTCCGCGCTTGGCAACGAGGTCCACCTCCCGGCCGAAGATGGCCTTAAGTTCGTCCGCCATGTCCAACCAATCGTAGAGGGTAAGGCCGTGGCCCGGGCGCAACTCCACCAGCACGTCCACGTCGCTCTCCGGCCGGAAGTCGTCGGTGAGCACGGAGCCGAACAGGGAGAGTTCCTTGACCTTCCATTTCCGGCAGAAGGACTTGATCTTTTCCATATCAACTGTAATGCGGGGACTCATGATTATTCCCTATCAATGGCTAAAGCTCTGAAAGCGCGATGTGAACATTTCCGCTACGATGCGGACTGTTTTATGCCGCGCTTATAGCGCTCCGATGATGTCTGGATGCCGCATTCCTGGGGTTCATACCCCAGGCTGTAGAATGTCGCGCTTTCAGCGCTGATTGCAGCTTTTCGCTCCCATTATTATATCATTTCCCCAGCAAATGCCCCGCCAGCCTCCTTCCCAGCCCGATCATCATCAGCACCACCGGCCGGTCCAGGGCTTCGGGAACGACCGAGGCGTCGCAGACGTAGAGGTTCTGGTAGCGGTAGGTCTTGAGGTTTTCGTCCACCACGGTCCCGACGCGGCAGGTGCCGGAGGGATGGGTGCCGCGGATGGGGCTGTTGAAGAGGTAGTTGGGGTCGCAGCCCGCTTTGATCAGGATGCGGCGCGAGACCACGGAGCCCAGGTCGAGCTTCTTCTTGTCGTTGTTGGTGAGCGGCTTCGAGACGTTGCCCTCGACGTCCACCCAGCCCGAGAGCTCGTCCTTGATCTTGATCATCATGCCCATGACCCGCGGATAGCGCAGAGACATGAGCACGGGCCTGAGGCCCTTGAGCACCATCATCATGGGGAAGAGCATCCACGGGTCAATCAGGTGCGAGAGCATCACGCCCTCTTCCTCGTGGTACTCCCACGAGCCCACGGTCATCGGCGGGTCGCAGTAGTTGCCCTTGGTGCCCGACGGGCCCACGCCGTACACCATCATGGTCGCGTCCATGAAGCAGCCGTCGCCGGCCTCCCACACGCCGGAGCGCTTGAGAATGCGCGGCGTGCCCAGGCCGCCGCCCGCGATCACCACGGTCTTGCCCCGGAACTCCTTGAGCTCATGACCATGACGCGCCCGTACGCCCACCGCGGTCCCGTCCTCCACGATCACGTCCATCACCTCGTGCCGAATGAACAGCTCCGCCCCGTGAGCTTTCGCCTCCGCGATGTACTCCCGCGCCGTCCACTTGGCCCCGCAGGCGCAGCCCAGCATGCACTTGGCCCCGCAGTTAAAACCGCTCGGGCACCGCTCCGGCCGCATGAACTTCTCCAGCGGCTCCCACTTGTACCCGAGCTCATTGGCCGCCGCCATCGTCCGCTTGCTCGATTCGCCCAGCAGCTCGTCCGGCAGCGGGCGCACCCCGATCTCCTCCGCCGCCGCGTCGCAATACTCCTCGATGTCTATCCCGTACTTCGTCTTCAGCCACGGCACCGGCCGGCCCACCGCCCCGCAGTACATCAGCGTGGCGCCCCCCGTGGTCTCGGGAACCGTCATCGAGAGGCCTTCCTCCGTGAAATAAAGCCCGTGCCGCGCCGCGATGTCCAGCGCCATCAGATGGTTCCCGATCCACTGATGGTCCCGGCCCTTCTCCAAAAGGCACACGCTCTTCCCGGCCTTGGCCATCTCCAAGGCCACCGTGGACCCTCCCGGCCCCGACCCCGCCACGATCACGTCATATTCTTTCATGTGAACCCCCCTTATTTGCCCGAGTAATACTTGCTCCCTATATGTCGCTCTTCTCCATCCTACACTCCGGGCGATCACAGGGCAAACTCCGATGGCGAACGGCCGGCGCGGCCCCAACCGGAGATTTTCAGTAATAATTCTTGACAAGAGCCGGGGCATGATTATTCTTATCAACAGCCCCTTGACATGACTCCGCGGCGTGGCTATTATTAATAACGATTATTATTACTGATTAGGAGCGCATTTGCCCGAACCCCGACATTCACGCAAGACCCGCCAGCGGGAGGCGGTCCTGGCCGAGCTCAGGAAGGCCAAGGACCACCCGACCGCGGACCAGCTCTACGAGCGGGTGCGCAAGGCCATACCCCGGATCAGCCTGGGCACGGTCTACCGCAACCTGGAGCTGCTGGCCGCGGTCGGCGCCATCCGGGTCGTGGGCTCGCCCGGCGGCCGGCGCTACGACGGCGAGATGGCCTCGCACCACCATGTGCGCTGCACCGGCTGCGGCCGGCTTGACGACGTGCACATGGATGTAGGCCTTGAGATGCCCCGCTCCGCGCGTTTTTCCCACAATTATGAGTTGACCGGCTACCAGGTCGAGTTCCTCGGCCTGTGTCCGGCCTGCGTTAAAAACTTCTCCCGGCCCGGGAGGAAAACTTGAACCGGTTTCATGACCCCGGGAGGCGACGGATTGTAACGCCGCCGTTGCGTCAGCATTCTCATTAACATGAAAAGGAGGAAGTGATGGCAAAAGAGTTGAAAGGAAGCAAGACCGAGAAGAATTTGTTGGGGGCCTTTGCCGGCGAGTCGCAGGCCCGGAACCGCTACACCTATTTCGCGAGCAAGGCCAAGAAGGAGGGGTATGAGCAGATCCGGCTCATTTTCGAGGAGACGGCCAACCAGGAGAAGGAGCACGCCAAGCGCTTTTTCAGCTTCCTGGAGGGCGGCGAGGTCGAGATTGCCGCGGCCTTCCCCGCGGGCAAGGTGGGTACGACCGTGGAGAACCTGAAGGCGGCGGCCGCGGGCGAGAATTTTGAGCACACCACGCTTTATCCTGGTTTTGCCAGGACCGCGCGGGAGGAAGGCTTCGAGGCGGTGGCCAAGTGCTTTGAAGCGGTGATGGTGGCCGAGAAGCAGCACGAGAAGCGCTACCGCGACCTGGCCGCGAACATCGAATCCGGCAAAGTGTTCAAGCGCGGTGAAAAGGTGGTCTGGCGCTGCATGAACTGCGGGTACCTGCATGAAGGCCCGGATGCTCCCGACAACTGCCCGGCCTGTCTCCACCCCCGGGCCTATTACGAGCTGCTGGCGGAAAACTGGTGAAAATGGTCGGTAGGGGCAGGCCCCCGTGCCTGCCCCGGCGCTTCCATGGCGGACACGGAATAATTGTGGGGGAGTAGCAAAATGGACGAAAAGATCAGGGACGCTCTGTATCAGTCCTGGGTAGGCGAGGCCAAGGCCGCTCTGCGGCTGAAAATTTACGCGGACAAGGCCTCGGTCGAAGGCTACCCGCAGATCGCCAGGCTCTTCCGGGTCATCTCGCGGGCCGAGGAAATTCACGGCGAGCGCAGCCTCCGCATGTTGCGCGAGATCAAGAGCACCGAGGAGAACCTTAAAGCAAGCTTCGAGTCCGAGACCCAGGTGGCCGGAGTGGCCTATGATAATTTCATCAAGCTCGCCACCGACGCGGGCGATAACGCCGCGGCCACGGTTTTCACCCACAGCCGCGACGTCGAGGATTTCCACGCCAAGCTCTACAAGGAGGCCATGAACGACATGATGGAGGAACGCGACCCGGCCTATTACATCTGCCGGGTCTGCGGCTATCCCTCCGACGGCGTGCTCCCCGACGTCTGCCCGGTGTGCGGAGCGAAAAAGGAGCAGTTTTTCGAGTTTAAATAAATGGCGGTGCACAGGTTTATAACCCGTGCGCGGAATGGCCCACCGGCTGCAAACCGGCGGCACGAATCATCCGATAAAAAAGGAGAGAGCAAATGGCGGAACTACTTCAGGTGTACAAGTGCTCGAAGTGCGGCAACATCGTGGAGCTGGTCCACGCGGGCGTCGGCGAATTGGTGTGCTGCGGCGAGCCCATGAAGCTCCTGGCCGAGAACACCACCGACGCGGCCAAGGAAAAGCACGTGCCGGTGATCGAGAAAACGGCGAACGGCTACAAGGTCAAGGTCGGCAGCGTGCCGCATCCGATGGAGGAAAAGCACTACATCGAGTGGGTCGAGCTGATCGCCGACGGCAAGGCCTACCGCAAGTTCCTGAAGCCGGGCGACAAGCCGGAGGCCGAGTTCTGCGTGGACGCCAGAAAGATCACCGCCCGCGAGTACTGCAACCTCCACGGCCTGTGGAAGGCGCAGAATTAAGCATTATCTTTTAAGTGAGCTGATTTAAAAGGAGCCGCAGATGAACGCGGATGAACGCAGATGAAGAGCTGATAATTTTCTTATCTGCGTTCATCTGCGTTCATCTGCGGCAAAAAAAATGAGAATAAAAGGAGCAGGAACATGATCCATGAAAAAATGGCCAAGGCCCTGAACAAGCAGATCAACGCCGAGCTGTACTCCGCGTACCTCTACAACTCCATGACCGCGTACTTCTCGTCCCTGAACCTCGACGGCTTCGTCAACTGGATGAAGGTCCAGAGCATGGAGGAGCTCTATCACGCCCAGAAATTCTTCAATTTCATGCTCGACCGCGGCGGGCGCGTGGTTTTGGACGCCATCGGAAAACCTAAAACCGAATGGAAATCCCCGCTCGCGGCCTTCCAGGACGCTTACAAGCACGAGCAGTTGGTCACTTCCCTGATCAACGACCTCGTCACGCTCTCCCTCGAGCTCAAGGACCACGCCAGCAACGCCATGCTCCAGTGGTTCGTGACCGAGCAGGTGGAGGAGGAGTTGAACGCCGAGAACGTGGTGCAGCGCCTGAAACTGGTGGGCGGCACCGGCGATGGGCTCTTGCGCGTGGACCAGGAGCTCGCGGCGCGCGCGTTCAACATTCCGCCCGACGTGCGCATCATCGTGAACCCGGCCGCCGCCGCGCCCTGAGGCCGGAAGGCTTGAGGCTTGGGGCTTGAGGCTTGGGGTCGGGCATTTCCTCAAGCCCCAAGCCTCAAGCCTCAAGCCCAAACAGCCCGCATCGGTTGTATGGAGGCATGAATGGACTTTCCGGGTTTTTCGCTGGACATGGGCTCATTGAAGCAGGCCCGGCGGCCCGACCCGGCCGTGCTCTACGACCTGCTCATCCTGGGCGGCGGGCCCGCGGCGATGACCGCGGCCATTTACGCCGCGCGCAAGATGCTTAAAGTAGCGGTGATCACCAGGGACTTCGGCGGCCAGCTCCTCGAGACCTCCGACGTCGAGAACTGGATCGGCTACCAGCAAATCAACGCCAAGGACCTGACCTCGAAATTCGAGGAGCACGTCAAGAGCTTTGACCTGCCGGTGGCCATGGGCGAGGCCGTGGCCCGCGTCGAAAAGGAAGATGAGGCCTTCAAGGTGACGACGGAGCAGGGCAAGATTTACAAGGCCTGGACCGTGCTCCTGGCCACCGGCAAGCACCACCGCTCCCTCGGCGTGCCCGGCGAAAAGGAACTGCTCGGAAGGGGCGTGGCCTACTGCGCCACCTGCGACGCGCCCTTTTACAAGAAGAAGCGGGTGGTCATCGCCGGAGGCGGCAACTCGGCCTTTACCACGGCCTTTGACCTGATGAAGGTTGAAGCCGCAATAACAATGATTAGCTTTTCCAAAGGGTGGCAGGCCGACGCCGAGCTCAGAAAGCGGATCGAGAGTTATGAAAAGGCCCGCCTCCTCGATAACCACGAAATCGTCAGGATCGAGGGAAAGGCCAAGGTGGAGGCCGTGAGAGCGAAAGACCGGAAAACCGGAGCGGAACAGACGATCGCGTGCGACGGCATATTCGTTGAGATCGGACTCATCTCCAACACGGCGATGGTCAAGGACCTGGTGGCCCTGAATCCGCAGGGGGAAGTCGAGGTGGACTGCTCCTGCCGCACCGCGGTACCGGGGTTCTTCGCCGCGGGGGACGTGACTACCGTGCCCTACAAGCAGATCGTCATCGCCGCCGGCGAGGGATCCAAGGCCGCGCTGGCCGCGTACGATTACCTGGCCGCCGCCCGTAAAATCTGAGGAAGGAATGGTAGCCATGCCGATTTTAGAGGACAAACAAAAAGAGCAGTTGCGCGGGCTGTTCGCCGGCCTGGACAATGAAGTAAATGTCGTGATGTTCTCGCGGGAGATCGAATGCGAGCACTGCCGCTTGACCCGCGACCTGCTTACCGAGGTCTCGACGCTGTCCGACAAGATCAAGCTCACGGTGAAGAACTTCGTGGAGGACAAGGAGGAGGTGTCGAAGTTCAAGCTGGACAAGATCCCTGCCACCGTGATCATGGGGGAAAAGGACTACGGCATCCGCTATTACGGCGTGCCCGCCGGGTATGAGTTCACCTCGCTGATCGAGGACATCATCCTGGTCTCCCGCCGCGACCCGGGCCTGCCCCCGGAGGTGCTCGCCGAGCTCGCCAAGGTGGACCAGCCGGTGCACGTCCAGGTCATGATCTCGCCCACCTGCCCCTACTGCCCCATGGCCGTGCGCACCGCCCACAAGCTGGCCATGGCCAACGACAACATCACCGCCGACATGGTCGAGACCACCGAGTTTCCCCACCTCGTCCGGAAATACGACGTGCAGGGCGTGCCCCACACCGTGATCAACGAGTTCTACAGCTTCGTGGGACCGCTGCCCGAGCTGGAAACCGCCTACGAGATCCTCCGCGCCCTGGGCAAGCCCGCCCCGCCCGTCCACGTCCACGCCGAAGAGGTATCCGGCGCCGGCGCCGTGCACGATCATGGTCATGACCACGCGCACGACCACGACCATGAGCACGTCCACCAGCACGAGCACCAGGCCGCGCCGCCCCGCCCGTTCCAGGAAAAACCGGCGAAAAAGGCCCCTGAAAACAAAGCCGCCAGGCCCGACAAGAAAAAATCCAAAAAGAAGTGAGGGAAAAAATGAAGCCACAATTTAAGCGCACCTGCGACATGCTCTCCACCGCCCTGGACATGGAGAAAAAGGGCAAGGCCTTTTACCAGCGCGCCGGCAAGAAATGCAAGGACCCCAAGTGCCGCGACGTCTTCAAGATGCTCGCGGACCTGGAGGTCGAGCACATCGAGCGCATCCGGAAAATCTATGAGTCGCTCGAGAGCGGCGAGGGATGGTGCGACTGGGACGAGGAGGGGACGCATCCGGACCTGGGCCAGGTCTTCCGCGAGCTGACCTTCCGGCACGGCGCCGACATCACGGCGGACTCCACCGACCTCGAGGCCCTGGACACCGGGCTCGGCCTGGAAAAAGAAAGCATCAGCTTCTACCAGGAGGCCGCCAAGAAGGCGACGGACAAGGAGGAAAAGGAATTCCTCAAAGCCATGGTCGGCGAGGAAAAGATGCACCACCAGAGCCTGGCCGACATGAGGCTCTACCTCGAAAACCCCGCCGCCTGGTTCGCGGAACAGGAAAAGCCGCACCTCGACGGCGCCTGACCCGTCGGAGTGGCGCCGGTTTTTAACCGGTGCATGTCCGGATTCACGCCGGTTGCAAACCGGCGCCACCCAGGAGTTGAGGAACATTCCATGCGCGGCAACAGCGGCGCGGGCGGGTCAGAGCTTCAGTTTTCAGTTAATCAGGGAATAGTCCAGGTATTGAGCGCCCCGAGATTAACTGAAAACTGAAGCTCTGACCCGGAAGGTGTCCCGCCTGCCTGTAACCGGAGGCCGCCGGCGGAATCTAAATATTAAAGGAGACAGCCATGTCGTTAAAAGGAAAAAGAGTCGCGGTGCTGGCCGCGGAATTATACGAGGACATCGAGCTGTGGTACCCGTACTATCGGCTCAAGGAAGAGGGCGCGGATGCGGTGATCGTGGGCACGGCGGGCGGGCCCGAGACGGTCAACTCCAAGCACGGCTATCCCGCGCCCATCGAGGCCCACGCCGACAAGGTGAAGCCGGGCGAGTTCGACGCCGTGATCGTGCCCGGCGGCTACGCCCCCGACCACCTGCGCCGCGACCCCAAGACCATCGCCCTGGTCAGGGAAATGAACGCCCAGGGCAAGCTGCTCGCCGCCATCTGCCACGGCGGATGGGTTCTGGCCTCCGCCGACGCCGTCAGGGGCAAGAAGGGCACGTCCTTCTTCGCCATCCGGGACGACATGGTGAACGCCGGGCTTTCATGGTCGGACCGGGAAGTGGTCGTAGACAAAAATATCATCACCTCCCGCAAGCCCGCGGACCTGCCCGCCTTCATGCGCGAGGTGATAAAAAAGCTGCAATGAGCGGCCGCTCATGGCAATCGGTCCTGCAATCTAGCGAGGAGTGATTACCTTTTTAAAGAAGTGAGGAAACCATGAACGGCGGCCAGTCACACCCGGCGGGAGCGCGCGCCAACCGGCTCATCCGCGAGAAAAGCCCGTACCTTCTGCAGCATGCGCACAATCCGGTGGACTGGTATCCGTGGGGCCCGGAGGCGTTAGCGGCCGCGCGGCAAGAGGACAAGCCGATCTTTCTTTCCATCGGCTACTCCACCTGCCACTGGTGCCACGTGATGGCGCGCGAGTCGTTCGAGGATCGCGAGGTCGCGGCGCTGATGAACGACGCCTTTATCAACATCAAGGTTGACCGCGAGGAGCGGCCGGACCTCGACAGCGTGTACATGACCGCGGCCCAGCTCCTCTCCGGCGGAGGCGGATGGCCGCTCAATATCATCCTCACCCCGGACCAGCGGCCCTTCTACGCCGCCACCTATCTGCCCAAGCATTCCCGCCTCGGCCGCGCCGGCATCATGGACCTCGTGCCCCGCATCAAAGACCTCTGGCGCTCCGGACGCGACAAGATCGCGAGCGTCGCCGGCCAGGTCACGGCCGCGCTCGACCGCCCCCTCGCCGAGTGCGGCGGCGAGGCCCCCGGCGAGGCCACGCTTCAAGCCGCCTTTGACCAGCTCGCCTCCATGCATGACCCGAAGAACGGCGGCTTCGGCCAGGCCCCCAAGTTCCCGACGCCCCACAACATCACCTTCCTCCTCCGCTGCTGGAAGCGCTTCGGCGACCCGCGCGCCCTGGAAATGGCCGAGGCCGCGCTCCAGGCCATGCGCCGCGGCGGGATCTGGGACCACGCCGGCTTCGGCTTCCACCGCTACGCCACTGACGAGCGCTGGCTCGTGCCCCACTTCGAGAAGATGCTCTACGACCAGGCCCTGCTCGCCACGGCCTATACCGAGGCCTGGCAGGCCACCGGCGACGAGGCCTACGCCAGGACCGTGGGCCGGATCTTCACCTACGTGCTCCGCGACATGACCTCGCCGGAGGGCGCCTTCTACTCGGCGGAGGACGCGGACAGCGAGGGCGTCGAGGGCAAGTTCTATGTCTGGACCGAGGCCGAGATCAGGGAGGTGCTGGCCCCGGCCGACGCGGACCTGCTGATTGAGGTCATGGCCGTGTCCGCCGCCGACAACGTGCCGGAAGGACCCGGGCTGCCGCCCGGCGCCAACATCCTGCATCTGCCGCGTCCGCTCCGCGAGACCGCCGCCCGCCTCAAAATGCGCGCCGGCGAGCTGGAAAGAAAACTGGACGCCGCCCTGGCCGAGCTCTACGGCGCCCGCGCCTCCCGCGTCAGGCCGCACCAGGACGACAAGGTCCTGGCCGACTGGAACGGCCTCATGATCTCCGCCCTGGCCCGCGCCGCCGCCGCCCTGAACGAGCCGGCCTACGCCGAGGCCGCGGCCAAGGCTGCATCCTTCGTGCTCGACAAGATGACCGACGGGCAAGGCCGCCTCTTCCACCGCTGGCGCGGCGGCGAAGCCGCGGTGCCCGGCTTCCTCGACGACTACGTCTTCATGGTCCGCGGCCTCACCGATCTCTACGAGGCCGTGTTCGATCCGCTTTACCTGAGGACCGCGGTCGCCTTGAACCGCATCGTGGCCGGGCATTTCCAGGACGCGGCGGGCGGCGGCTTTTTCCAGACCGCGGACGACGCCGAGGCGATCATCGCGCGGCACAAGGACGCCTACGACGGCGCCGTGCCCTCCGGCAACTCCGTGGCCATGATGAACCTGCTCCGCATCGGACGGCTCACCGCGGACCCCGCCCTCGAGCGCATGGCCGAGGGCGTGATCCGCGCCTTTTACTGTGCGGCCAGGAAGGCCCCCGCCGGGTTCACCGAGCTGCTCTCCGCCCTTGACTTCGCGCTGGGGCCGTCGGCGGAGGTCGTGATCGCCGGCGCCATCGAAGCTCCCGACACCGTGGCCATGATCCGGGCCTTGCGCGGCGCCTACGTTCCCAACAAAGTGCTTCTGCTCCGGCCCCCGGGCCGCGACTCAACGGCCGAAGACGTGATGCCGGAATTCGTGCAGGCCATGGCGGCGCGGGGCGGCAAGGCCACGGCCTACGTCTGCCGCAATTTTAATTGCGCCGAGCCGGTCACCGATCCCCGCCGCATGGTCGAGCTATTGGAAAATGTCCCCGCTCAAGGAGGTTGATTATGCCGGGACCTGGTAATAACCTGGAAAAGCTCACCTGGAAATGCGCGAGCTGCGGCTACACCCTGGCCCAGGACGTGCCGCCGTCAAAGTGTCCGTCCTGCGGCGAGGAGTGCGAGTTCCTGAACGCGAGCTGCTACACCCCCGATTGCGGCGGGACCGAGGCCGGGACGTTTGACCCCAGGATCGGAAAAAAGGACCTCAAGTGAATGCTGGACCCAAAAGGCCGGGAGCGGGAGGATGAAGGTGCTGGGCATCTACGGCTCGCCGCGGGCGGGCGGAAACTCCGACATCCTGCTCGACCATTGCCTGGACGGCGCGCGCGAGGCGGGGGCGGAGGTCATGCGGGTGTACGTCCGCGACCTCGGCGTCTCCGGCTGCCGCGAATGCGGCGGCTGCGACCAGACGGGCGAGTGCGTGCAGCAGGACGACATGCAGAAGATCTATCCACTGCTCATCGAGGCCGACGCCATCATCGTGGCCACGCCCATGTTTTTTTACGCCATGCCCGCTAAGCTCAAGGCCGTGATAGACCGCGCCCAGGCCATGTGGAGCCGGCGCAAGCTTAAAAAGCCCGTGAGCGAGTGGAAGAACCATACGAGCGGCAAGGGCTACATGATCGCGGTGGGCGCCACCAGGGGCAAGAACCTCTTCGATGGCGTCGAGTTCACCGCCAAATATTTTTTCGACGCCCTCGACATGAGCTACCAGCGCGGCCTCTTCTTCCGCCAGGTCGAGGGCAAGGGCGAAATCGAAAACCGGCCCGAGGCCCTGGAGCAAGCAAAGGCATTCGGGCGCGAAATCGCGTCCGCAAAATAGAATGACTGAATAATCTCCGATGAGGAGTCATGCCGTGTGGACCCCGAAACATTGCCCCGGTTACGAGACCTTCAAGAGCCTGCGGTCATTCACCTGCAAGTGCCCCTCGTGCGGCAAGGCCCACGAGATCTTCTCCGACGAGTTCGATAAGCCGCACACTTGCAAGGGCTGCGGCAAACCCATAGACTTCACCAAGTGCGAGATCGAAAGCTCAACCTGATTCCGGCCCCGGCCGGAGAAAAAATCGGCAGGGAGGAGTTTAATGAAGAAGTATGTATGCGGTGTATGCGGCTATGTTTACGATCCGGCCAAGGGCGACCCCGACGGCAACATCGCACCTGGAACGCCCTTTGACCAGCTCCCCGACGACTGGACCTGCCCCGTCTGCGGGGCCGAAAAGGACCAGTTCTATCCGGAGGAGTGAAGAGTTTTTTTTAACCGCGGAGACTTAAGAGACCGCAGAGAAATCAATTATAAAAAAATCCCTCTGCGTTCTCTGCGTCTCTGCGGTTAATAAAATGATTATCGCTCGGGATGACTCATGCCGCCGATCAAGAGAAAAAAGGACATTTACCGGGTGGGAGCGGGACGCGGCGACATCAAGCAGAAGCTCGCGGAGCTCGTCACCGCCGCTGACCCTGAACCGGAAATCACGGCCCTGCTCGGCCTTCCGCGCCGGCCCGTGATCAAGGCGCTGCTCGCCGAGCTCATGGCCGGAGATGAGAAGGTCAAGGGCCGGCTGGTCGCCGCCGTGGGCCGGGTCGCCGCGGCCATGGCCGACGAGAACCTCGACGCGGCCCGCGACCTGATGCGGCGCCAGATCTGGAACCTGAACGAGGACTCCGGAGGCTGCCCCCTCGGGACGCCGGAGGCCATGGCCGAGATCATGGCGAATCACGACGTCATGGCCCGGGAGTTCGCCCACGTCCTCGTCTCCTTCATCACGCCCGGCGGACTCCATCTTAACAACGAACGACTCATGCGCGGAGCGGTCTGGGGCATCGGACGGCTCGCGCAAAAACATCCCGGGCTCGTGGCCGACGCCGCGCCGTTGCTCGCCAGGATGATGGACGGGCCGGACCATGAGCTGCGCGATCTCGCCGCCACCGCCCTGGAGCGGCTGGGCCGAGAGGCAAGGTAGGCGGGACACTCTTGTCCCGCCAAGTCGCCCGACAGGAGTGTCGGGACCACCGCATGGGTAACGCTAAATATCGAGGCCATTAAAGAAGGAGTAAAGGCCCCATGGACGCGCTGTTGCTATCAAGATTGCAGTTCGGGTTCACGGCCATGTTCCATTTCCTGTTCGTGCCGCTCACCCTGGGCCTGTCCGTGATCGTCGCGATCATGGAGACCATTTACGTGCGCACCGGGAACGAGGTTTACAAGGACATGGCCCGCTTCTGGGGCCGGCTGTTCATCATCAACTTCGCCGTGGGCGTGGTCTCCGGGATCGCCCTCGAGTTCCAGTTCGGGACCAACTGGCCGCGCTTCTCCGCCTACGTGGGCGACGTGTTCGGTCCGCTGCTGGCGATCGAGGCCACGGCCTCGTTTTTCCTCGAGTCCACTTTCCTGGCCGTGTGGATCTTCGGCTGGAAACGCATCTCGCCCCGCCTCCACGCCCTCTGCATCTGGCTGGTGGCCGGGGCCTCCACCGTCTCCGCCTACTGGATCATGGCCGCCAACTCCTGGATGCAGCACCCGGTAGGCTACGCGGTCAGGAATGGAAGGGCCGAGCTCACCGACTTCATCCACGTCATCACCCAGTACTTCTTAATCGTTGACTTGCTCCACGTCGTCTCCGGCGCGTTCGCCCTCTCGGGATTTTTCGTGCTCGGCGTGAGCGCCTATCACCTGATCAGGAAGCAGAACACCGACTTCTTCACCCGGTCCTTCCGCATCGCCGCATACTTCGCCCTGTTCTCGTCGCTGTTGGTGGCCTTCGAGGGCGACCAGAACGGCATCGTGGTGGCACAGTACCAGCCCGCCAAGTTCGCGGCCATGGAGTCATTGTGGGAGACCACCCCGAGCGCGACCCAGTACCTCTTGCTCATCCCCGATGAGAACAACGAGCGCAACCGCTTCGAGATCGGCGGCATACCGGGCGGACTCAGCCTGCTCGCCTTTCACGACTACCACCACACGGTCATGGGCCTCAAGGAGTGGGCGCGGGAGGACCGGCCGCCGGTACTCCCCGTGTTCCTGTCCTTCCGCATCATGGTCGGGCTCGGCTTCTTCTTCATCGCCCTGGCCGCCGCCGCCGTCGTCTACGTGCTCCCCGGATCGGCGCTCCTGAAGGTCCCGGGAGTCAAGATGCTGCTCTTCTTTACGAAATGGTACGAGCGCTATCCGTGGCTGCTCTGGGTCTTCGTGCTCTCCATCCCGCTGCCGTACGTGGCCATCGAGCTGGGCTGGGTGGTGGCCGAGGTCGGCCGGCAGCCGTGGCTGGTCTATAACGTGCTCCGGGTCTCCGACGGATCCGCCGCCATCGCGCCGCACCAGGCCGCGGCGTCGTTCATCGGCTTCATCCTGATTTTCTCCGCCCTCGGCATCGTGGATTTTTTCCTGCTCTTTAAATACGCCCGGAGAGGGCCCGGCCCGGCGGCCGCTGCGCCAACGGGGGGGCCTTAAGCCATGCTGATCACTATCTGGTTCATGCTCTGGGCGCTGCTCTGGGCCGTTTACTTCATGCTCGACGGCTTTGACCTGGGCGCGGGAGCGCTTCTGCCCGTGGCCGCCAAAAACGCCCGCGAGCGGGCCATCGTCCACAACGCCATCGGGCCCTTCTGGGACGGCAACGAGGTCTGGCTCATCGCCGCCGGCGGCGTCACCTTCGCCGCCTTCCCGCTGACCTTCGGCGTGATGTTCAGCGGGCTTTACAGCGCGTTCATGCTGCTCCTGTTCACCCTGATCCTGCGCGGCGCCGCGCTCGGGCTCCGGGGCGAGACCGAGAGCCAGGCCGGCAAGCGCGCGTGGGACCTCGTCCTCACCGCCACCAGCATCCTCGCGCCGCTCCTGTTCGGCGCCGCCTTCGCCAACATCTTCCACGGCCTCCCGTTAGACCGCGAGCACCCGCCGCAGGGCGCCATCCTGCCGCTCTTGAACCCTTACGCCATTATCGGCGCCGCCCTGTTCCTGGCCTTCGCAATGGAGCACGGCATGATCTGGCTCGCGGTGAAGACCGGGGGTGAAGTTCAGGCCCGCGCCAGGCAGTGGGCCAAGTCAGTATGGATCGCCCTCGCGCTGATCGCCGTGGCCTTTGACATCTTCACCGCCTTCGCCACCAACATCTGGCAGGGCTACCTGCACCGGCCATACTTATTCATCATCCCCCTCGTCAACCTCATCGCGCTGGTCATGGCCCGCGTGTTCATGGCCAAGGAAAAGTGGCTGCGCGCATTCGCCGCCTCCTGTGTCTTCATCGTTTCCGGCACCTTCTTCGGGCTGGCCGGAATTTACCCGGCCATGGTCCCGTCGTCCCTTGACCCTGAATTCACCGTCACCGCCGCCATGGCCGCGTCATCGCCCCTCACCCTGAAAATCATGCTCGGCGTGGTCCTGGTCCTGGTCCCAATCATCATCGCCTATCAGACCTGGGTCTATGTCCTGTTCAAGGGAAAAGCGGAAGATAATGAGTATGGATACGGGGAGTAAAAACATCTAGACTAATTCCCGCAGTGAAGAGATCCTTTTTCAGCGCCAACGGCGCGTCATTCTGATCAACCTCGAACATGGGTAACAGTTCATGCCAGGCACATGGGTTACAGTTTGAGTTGGGGGGAAACGGAGCGGAGGGCGTAGCCCGAAGCGGAGTT
>Ga0307378_10006452_pt1 | contig 16047 bp, 15 predicted proteins | sample UN1MG_FD_202238 | JGI IMG/M metagenome (GOLD analysis project Ga0307378, IMG submission 202238) | Soil microbial communities from Risofladan, Vaasa, Finland - UN-1 | ecosystem: Environmental > Terrestrial > Soil > Coastal area > Acid sulfate soil | place: Finland: Risofladan, Vaasa | collected... | reverse complement strand
ACCTCGCCGCGGATATGGGAGGTATGGGCTTTATCGAACGCTTCCGTATCGAGTGCCTGCGCAGTATCCTGATCAATACCCACATGATTGAAGCGGCGTATCGTGCCGGGGCTCAGCGGTATTTCTATTCATCTTCGGCTTGTGCTTACAATGTTGAACTGCAAAAGGATCCGAACGTGCGGGCTTTAAAGGAATCGGACGCCTACCCCGCCATGGCCGAACGCGGGTATGGCTGGGAAAAGCTCATGTCCGAGATGTTCTGCCAGGAATACCGGGCCGAACGCGGTCTGCATACTGCCATTGCCCGTTTCCATAATGTTTATGGCCCGCACGGCACATGGGACGGCGGACGCGAAAAAGCCCCGGCGGCTCTCTGCCGCAAGGTCATCGAGGCCAGGGATATGGGTAAGCACGAGATCGTAATATGGGGCGACGGTCACCAGACTCGCAGCTTTATGTATATCGACGACTGCACAAAGGGCATCGACATGATTATGCACTGCGAGCAGCTGATCGCTACGCCGATCAATCTGGGCAGCGATTTCCTGATCTCGATCAACGATCTGGTCTCCATTGCCGAAAATATCGGGGGCGTCAAATTGGAACGGCAACATGACATGGATGCGCCGCGAGGCGTTGCCGGGCGAAACAGCGACAACACCTTCATCCAACAGGTATTGGGGTGGGCCCCGAGCACGCCGCTGGAAGAAGGCATGAAAAAGACGTATGCCTGGATCGAACAGCAATACGAAGATCGTAAGGCGGGCAAGCGAACCGTCAGTTAAGTGATAGATGTTCTATGACTCGGCAATCCAAAACTCAAATAACCGGCATTGTCGGAAACATACCATACCGTTTGGCCCTGGCCGGCGGCTGGATTGACCAGCCTTACGTCTCTAAGCACAATCCTTCCGCCCCCGGGTCGATGGTCACGGTGCAGGTCGCGGCCCAGTTCCGTTTTATGGACCGCAGCGGTATTTGTTCCAGCACGCGTATTATAGCCATGAAAATATGGAACGGAGAAATACCAGATCGCGACAAAGCCGAACTGGTCAGGGAACTCTACCATCTCGAAAACGAAGGCAAAGCCGAACTCTCAGGTTCCCAGGACATGATCGGCCTGATATATCCCGGCATCAACCGGCTGGATTACGACATCAATTATGAGGGCGGGTACTTCCCCATGCATATCGAATCCAACAATGATCCGGACATAGCCGCGTGGCTCAGCTCGGTCCTCTATCTGGTACCCATGAACCAGCGCCCGGACGGATACAATCCCCTGGGGCGTAAGAACTTCGATCCGCAGTGGGTGGCCCGGCTCGGCAAATCGGGCCGGGACTGCTTCGATGCGATCATCAGTAAGGACATGACCGGTCTCGGGGCGTCCTTTAACGACTGCATGCTGTGCTGGGAGACGATTCTGCCGGACGTGGTTGAGCATCCGACTCTAAAGCTGGATCTCAAGACTCTGTTGACATTCTATCAGGAAAACTATCCGGGCGCGATGTTCTCCGGTTGCGGCGGCGGCTATATGTATGTCGTATCGGAAAAACCGGTCCCCGGCGGCTTCCAGGTAAAAGTAAGGACGCAAAACGCATGAACACCAGGGGACTATCCGAAATAGCTCTCTGTGCACCATTTGATAACATAAATACCAGGCATATACGCCTACTGCACGAGGCGAGCCGATTGGGCCCGGTCCACATCTACCTATGGGACGATGCCGCGATTAATACGTTAACCGGCAAGGATCCCAAATTTCCTTTGGCCGAACGGCGTTACCACCTGGAATCAGTGCGTTATGTAAGCAAGGTCACGGTTGTCGGTGTAAACGATGCGAATGCGTTGCCGGAGGAGTCACTGGCTACGGCAGGTACATGGGTAGTGCACGCAAGCGACGATACGCCTGCCAGGCAGGCTTACTGCCACACGCACGGATTGACATATAAGGTTTTTTCCGACACGGATCTGGTCGATTTGCCGGCAATTGAAGTCGATACCAACACCGGCAACAAAAAAGTCCTGGTCACCGGATGCTTCGATTGGTTTCATACCGGGCACGTGCGATTCTTCGAGGAGGTATCTGAACTCGGCGATCTCTATGTTGTCGTAGGGCACGATGCGAACATCCGGGCCTTAAAAGGGCCGGGCCATCCGATGTTCAATGAGCGGCAGCGTTTGTATATGGTTCAATCCATACGCTATGTCAGGCAGGCTATGATCTCAACCGGCAGTGGCTGGCTCGACGCCGAACCGGAAATCCAACTCATCCGGCCGGACATATACGCCGTGAATGAAGACGGAGACCAGCCCGTCAAACGTCAGTACTGCGAAGAAAACGACATCGAATATGTAGTGCTGAAACGCCTGCCCCGGCAAGGATTACCCCGGCGAGAGAGCACAAAGTTACGCGGATTTTAATGTCGTTATGATAAACATTGTGATACAAACCGGACTAAATTCAAATGTCGACAAAGCAATAGAATAAATTCGAAGGGATAAAAAATGAAAAGACCAGCCCGGGAAGCGTTTGTCTTAGTCGTGATCGTTGCCGTAATGCTGATTGGAGGCTGCGGCGGGCAAAATGAGCCGCCAGGTGTAAAAAAGAGCAGGACGATCGCCGCTGAGAATATAGAGCTGAAAAAACAATTAGCACAAAGCAGCAAAGAAATCGAAAAGCTCAAAGAGCAGCACGGCAAGGAACTCGACGAGCAAAAAAAACTGCTTCAAACATGCCTGCAGGAAAAAGAGACCTGGCAAAATAAGTCCCGGCAAAACATCCGAAGCCAGGTAAAGGGAGTTCTCGACACCGTTCTGGAAGAAAACGCAAAACTTCGAGAGGAAAACACCAAGCTAAAAGCACAAATCGAAGAACTACAAAAACAGCCGCAATAAAGTGATTTTACACCTTGCGTACGGCTTCTATGCACTCCGGCAAGTTTTCCTTCGGATAGCGTTTTTTCATCGCCGCGGCGACAAGTCCCAGGAACATCGGCTGGGGCTTGAGAGGCCGGCTGGTCAGGCAGGGATGGGCCTGGGTGCCGAAGAAATACGGGTGGCCCGGCAGCTCCAATATCTGCATGATCGGCTGATTTGGCGCTTTTCCGGAAAAAATCATGCCGGCTTCTTCCAACTGCTCGATATAGCGAGGATCAACCTCGTAACGATGCCTGAATCGCATCCGGACCGAATTGCTTTTACCGAAAAGTTTCCACGCCAACGTTTTTGACTTTATTTCGATGTCACGTCCGCCGAGGCGCATGTTTCCACCGAGGCCTTCTATCTTTTTCTGCTCCGGCAGGATGTCGATCACCGGCTCGGGACAATCCGGCTCAATCTCGGTGCTGTTGGCCTGAGCCAGGCCGCAGACGTTACGGGCAAACTCGATGACCGCCATTTGAAAACCAAAGCAGATTCCCAGATAGGGCAGATTATTCTCGCGCGCATATTTGATGGAGGCGATTTTTCCCTCGGCGCCGCGGGTTCCGAAGCCGCCCGGCACGATTATGCCATCGACATCATTAAGATGACCGGCTGCGTTTTCATCGGTAATGTCGGTTGTGTCGATCCATTTTATTTTGACGTCGCAGCCCAGGGCGATGCCGGCGTGCTCAAGGGCGTTGATGATCGAGGCATAGCTGTCACGCACCGATGTGTACTTGCCCGTGATGCCGATGGTTACCTTGTGATCGACCGCGCTCATCTTGTCGGTGAAATCGCACCACCGAGCCCAGGCCTTGCGTTCGTTTCGCAGATTGATCCGGTCCTCGATTTTCAGCAGCCTGGCCACTTCGAAATCCAGGCCGACCTCTCGAAGCATCGCCGGGATCAGATATATACTGGCCGAGTCCGGCAGGCTGATAACCCTCTCGAACGGAACGTTGCTGTACACACTGATTTTCTGCCGGATCTTTTCTGTCGCGGGGCTGGCCGCCCTGCAGGCGATAATTGCCGGCTGAATGCCGCACTGCATGAGCTGCTTGATACCCAACTGGGCAGCCTTGGATTTCTGCTCGCCGAGCGTCTTCGGCTCCAGGATATAGGTCAGGGCTACAAAACAACTGCTGTTCGGCCCCTCCTCGTAGGCTAATTCGCGCATCGCCTCGATGTAGTAGGCGTTCTCCAAATCGCCGACCGTGCCGCCAATCTCGACGAAAATAATGTCGGCGCCGGTTTCCATGGCCAACTCGCGCAGTTTCAGCTTGACCTCGCCGGTGACATGGGGAATCATCTGAACGTCCCTGCCGAGATAGTCGCCGTGGCGTTCCTTGTTGAGAATCGAGCTGAATATCTGGCCGCTCGTGGCGAAATTCGCCCTGCTCAAATCCTGGTCGAGCAGCCTCTCGTACGTGCCCAGGTCCATGTCGCATTCCATTCCGTCATCGAGCACGAAAACTTCGCCGTGCCGGAACGGATTCAGCGTGCCCGAATCGATATTCAGATAGCCTTCGAGCTTGATCGGCGCGACTTTAATACCCTTATCCTGCATCAGCTTCGCCAGGCACGAAGAGAATATCCCCTTGCCCAGCCCGCTCATCACAGTGCCCACAACAAATACATAGCGGCACTTTCCCTTCTTATACCCCTTCGGCACCGGCGAGAAATACTCGCTCTCGTCCGAAACATCACTCACCTTTTGCAGTAAATCTTTGCTATCACTCATTATGTGCGCCTTATTTATTTAGGTTTCCATCGTATGTCAAAGTTCGCAATGTCGTCTTCCGTTCCATATAGGCCGTCCAGACCGGCCGAAAGCAGGATAAAAGTATCTGCCCTTTGTGGCTTGCTCGTTTTGGTAAAATTGTAATTTCTGGTCATCTCATAGAATATCTTCGGATTTTCAAAAAGCGGATGCTTTTGAGCCGGATCACTCGGGACACCCAGAGCAAGCAGACTATGATTATCCCTGTAATCGTAAATGTTCTCGGGATTGTTCGGATCGCTAACATCATGAGCGGTCTTTGAAGTATTTGCTTTGTAATAGAGTACGTGCATACCGATTCTTCTACCCGTACCGGTATGCGTAACTCGCCTCAATTCATCGCAAAGTACATAGTCGTTACCATCAAAGGGACCGATATTTTTATACAAATCTTTCAAGCGATATGTGTTTGGGAGTTCGATAGGATAATATGGCCCCCTTCTAACCTCGAGAGTATTAGGATCGTATAGAAAAGCACCCGATTCATCTAAGCCATCTGCCTTGAATTTAGAATTCGGGTGAAAACCCTGCAAATCCCGGCCCATCACAGCCTCGCAAAGCTTCATCGCACCACAATAAGATCTGCCATCTTCGTCCAGCGCATCCGATGGTGGGTAACCATTAAAATCACTATTGAAAAGTTCGAGGGCAACCTCGATGCTCAAGAATTGATGCTTGACCACTTGACCAGGAGGGTGGGGTCCATAAGTCCTGTTCAGCAAGGGAAGGCAAAGGCAAAAGAGAAGTAGAAGCATAGCCAAAACAATACCTATCCAGGCGATTGGCTTGCCTCGCAACTTTCCTTCATTTCGCCGAATCGCAATCAATGCAATGCACCCTATAACTATTGCTGAGATTGCTATCAATATAACAACAACTATCTCCAAGATTTCTATATATGAGAGAAGAAAGAACATGAAAATCGAGGCAATGCTCATAATACTCAGGGTAAATGCGAGTATGGCAAGCACGCTCATCTTCGCTTTTTGTCCCTGAGGCTCGTCTAAACTCGTATTGCTGCTCTCTTCAAGCTTCATATCTTATGTCTTTTCACAAACTCAGCGTATTGCTCGGGCGTGTCTATGCCGTCGCAGGTGTGTTTTACTTTGCCTACTAAGATGGAGTAGCCGTTTTCGATGGCTCTTAGTTGCTCGAGTTTTTCTATTTTCTCAAGCGGCGTCTGCGGCAGAGCGGTTATTTCCAGCAGGAATTTCTTGCGATAGGCGTAAATTCCGATGTGCCGCAGGTATTGTTTCACATTTCCAACGCCGGATTTCTCCCGGTCATAGGGTATCGGTGAACGCGAAAAGTAAATCGCCTTATTATTGCAACCAATTATCACTTTTACGATGTTCGGGTCCGAGACCTGCTCGGCGTTTTGAAACTCCGCGGCGAGTGTGGCCATCGGACAGTCGGGATTGTCCATGAGCATTTTGGCGAGATAGTCGATATTAGCCGGGTCGATCTCCGGCTCATCGCCCTGGAGGTTCACGATAATTTCAACGTCCATATCGGCAACCGCCTCGGCGATGCGGTCGGTGCCGCTCTGATGGTCGGGCGAAGTCAGAACGCATTCGGCGCCGAATGTCTGAGCGGCGGCGGCGACTTTTTCGTCGTCGGCTGCGATAATTACCTTTTCGGGCAGTTTCGCCAGGCAGGCCCGCTCATACGTGTGCTGGATGAGGAATTTTCCCGTATCTTTGGCGAGAACTTTACCCGCGAACCGGGTGGAACTAAAACGTGCCGGAATAACAGCTATAACCTTCATTTTTATTCAGCCTTTATTTTACAAAGTCTCTTTACCGGGCAAGTTATACGCATTCAGGGACCTCAATCGCCGCGATGCCTGTGCGGCTACGAAATTCCAACTGGACATTTATCATAAAAACAAAACCGCAGCTTGTCAACAACCGCTTCACAAATTTCCAAAATACCAATAAATCATCTCTCTGAGGATTCGCCTGGTCAAGCTGCAATCAGGCTCTCACCCCGATCAGATTCGAGAACCGATGGCTTGTAACCGGCGCCAAACCGGATATACTTTATTGACTATCGAGTTTCGAACCTTTATGATTATCGTCAAAATAAAATTTCAGGAGCCATAATTATGAAAAAGGTTATAGCAGCAATCGTTATTGTCGCTCTGGCTGTTGTTTTCGCATCAGTCGGCTGTAAGCAGAAAAAGGAAGAAAGCGCCAATACGTACCGTATTGCAGTGATTCCGAAAGGAACCACACACATTTTCTGGAAGTCGATTCACGCCGGCGCGGTCAAGGCCGCAGAGGAATTGAAGGCAGCCGGCGTAAACGTGGAAATCATCTGGAAAGGGCCGCTCAAGGAGGATGACAGGGAATCGCAAATCCGGGTCGTAGAGGATTTTGTAACCCGCGGCGTATCCGGAATCGTGCTGGCGCCGCTGGATGATGCCGCGCTGAGAATGCCTGTAAAAGACGCCGTCGACAACGGCATCCCCGTCGTGATTATCGACAGCGGGCTCAAAAGCGACGATTACACCAGTTTTGTCGCTACGGATAATTACATCGGCGGCAGAAAAGGCGGTGAGCGCCTGGCCGAAATCCTGAACGGAAAAGGCAAGGTCATCATGCTGCGGTATCAGGAAGGCTCTGCCAGCACGATGAACCGCGAGCAGGGTTTTCTGGACGTCCTGAAAGAGAAATATCCGGACATCGAGGTGGTCAGCGCGAACCAGTACGGCGGGGCAACCACCGAGAGCGCCTACCAGGCCAGCGAGAATCTGCTGGCGCCGCTGCGGACGGCCGACGGCGGGCTTACAATCAACGGCATCTTCTGCCCGAACGAATCGACGGCCTTTGCCATGCTGCGGGCACTCGAAGACAGCGACCTGGCGGGCAAAGTCACATACGTCGGCTTCGATAGCTCCGACAGGCTGGTCCTGGGACTGCGGAGCGGAAAAATTCACGGGCTGGTGCTCCAGGACCCGATTAATATGGGCTACCTGGGCGTCAAAACGCTCGTGGCGCACTTGCAGGGGCAGAAGGTGGAGAAACGAATTGACACCGGTTCGGCGGTAGCCACTCCGGAAAACATGGACGATCCGAAGATGAAGAATCTGTTGGAGCCGGATTTCAAGAAATGGCTGAACGAATAGACTCACAGCAACCGGCGATCCGGCTCCAGATGCAGGGGGTTTCCAAGCGATTCGGGGCAACAATTGCCCTGGAAGATGTGAGCATCAAGGTCGCCGCAGGCGAGGTGCTCGCGCTGGTGGGTGAGAATGGGGCGGGCAAAAGCACGCTGATGAAAGTCTGCTCCGGAGCGATCAAACCGGATGCGGGCCGGATGCGGCTGGATGGCGAGCCTTATCGGCCGGGCAATCCCCTCGAAGCCCGACGGGCCGGCGTGGCCATGATCTACCAGGAACTTTCGCTGACGCCGCACATGAGCGTTCAGGAAAACATCATGCTGGGGATGGAACCGTCGAAGCTGGGCGTTGTGCTCTGGAAGCAAGTCCGGCAGCGAGCCATCGAAGCGATTAAGGAATTCGACAATCCGGAATTGACGCCGGACGCACGAGTCAGCAGATTGTCGGTAGGTTCGCAGCAACTCGTTGAAATTGCACGGGCATTAGCTATCGGCTGCCGGGTTCTTGTACTGGACGAGCCGACCAGCAGCCTGACACGACAGGATGTCGAGCGATTATTCGAAATCATCGGCCGGCTGAAACAACAGGGCAAAGCCATCGTTTATATCTCGCATTTTATCGAAGAGGTCAAACGTATCGCCAACAGGGTAACCGTTCTGCGGGATGGAAGAGTGGTCGGCAGCAAAGACGTGGCGGCGATTTCGCCCGACGAGATTGTCTCGCTGATGGTCGGCAGGCAGGTCGAGGAGCTTTACCCTCGCTCGGCTCGTCACGCGGGCGAAGTTGTGTTGGAGATCGAAGATCTCGCCGGGGCGGACAAACCGAAATCCGCGAGCCTGACGTTACGCCGCGGCGAAGTTTTGGGCATCGCCGGGCTTGTGGGCGCAGGGCGAACCGAGTTGCTGCGGAGCCTGTTCGGGCTGGATCCTGTCAGGAAAGGCCGGATTAAACTGGGCGTCTATACGGGCCCGGCCTCACCGCACCGGCGCTGGATGCAGGGCGCCGGACTTCTGAGCGAGGATCGCAAGGAAGAGGGCCTGGCGCTGTCTCTGAGCGTTGCCGACAATGTCACTCTTTCCAAGCTGAAGGGCTTCGGCCCGCTGGGCCTGGTCTTGCCGGGCCGGCAGGATAAAGCGACCCGGCGATGGCTGGAAAAGTTGGACATTCGCTGCCGGGGGCCGCGGCAATCCGTCTCGTCCCTGTCGGGCGGCAACCAGCAGAAAGTGGCGATGGCCCGATTGCTCCAGCACGATGTGGACGTTCTGCTGCTGGATGAGCCCACGCGAGGAATCGACGTGGCAGCCAAGGCGCTGGTTTACAAGCTGATTAACGCGCTGGCAACCGGCTCTGCAGCCGAAAATCGCCAGCCCAAAGCGGTGCTGATGGTCAGCAGCTATCTGCCCGAATTGATGGGTGTGTGCGACCGAGTGGCGGTTATGTGCCGCGGAAGGCTCGGACCGACATACCGCATCGACGAAGTAAACGAGCATGATCTTATGTTAGAGGCAACCGGTCAGGAAATTGGAAGTTAGAATTTAGAATGGAGAATTTAGAATGAAGAAAAAAGAAAGTGGAAGACAGAATTCTCAATTCTTAATTCCAAATTCTAACTTCTTCAGCAACTGGCGCGGCTGGCTCAATACGCTCAGTCCCGTCATAGCTTTGTTCGTGGTGTTTGAGTTATTTGTGCTGATTGCGCCGTCCAGTTTCGCCACTGCGCGGAATATGGAAATGATTGCCCGGCAGACGGCAATCGTCGGCGTAGCGGCGCTGGGAATGACGCTGGTAATTATCTCCGGGGGGATCGATCTGTCCGTAGGTTCGATAGTCGCTTTGAGCACGGTTGTGATCGCCTGGCTTCTGCAGTACGCCGGAGTCGGTCCTTTGACGGCGGCGGTCGGGGGCGTAGCCGCGGCGGCATTGTTCGGACTTCTCAGCGGCCTGCTCATAACCAGGCTTCGGGTCGTACCTTTTATTGTCACATTGGGAATGATGCTCGTCGTTCGCGGAGCGGCCAAGGGTATCGGGCGCGAGCAGAAAATCGATGTGGACCCCGAACGGCTCAGATGGCTGGAGGAACTGCTGGCCTCGGTGCCTCAGGAGCGAAGCTGGATGCTCCTGCCGCCCGGCGTCTGGATGATGATCTTTATGGCGATAGGGATGGCCGCCCTGCTGCGATACACCCGGCTGGGCCGGCACACATTCGCCATCGGCTCGAACGAGCAGACGGCCCGTCTGTGCGGCGTGGCCGTCGAGCGAGTCAAAATGCTCGTCTATACCATATGCGGGGCCTTCGCCGGACTGGCCGGGCTGATGCAGTTTTCCCGGCTGACGGTCGGCGATCCGACTGTGGCTGTAGGCTTGGAACTAAATGTGATCGCCGCGGTAGTCATCGGCGGCGGCAGCCTAAGCGGAGGAGAAGGCTCGATACTCGGAACTCTCGTCGGCGCGCTGATTATGACCATTATCGCTTCGGGCTGTACGCAGATAGGCTACTCAAACTGGGTCCAGGAAATTATCACCGGCGCGATTATCGTAATCGCAGTCGCTCTCGACCGACTCAGACATCGACGAACCGCATAATCCTTCGACTACGCTCAGGTTGAAGAAGGGGGTTCTACGGGCGGTTCGCGAACCGCCTCTACTTCCGAGCGGAGACGAGGGGCGATTTTTATTACTCGACACGCAACTAAAAAAATTTCATTTTTTCACCAACACTTCACCACTATTGAGCATTATACTGATAGATGGGCGAACGCCGAGACGAATCGGATACAGAGAAGTGAATGAGATAAGTGCTGATTTTACGGTAGAGATGGAACATGCAGCCAGTGAACCGTTACCAGAATCAAGCTTGATGGAAGTCTTTTCTGCCGAGCTTTGGCGCCTCAAGCGGATTATCGCCGGCATGGGATTGGGCTCTTCGGACGGCGAAGATGTCCTGCAGGACGTGTCCATCAGGGCGTTCAAACAGTGTAGGGGCGGTTCGCGAATCGCTCTTCCGAGCCGAGAGGACCAGGTTAGGTGGCTGATAAAAGTCACCGTCAACAGATGCCTGATGGAACACCGGCGCCGGCGAACCTTCCGTAGGCATGCCGGCGAAATACTGAAACGAAGGCTGGAAACCAAAACAGCCTCCAAATCCGCAGTCGAAAATGTAATTGTCGCCGAGGAGCTTGAGATTGTGCGTGAGAGCCTGCAAAAACTGGACGATTCTTTGCTGTCGCCGATGGTATTGCGTTATTTCTGCAACCTGAATTCAAAAGAGGTCGGCGAAATATTAGCTCTGAGCCCATCTACAGTGCGAAGCCGTCTGCGGGAGGCGAGGATTATTCTCGCTAAGCAATTATTAGAACGAGGTGTCGAACCCTAATGGAAAAGTTTTGCAGAGAGATTGAGCAGATGCTCGTCGATTACGCCGACGGGCAATTGTCGCCGGGCGATTCGAGTAAAGTGGCTGGGCATTTGGCCCAATGCGAGCATTGCCGGATGTTACTTAATGGACTGCAAAAAACGCTTGAGCTTGCCGGCGTTATCTGGGCCGACGGTCTGGCGGAAACCGAAAGCATTCGTATCCCAGCCACAAAAACCAGAACAATCCGCTGGCCCCGATATGCCGCAATCGCCGCGAGCATTTTATTGGTGGCAACAACTTCTATTGTATGGCATACGCTCGTCAAGCCAAAAGGAAGCGAGCTAACGTTTGCGGAGATCGAACGTAAGATAACCGAATCGGGCAGCGCCGCCCGTTTATTGGCCGCAGCGGAAATGCTCGGTGATAATCCGGAGGCGGAAACCATCGTAAAACAGCAATACCGGCATATCGTCGAGACATATCCGGAAACAGCCGCAGCGGCCAAAGCCAAATTGCGCATAAAATGATCCATAGAAAGGAGAATTGAAAAATGAACCGCTCAATAAAACGCCAATTCGTAATGGTCTTAGTTTCAGTCTGCATTTTTACACCTTTACTGGTTGCCAAGTCCGGTGAGTACGAGACTAAACTAAAATTCGAAATCGATACCAAGAGGTCGCAGCTCTGGTTGGGCAGCCGTCCGGATACCTCCGGGCAAGGCCCTGTTAAACCTACACATGTGGCTGTACTCCATATAAGACGCCCACACGAAGATATGCCAAACAGTCACGAGGGTATATTGGAAATCCTAAAGACCTCAGCAGGAAAATCCTTATCCCAGCAGCAGCAAAAATTCCTGACCGCTTCGGACGCCATTACCTGGTGGGGTATCGAAGCGATCAAGAACCACGATATGGTCCTTCTCTACGCGGTCAGTGAAGAAGATGCGAGAAAGACGGTCCAAGCTTATCTTGAGATTCCAACGAACAAGGCTAATGCAAAAATGCAGGAGTATAAGGAGTATATAAAAGATAGAAAGGAAGAAATAATCGAAATTAAGAAGGTCCTGCCCGAAAAACAGAAACAAGCCGACGAGATGGAGCCAAAGTACATGGCAATCAAGAACACTCGCTATTTATCGCTCTCCGATGATGAAGCATATGAAAAGGCCAAAGAGACCATGCTCGAGATGGATAAGATGCTGGATATACTCGAAATAGAGCTTGCAGGTATAAAGGAGAAGATGGCGGTAATCGATGAATATCGCAAAACTCCCCAAAACGCACAAGGCTGGGCGCGACGTAGGGGATTGCCCGAAGGAATGCTCGCAAAGCTGGAACAAATGTTTATCGAGCAAACAATTGAGCTAAAAAGTGCTGAGGCCCGAGAAAAAGCTGCTATTAAGATCCGCGACCGGAATAAAGCTTTTGTCGATCTGTTTATACAATGGAATAATTTGAGCGGGGAAGTTTATAACTTGAAATTCAACCTTGAGAGTTCCGAAAAAAGAGTGCAGGAAATGGAGGAAATACTAACTAATCCAACACCGGATATGCTGCCGCCGGAAGTTTATCAGAATAAGGTGACGATTTATCCGGTGCTCGCAGAGTGAGCTTGACGCAGCGGCGTTTCGTGAGTACTCTTATACGAGCATGATAGTCGGCGTAATGACAGCACATTTGTCTTTGATTGGCGTGACGAGCCTCAAGGGCAAAAGGAGTATCGTCAAGAGCGTCATCGGTAGGCTCAAGAGCAGATTCAATATCTCAATCTCGGAAGTCGATCATCAGGACAACAAGAGCATCGCGGTTATCGGTATTGCAATTGTCAGCAACGAGGCCCAATTTATAGACCGGCAGTTCGATACGATTCTCGATTTTATGCGAAATGATGGGCGTTTTTTCCTCGGCCAGGTCGAACGCGAAACCTTCTAAAAATATTTACGATTTCCGATTGCCGAATGCCGATTTCAGGTTGCAAAGAAAATCCTGTCGACGACAAACCTTGCACCGAGAAATATATCCAATCCCATAATCACACAGAGCAAGGCGGCCTTCAGCAGATGTGTTCGGAATTTTGCACGAGTCATAAAGAAAAAAATCGCAACCGTAATTGCGCCGAGTATGTACATTTTCGCCTCTTCTGTCAAAACCCTGGCGTATCCCGATCCCAGTCCGGCGAAGGTCTGGAAGTATTTTGTCGCAAAAAGCAATGTTACGATAGCAAGAACGCCCATAAAGATCGCCGTAAACAAAATCCACTTTCGGTCGGCAAAGCCGGCACAAATTAATCCCTGCATCCCCGCACCGATAAGTATCGAGCAGCACAGCACACTGACGGCAAGCCAGATAACAGGGCTGATATCGAAAAAAGAATCGCGAAATGCCAATATTGTGGCGACGGCGAAAATCGCCACAATGCCTAAACGCTTAACGGCCAGACCCTTGAGAAATCTTCCCCTCTGCAAAATCCCGCCCCTGCTCAGACCTTCCAGCGGCACAAGGAGCATAGCAATGCCCATAATCAGTGATGCGAGAGGAATATGATAAAAGCCGACTAAAATCATATTGCGTTTAGCGGCAACGAGCGGAGCCAGCAGGCCGGCCATCTCGGCGCCATGGAGTTTGAGGTTGATTGGAATCGGGTATAAGCCGAAGCGGGCGGAGAGCTGGAAGAACAGCACGATTGCCAAAAAAGGCAGAAGCGATAACGGTATTCGCAGCGGTTTGAATTTGCCTGCCGGGCCAAACACCGCCGGGCAGAACAGCCACGGTATAGCAGCGAATAAAAAGCCAGCCGCCGGGTGAAATTTAGCTAATCCAATCGCGAACGGCCCGAAGCCGTAAATGGCTCCGGCGAAAAACGACTCGGCGAAGCCGGCCACCCAGCGGCGACTGAGCACATAAGTACCCAGGGAGGCCAAACAGATATTTGCGACGAACAGGTCTTGTAAACGCAGTGAACCGAAGCCATTGAAATACGGTCGATACAGATAAACGGCAAAAGCCGCATAGACCGCCGCGCCCAAGGCAAACCTCGTGTACTTCTTAGTCATTTCAGAATTACTCTGCCGGTTCCGGTAGTTATCCTGCCTATCTTGTAAACCTGCTCGCCGGATCGCGTGAGCTTCCGGGCGATCGAATCGGCGAAATCCTCAGCCACGATCAGCACAAATCCTATCCCCATATTAAAGACCCGGTACATTTCCTCTTCTTCGACGGGGCCCGTATTTTGCAGAAACGTAAAAATCTTATGCTTCGGCCAGCCCGATTTTTTTATGGCCGCGTTGCAGTCATTCGGCAGCACTCGCGGAATATTACCCGGCAGGCCGCCGCCGGTAATGTGCGCCATCCCGTGGACGATTTGTTTGACTTTGTACTGCGAGAGCAATTTCACAATCGGCCGAACATAGATCCGTGTGGGTGTAAGCAAAACATCGCCCAGCACGGCGCCGCCGAGTTCATCCGGCACATCGGACATCTTAAGCTTTGCCTGCTTGAAACAGATATTGCGAGCGAGCGTATAGCCGTTGCTGTGCAATCCGCTGGAGGCAAGACCGAGAATCACATCGCCACTTCTGATGGTTTCGCCCGTGATGATTTTCTTTCGCTCAACCACACCGACCGCGAAGCCGGCCATATCGAAATCATCCGGGGCATAAGTATCGGGCATCTCAGCGGTTTCTCCGCCGATCAGTGCGCAGTCAGCCTGCCGGCAGCCGGCAGCAACGCCTTTGACCAGCTCGGCGATGTTTTCCGGCTGAAGCTTGTGAACCCCCAGGTAATCCAGAAAGAACAACGGCTCGGCCCCCTGTACGAGCATGTCATTGACGCTCATCGCCACCAGATCGATGCCGACGGTATCGAATTTCTTTATCTGGCCCGCTAACTGGACCTTGCTGCCCACGCCATCGGTGCAGGCCACAAGGACGGGATTCTTGTAATTTCTCTTGAAGAGTCTCTCATCGTAGTCCAGCCGGAACATCCCCGCGAAGGCATTATGTGATTCAATTACCCGAGGCCCGAATGTGCTGGCAACGGCCGACTGGATCTGCCGAACCATCTCGTCGTTGGCATCAATATTCACTCCGGATTCTTCGTAGCTGATATATTTGCTCATCGGCGGAAAACCATCAATTTCCGTTTTTTCAATCGGAAGAAAAATTTAGTTACCATCTATATCGTCAAACATATTCATCTGATACCGTTCCATCGTGAACTTGTTGACCGCCACATCGACCGGTATTCGATATTCGCCGCTCCAGCATGCGGTGCAGTAGTGGTCGGCTCCCAGCACCGCACAGGACAGCATCCCCTCCAGCGACATATAGCCGACGCTGTCAACTTCGAGGAACTCCCTGATTTGCTCCAGATCGCGATTGTTTGCCAGCAACTCTTCTTTGGTCGGGAAATCGACGCCGTAGAAACACGGGAACCTGATCGGCGGACAGCTCACTCGCATGTGGATTTCCTTAGCCCCGGCCAGCCGCAACGCCCTGATCTTGCCACGCGTCGTCGTGCCGCGAACTATCGAATCGTCCACCACGACGATGCGTTTGCCGGCGACAACCTCGTTGACCACCGCGAGCTTGAGTTTGACCTCAAGCTCTCTGAGTTTCTGATCCGGCGAGATAAAAGTCCGCCCCACGTAGTGACTTCTGACCAGGCCCATATCGAACGGAATCCCGCTTTGTTCGGCGTATCCTATCGCCGCCGATGTGCCGGAGTCCGGCACGGGAATCACCACGTCGGCATCAACGGGGTGCTCGGACGCAAGCTGCCTGCCAACCTTCTTTCTGTACTCGTGTACATTCTCGCCGAAAAACGTGCTGTTCTGCTTGGCGAAATAGATATGCTCGAAGAT
>Ga0307378_10006449_pt1 | contig 16055 bp, 31 predicted proteins | sample UN1MG_FD_202238 | JGI IMG/M metagenome (GOLD analysis project Ga0307378, IMG submission 202238) | Soil microbial communities from Risofladan, Vaasa, Finland - UN-1 | ecosystem: Environmental > Terrestrial > Soil > Coastal area > Acid sulfate soil | place: Finland: Risofladan, Vaasa | collected... | reverse complement strand
GTCCCGGTGGGCTCTCGCCACCCTCCCACGGGTTCTGGACTATCCGATCGTCTTTCCGTTCGTGAAAAGATCAACGATTTTCACGAATGACGGGATGGCACGGAGGTTGCTTTGTAGTCGGGCATGCTCAAGCTCAGTCTTTCTCTCGGATACCTCTGCTCTCGCTGCGGCGAGCATTTCAACTCTGTGATCCTTGATGAGCGCCGGGTGCATGTCGCCCTGTTCGGGATGACAGATCAGGTCTGCCCGATCTGCTACTCGACCCCGCTCGATCGTGATGGAGAGCCTCTCCCTCCGCCACCGCCACCGCCGGAAGCTGGAGAGGAGAAAGGAGATGAGATTTGAGTAGGAAACAAAGATTCGCTGTTCGCAGTGTGAAGCACTACGAAGCCAAGAACTGCTTAACCCATTACCTCAAGGACTACGACGGGATCCTGTGCACTGGCATTTGGAAAGACCGCGTCCGCGACGATGGGATCACCACATGGCACATGGGCATCGAGGATAGTTGGGTCGAGCTCGAGATGACGCTCGGGCATCTTCCCTCTTTCATGACGATCATAGGACACCCCGTCATCCTGGACATCGAGATGCCGGAAATCCGGACGATCACCAACCCGAAGTGGCGTACCACGCTCCACAAGTGGAGTATCTGGTCGGGACCTCCCAGGCCGGCGTACAAGCTCACGATCTACGACGACTACCTCGAGTAGTGGTCGGTGAACTTCTGGCACAGCTCTGGTAGATCAGGAGCTTCCATGTGCTGGTCTTCCATGGTGAAGAGCCGGAACCCGGTTGCTTCCTTGTGGAGAGCCGCAAACTGAGGGTGGTCGATAACCTGTGAAAGCCACAAGGGGACCTTCTTTTCCTCGGCGTGGACTTGCTTGAGCCATTGGGGAATGTCTACCATAGCATGCACTCTACCGGGGCTGTCACTCTTTCATCCCGTATTTGGCTTCGAGCTCCGCACGGCGCTCGGCCATCACCTCCGCGGGCTCGGGGTAATCCTCGAGCAGGCAGTTGAACAGGGTCATCACGAACCCGCTGCCTCCCGCACCGAAGACGCACTCGTCGCGCAGGTTCCGAATGAACTTGAGCATCCCATCGAGGTCCTCGGGCAGTCCCTCCTGGATGCGTTTGGTAAACATCGTGTCGAGTTGACCATCCGAGGCTTCTCCCAGTTTTTCGACCACGATGCGCAGTCTTTCCAGGTCGTAAGCCGGTGGCTTCTCCGGGATCTCCCGGCGTCGCACGTCCCATTTAACCAAGGCTGGAGCGTGCTGATGAAGGATGAACTGCACCTTATGCAGTTCATCCTCCGTACATGCGTCGATCTCGATGTTCACGTTGGCGACGGTTTCGAACACGTGGATACGCTCCACGTCGATCTCTGAGTGGCTTGCGATCAGTGTCTTGGTTTCGGTTCCCATCAGTCGTCCTCGAGCTTGCCGTCCCAATACCGAGCGAACATCTGAGCCAGACCTTCGGCGATGACATTGGTGTACTCGTCGTGCTGACGGGTAATCACGTCGAATTGACTCTTCGTCACGTAGACCTCAATCCATCGCTCGCGATCTCCCCCTGCGAAAGGGTCACGAAGTGCATCGGGAAGGGACGCGAACGGGAACGAACTTTTTCCCGGCAGCGTGACGAAGAAACGATCGCCCTTCCATTCGACGGTTCCCGCATCGGGCCCGAAGAAGTCCCGCAAGACGAGCCCGGTTTCTTCTTTAGTGGGACGCCGTTTGTCGAAATTGACGAACCGGTCGAGTGCCATGGTGCCCTATCCTCCGAGGCCAACCTTGGGGGTCTGCTCGATGCGGGGTAGCTTCCACTCACCCTCATGGAGTCGAGCATAGTGGTGTTGGACGTTCACTTCGATCCCGTGCGGTGTGTGTCGGATGGCATGCGTCGGGATGACGACACGAGCATTGAGCATGGTCAGTACCTCCTCCAGCAGAGGGGCATCTTTTCCCATACGTTCGAGGACCACGGGTGCGGTGTTCGTGAGCATTCGGACGATGAGTTGGCCATCCTCAATCGTAGCGCCCAACGTGTTGAGTGCTTCCTCCAGAGTCGGGGTTCCTTCTCCTAGGCGTTCGATAATCATGAGTTCATCCTTCCAGTCCGAAAAAATCTTTGAGTGACATAAGGGCTATTACCGCAACCTCTCGACTACTGCCTGCCGCACGGTCTCTCCATAGTCGGGATCGTTGAGGCACTCTGCGGGAAGCTTCCCCCTGGTGAGCAGGTCGGGGCGACACAACGCCAGGATCGCGTCCAATGCCGCGCGGTGGGACAGAAGCGTCTCCAGATCGTCAGTAGCCTCGACCGCGCACAGGGTGCAGACGAAGCCGGGGAACATGGCGCGGCCACAGTGAGAGCAGGACGGTGTTTCGTTGGTTGACATAAGCCCTGTTATCGCACCCCAGTTGGAGGGAAACGTCCGACTAGGCCCCTCATTCAGCTTCTTGTGTTCAGCGTCAGAAAGAAGGAGCCACATGTCGTCCATTTCATCAAGAATCGCATCAGCACCCGGAGGATCATCACTGCCGGAAGACTTTCGCAACTCCAGGAGACGCCGTTCCAGGGCGTAATAACGCCGCATGTTGGTTGACATAAAGCCCATTACCGCACCCTCTTGGGGTCGTTTTGGATGAGCCGGCGGACTTGGGACCAGCTTGGACCAACGTACTCACTGTTTTCCACCTGGGCACGGACGTTCCCGTTTATATCGAGCCACGCCAGGGCGCGAGCAACACCCCCGTCCTGAAGGCGCACGTCGAAAGAATAGGCATACCGCGTTTGGTCCCAAGGCGTACCGTCCTCGCCGGATAGCTGCTCCAGAAACCGGATCTCACCAATCATCCATTCGGTTTCCTTCTGGTGATGAGCCTCCAACTGTCGGTAGCGCTCCTCCCACGACGCCGATTCGTCCATCGTGTACTTTTTGATCGGGATTCTCATTTCAGCCCAAGCCTCCGTGCCGCACGACGGCCGTCTTGTGTCAGTTGCCACTCATCGTCTTGCCCTGTGATGTAGCCAGCGGCGAGAAGGATGGCCAGTAGGTCGGATGGGATTTCGGAGTCTGGCTCAAGCCGGTCCCAACGCTCCAAGGCGCGCCGTCGTTCAAAATCCCGGCGTCTGGGAATGGTGCCGCACTTGGTTGACATAAGAACTATTTATCGCACCTTCGATTCGGAAAGCATCTTCTCTATCCTCTCGCGCCGACGTTCGGACATCGGGCACAGGAGCATCTTCTCGTAGTAGTCGGGGTGCTGTGCTGCTGCGGCAGCCCTACCGTAATGTGTGAGGGCGCCATCTTTGTCACCCCGCCCAAAAAGATCATCGCCATGTAGGGTCTGCTCATCTGCAAATGCCTTGAAGCGAGCGGCTGTCTCCTTCATCGAAATGTATTCCGGAGCCGCATCCCCTTCGGGCAGATAGATGCAGTAGCTCTCTCGGAGCGGTTGAGGATCTACAGGTGTAATATCCCCCTCCTCGACAAGTCTGTTGAACCACTCCGCGTCAATGGTGTCCCCCGACGGGAACACGAACTCATCGCCGACACTAAACACCGCGGAAAATGCGGCGGGTATCGACCGAAAATCAGGCACGGCTGCTGCGAAGGCGCGTATGACTTTGGTTGACATAAAGCCCATTACGGGAGCCCAAAGAAATCCTTGGCGTACTCGAAATTGAAGCCGCACCGTTTCGCGAAGGTCTTGTCGCTCGTCATGTCTCCGACCATCGTGACTTTCGTGGGATCCAGCTTGTGCTCCCAGACTGCCATAAGCCCCATCGCCGGGAATGGCTTTCTATACCAGCCGGCAGCGGGACCGGCGGGCGAGTAGTCGAAGTCCACGGAGATATCGACACCGAGCTGACGGTTGGTTTCGTCGAAGCATGCTTTCGCCACATCCATCGGTGGGTCATTTTTGGCGACCCCAGACTGGTTGCTGGCTCCGAGCAGGAGCATCCCATCCCTGGCGAGGGCCTGAAGTTTCGCGGCTGCCTTCGGGAACACCTCCACATCGGAAGGATCCTTGGGGTACTTGGCCCCGCTTTTGGTATCTCGGACGGTCCCGTCATAGTCGAGGATGACTGCGCCGTTCTTGAACTCGGGAGGGAGTTTCCATAACTTCGGCTTAATTATGCGCATGGAGGCGAATCCCTCCGACTGCTCAGGCTTCACGAGCCGTTTGAACATGGCGAACATGACCGCAGGTGGGAACATATTCGGGTCGTCAGCGTGCTCCTCGTAGTCCTCCTTGGTGCGGAGAACTTTCCCGTATCGTTGGAGCATCCGCCAGCAGATGTTGAACTGGCTGACCTCCTTGGTGGTGTCGAAGAACCAGCAGTGGATAGGGACGCCCAGGAGCTTGGCCGCGCTCGTGAAATAGTCTCGATGCTCCCGGGTCACGAACGTACAGTCGAGAACGATCTTCTTGGCCCCCTGTGAAACGGCAACCTCCAGCTTGGGCACGAGATCGGGGATGTGTCCCCCCTCCTTGTCTCGGGACAGAAACACGTCAGCATCGCCCAATTCGTCCTTCGTGAGGAAGGTTTTCCCGGAGCCGGGAACGCCACTGAGCATGATGATTTCGGTCACGGCGTCTCCACTCGCCCTTCACGCATGAGCGCGGCGAGTCCATGCTCACCGGTACGTTCCAGGGCTTTCACGATTTTGTCGTAGGTAGTGCCACCAGGAAGCCACGCGAGCTCGTAGCCCTGATTCTCACGGCCGGAATCGTAGAAGTCCTCCTTGTGGACACGGGCACTCATGATTTCGCCGATGAGACTCGTGCAAGCTGAGGCAACCTGCTCTCCTTCATCACGTTCGGGGTTGAGGCCCAGGCCACGCAGGACCATGTGCAGTTGGAGCGGGCTCCGACAGACGACGAGGGGAGGGTCCTCCAGGTTCTGGTGGATGCGATACTCCCGTTCGCCTCCCACGTTCTCGCCTTCGCGCAGGGTGCCCACGGCTCGAAATACGAGGTCGCCTGTCGTCAGGTCAATGGGTGTTTTGTCGCTCATACGATCTCCAGGTTCCCTTCGCGCATCAACGGGAAGGGAGAACTTTCCAGCAACGGAAGCATGTCGTCGGGGTAATGAATCAGGCGCATGTCCTTTGCCTTGAGCATGGCCCGGATAGCTTGTTGTCGACGATTGTCCTCGTTGGGTTCCTCTGACTTGGAGACGAATCCGACGGCCTTGGTAAGGGCGTCGTAACTCGTGTGGATGCCGTGACCCACCTCGTGAACTACAAGCCCCGGGTCGTTTTTCCACAACCATTCCCACAGGTCCTTGTCGAAGCTCGTGTCGCACGAGTATGCGAGACGTTTCGTTTCGTCGTTCACCATCATCGAGACGATGAGCGCGGATGTCGGGATCGGGTGTGCGGTGCGGCGTCCAATGAAAGTGATTGGTGTACCTCCCACATCGAGTGCGAGGTCCCGGTCGGTGGGGAGTTCAACCACGTCGAACAGGTCTTCCATCGTTCCGAGACTCTTAATGGCTTCCAGGAACCGGGGTACCCCCTCCAACACTTCGGGCAACGCCACGAGCCGAAGCTTCCGACCTACGGCGATCTTGAAGAACGCCGCGATGGTCTCGAGTCCGCTCGCATGATCCGTGTGCAGGTGGGTGAGGACCAGCGTGTTGATCCGAGGCAGATCGAGACCGTGGAACCGACCGTCATCAGCCTCGTGCATCATCTTACGGATGCTCTGCGGGCAGTCGATGAGGATGAGGTCGTTGTCCCACGCCGGGGTCTGGTAGCGGGATACGAGCATGCAGGTCGGATGGTGGATGACCGAAAAAGCATCTCCCACTCCGAGAGGAATGACAGAAAGACCCGGTCGTCCGAGATTCAAACTAGGCATCAGGGGTTATACCCATCGAAAGCCCCTTGAACCGCTATGCGCCTGTTCTGGTGTTCTAGGCGTCTGATGCCTGCTGGGTCAACTGATCCCACCTGAGTTGGATCAGATGGGCGTAGATCACGGGGTCGAGCCCGTAGGTCCCCAGGGCGATCATGTCGTTCACCTCCACGAGTCGGGTTTGGCCATCCTCACACCGTCCAAAATCGAGGGCGTAGGCATCCAGATCCGTGAAATCTCGTGCCGCTTCCTCGACCGTGGGCGCGTCAGGAAACAACAACGGGTTCCCCTTGTAGTGATCGACGCCGACCACCGTCCCTTTCTCCACATAGCATCTCCACTCGCTCAGGAAGGGCATGTGTCCGACTTTATAGATTGGAGTGTCAGCCGGAAGACCCGTCGTTTTAAGCAGGTCACGAAACTGCGAGACCACATGCCCGGTGAACTCTTTGTGGACGACGGGCTTGATGAACACTGGAGGCCCAGGTTCATTGTAGTGCTTCCGGATCTCGCTCAAAATCGTGATCTCGAACTCGCGGCCCAGAAATGACCGAAGAATTTCCGGGTAGTCGATATTGGAAGGCTTCATACCGATGCGGCCCAGGTACTCACGCACCATTTCGACGCCACCAAAGACGAGAGTCTCGGGCTCGGCGACCATGTCTGCAATTTCCCCTACGGTTCTCGTGTGGACATCGCGCCCACGCAGTTTGAACCCTCTCCATGCCGCATAGAGCGGCATGTTGGGGAACTCTCCGTCGTCATCCACTTGGATGAAGACTCGTTCGACGATACTCATGAGGTCAGGAAATCCACGAGCTTGGGCACCACGATTCCAGAACGGCCGCGCAGCCAAATACCCGTTTGCTCAGCCAGGTTGGAGAGTGGTCCCGGGTCTGGGTTTACGTCGATCACGATGGCATCGCGCATGACCGCATAGTTCGCCAGGATCTGTGCGACGGGGACACCACCACTACATCCGACAGTGATGACAAGATCGGCCTCTTCCGCAAAGATCTGTGCCTCATCGCTACGGTAGAGCTCCTGACTGTACATCTCGTCGAATAAGAGTATATGAGGACGCATCATGAAACCGCAGTCAGGACATGTGAGATCCTCGGGGAACTTCGCGTCCTTCGGGATTTCCGTGAACTTGGGCATCTCGTTATTGTTCCGAAGCCAGCACTCGTCACTGCATCGCATGTAGCGACCATTGCCGTGAATCTCGACACACTGCAAATGGGAGAGCCCCGCACGGACGTGAAGTTCGTCGATGTTCTGCGTAACGCACAGGAACCGTTCGGGGGACATAATCCTGTCCGCTAGTGCGGCGATGGCTTCATGCCCCGGGTTCGGTTGAGCCGAATCAACGTGGTTTTTGAGCCGGTGCAGGTACCAGTCCCAGAGCACGTCGATCTGACTTTCCATGGTCGCGCTCGTGGCGATCTGTTGCGGGGTGTACCGCTCGGACCCGACGGTCCAGTATCCATCTGATCCACGGAAAGTCGGGATGCCGCTCTCAGCGGAAATCCCCGCTCCCGTGATGACGAGGACCTTTCCGGTCTCGACGGCTTGCCGGGCCTTCACCCACATTTTGTCTGGGATTAAGCGCAGCGCGGCTTGGTCCTGGTCGTGTTGGGGTTCCTGTGGAGCTGTACCTGTCATTGTGGGCCTACACTACCGGTCCGGGGTTATACCCGGATCCTCTCGTAACCCCATTTGTCCACGATATGTCCGAAGCGTTCGTTGGCCGCTTGAATGGCTTCGGCATCGTAGTAGTCAACCCACGGGCGGTTTTTGGACTCCGTCACGTTTTCACGCACGAGTTTCAGTGGCCTGATCCCGAGCTCGGTGAACCATGCGTCTAGATCCTGTTGGAGATTTTCCCATCGAAGTACCCGAGTAGCGGACGCGCATTGCCAAAACAAATCCGGAGGGTCCCCTCCGAGAAAAGGGTAGTGGTCGTACTCTCGAAGGAACGTGGCGAGAGTCGGCTCCGGAAGTTGAAGGAACCAAGACACCAGCACGTCGTATGGGTTTCTCACGGTGGCGCCTACCGATTCTCCCTCGTAACCCTCCACCTCAGCTAACGTGGCGTGGTGAGCACCGGCCAATTGAGCCCCTTCGATTTGCATGAGGGTGTCACGGGTGGCAACGGATGCCGTGCGGGGATTCGCCAAGTACACGAGCTTCCCGGGAATGAAGACAGCCATCAGGGCTCCAGGCGTTCGTATCCATACCGGTCGAACTCGTGACCAAACCTCTCGTTCACAGCCGCTAGAATCTCTTCATCGTAGTAAGTGCGCCAGGGCTTCTTGATCTCGGTGGGGTTGTGGCGCTCGAGTTGGATCGGTTCCAACCCGATCTTGGCGAGCATGGCATCGAAATCTACCTGGAGGGTTTCGTACCGCATGACTTCCACACCGTCGACACAAGTGAAGAACAGTCGCCCATCCCGTTCAAGGTCCTTGTTCTGATAGGAGGTCACGAAATCGAGGAAAGACATCGCACGAATGCTGCTGTGCATCCGGATGAACCAAGTCACGAGCACATCGTAGGGATTACGCACCGTCGCGAACGCGAGCTCTCCTCGATAGGGTCCGTGCTGGTACCGGATCATCTCCTTGAGGTCCATGTGCTGATGGAACTCTTTGATCCCCGGGAGGGTTCGGAGGGCCCGATGCGTTGCCGTTGATGCACAACGAGGGGTCCCCAGATGGAGAAATTTTCCCGGGAGAAAGATGGCCATCACACTGATTGTACCGACAGGGTAAGATGTTCTCATGTCAACACGAAACTACGAGCTAGAACGCAGGCTTGCTGAAGGACACCTGGATATCGTGCGCGATCTTCAAGATTCGATCTACGGACGCCCCCGGCGTCGAACCATCTTCTACGAAGACGACCACAACGTAGGGTCACTCCTCGACGCTCACCTGGCCGCTAAAATGCCTATGCCCTCCCGCAAGTAGATGGCAGACACGATCAAGACCATCAGCCTCAAGTCTGATCATGAAAACCCCCTCGTAGTGCTCTGCCGGGACGGCGCTGGTGTTGTTACCGTGCGTACAGAAGCCCCGTTCACGGTCATGCGGGTCAGCCATCCCGATGAAGTCGTAGTTCCGATGTTCGGACCGATGGGTGCCCTCACACAGACCCGCGAAGCCCAGAATCTCCGCAACGCGTCGAGTGGTCCTGTCGACATCTACGTGGTCGGAATGGAGACCAAAGCGGGGGCGCGCAGTCAGGGGATGGTCGCGGTCGTGAAGGCGAGCAAGCCGATCTTCGAAGTCCGCTAATCTTCCCAGCTCGCGTAGGCGCCTTCGTCATTCACGGTGCCGAGGACGGTACGGGATCCATCCTGGAGGTCTCGCCACTCCCGATAGATCTGAAGTGGTACCCGGTCAGGACCGATCAGAAGGAAGATCCCTTTGTTGGTCTCCTCCCTCTCTGTGTGTCGAAAGAGGGGCTCAAATTCGGTGTCCTCCGAAACACGGGCTCCCCACCGTCGACACCATGCGGTGAGCCATTCGAGTGAGGATTTCTCGAAGCCCTGGTTGAAAAGGCGTTGAGCCAGGAGCTCAGCCACTTCTTTGGTGGGTACACGCGGCATCTCTACCACTTGTACCCGCCGAAAGAAGGATCACCGACCGTTCGTGAAAATCAGATTCGATTCCAAGGAAGTCGATTCCGATTGATTTCGGCACGCAGGTGGTGCCGTTCGGAAGATGTCTTGATGTAGATGCTGGGGGTGAGATCTTCCCACGGGATTTCTTCGTAGTTCGAAGCATTCCGTATGAAGAGTGCTTCCAGGTCCGTCCCATGGCGTCGTAATTCGGCCCGCAGATGATCTCCGAACCCCGTAGCTGACATCCCAATACTGGGCTCGAGGTCTGACGTGCAAAGGTTAACGATGGCTTCGGGGGTCGAGTCGATAGGGTCGCGCTCGGGGGGGCAGAACTCGACCTGGTCCCAATCGGTCTCTTCGTTGATTTGGGCCCAGACGTTGTAGGCTCGGAGGTTGCGCGCCTCAAGCTCGCGGCCAGGCCAGAATTGCTCCGCAAGTTTCTCGAGCTCCTCTATGCGACGTTCTTCACGCCGATAGGCTTGTCGTGAAAATTCACGCACCTCACCCTCAACGGTACTCCCCTGCATGGATCTGATCCATCAGGGTGACGAGGGCCTCTTCGGCTCCTTTGAGCTCCTGGTGATCATTTCCCCGGGGCTTGGCTGCTTTCAAGTGCTTCTGTATTTCCACGAGATCCTTCTGGATAAGCACCAGGAGGGCATCGCGTTCCATGTCACGCAACGGCTTGAAAGGTGTGTTCTCGGGGACACTGACAGCCGGGTTGTTGTTCCGGTGTTTGGCTTCCAAAATGTTCCCCAGGTATCGCTCCACGAATCCAATCTCGATCTCAATCAGACGTTTGGAGTCGTTCGAGATGTGGCCCATCTTGAAGACCTGTTGCTGTTGAGCGATGCGGGAATGTAGCCACGAGACGAGACCTTCACGTTCGGTGGTCAGCTCTTTCGTTTTGCCGTCCAGTTCTTTTCGCAGACAGTCTTGGCTTTCTTCTGCCCACCGGAGCTCCTGGGCAACCCTGCTGTTTTCCTCACGCAAGTAGCACAGCTCGCACAATGGGCCCGCGGTTTTGCTGTAAAGCGGAAGCTCCGTGGTGAGCTCCCCTTCGCATTTTTCACAGGTTGGGGTTTCGTCTCTCATCGCAGACCGTATTCTTTCGCCCAGTTTCGGATGGCCGTGTCCGTGACCCCGTAGTGCTCACCGAGGGCGACGTAGGTCATCGTTTCCATCTGCTTACGCAGTTTCATCTTACCGGGCTTCGGCTTCGTAGCCCCTTGAAATCGCGCCTTTTTCTGCGCCGCGATTCGTTGAATGCAACTCCGACACCGACGTTTTCCTTCAGAGTCGATGATCAGGTTCTTTCCGGAAAAAGGATGACCGTTACGGCACATCTTTTTGCGAGAGTTCGTGCCGACAGGACCCCCGCTCAACCGCGTGTGCTCGGCCGGAGTCACAGGACGCATGTGTTCCGGGTTCACACAACTAGGTTCACCGCATGCGTGGTAGAGCAGACACTTGGGAGGGATCTCGCCCTCATATTTCCGGTACGCGTAGCGAGATGCCGCGGTCTCAGGACCGTCCTCGGTGCGGAAGCGTCCGTAGCCGTTGGGGGTCTTGGCGCCGTGCCAGATCCAGCAATCGTCAACGACTTCGAGCTTCTCCCAGAATCGGTCCTCACGTTCTTCCTGGGAGAGTGTCTTCATCACCATAGTCTTCTCCACCAGGGATTTTTAACGATGGGAGCTTTCAAGGTCTCCTCGGGGTCCGGTTCGGGGTTCGGGTAACTTGGAGTCACGTCGATCGTGTTTCGGGCATGCCACGCCACCTGGATGGCAGCGGTGTGCAGCGCAGGGGGCAAGTCTTTGAGGTTGTAGACGGCATCCACTCGCCCAACCACGGCGCCATTGAGCACGAATACGATCGCGTTTTTGAGGGTGACCTCAGCACTCCCGGGAACAGTGACCTTGGAGCTCTCGACGACAGTGATGCTCATGATGTTCGACAGCCCAGCATCCCGAGTTCTGGGACGTTCCGAAACACGCCGTCATAAGGGAACACCGGTTCGCTGGTTGTCCATCCGTCAGTCATGTCATCCCTTATACCCAAATTGGAAAAGCCTCCGAGGAATCTACCCTCGGAGGCTTATTATACTGGTGTGATAGTGGAGCCGTGCGGAATCGAACCGCAGTCTTGCGCTCATTGGTAGAGACTTCTACGTGTGTAGCCGTTGATTTCTTGCCTTGCGGCTCTTGATCCCTCTTGCGCCCATCGGCAGGCTCTCCAGGGTTCCAGCCTCTTGATTGTCGGGAGCGGCCCGAGACCCGTCCGCTCCGTATCCCCGTGTGTTTAGCAACCGTCCCCCTACTCAGGGCTCCTTGGGTTAGGTTGGCGCTAGGACTAAGCCTAGGCTACGGCCGCGAGGCCGTAATCGTTGCTGTTGGCAACTGTGGTTTCTCTGTCCGTTTTTAAGCCGGCGGTTAGAGCCCCGGCACACGCGATCATCTGCCTCCGTAGCCCAATCGAATACCAGTGCGGCCCCCGATGGATTGGATATCTTAAGGATGTTCCGCGAGGCCGTCAAGCCCGACTCACTGCACCATGCCCGAGGCCGTAATTTTGCCGCCGAGGGCTCGCTCGATGATCTCCTCAGCCGCGGCGGCCACTTCCGCCTGATCCACATCTAGCCCGATCAGGAAGAACGGGGGCGGATCTGGCTCGCCGTTGTCCCGCATGATCTTGCAGACGACATACTCCCGGTCATCCTCTTCGTCGGTCGGAAACTCGGGGAGCTCTTCCTGGAAGAGGCACGCGATCTTGCCGGGCTCGAGCCCTGCGAGGACGACAGCGAGTTTCTCGGTCGTGTCGATAGGCCCGTCGTTTTCCAGGTCTTCGATGCTTTCGATGATGTTTTCGTCGTCCATGCTGTCCCTTATACCCACGGAGGGTAGGATGCCCCATGGCACCCGGAACTCCAAAGCGAACCCTCACCATGAACGGTATCTCTCAAAACGTGGAGATCCTCCGCACCGAAGCAGGCCCAGGAACCGGTGACATGCGCCAAATCGCGCGGGATGGCAACGGGAACCTGATGGCCTTCCAGAGCTACTTCGGCATCAACAGCCTCCCCACCGATACTCCCACGGGGGATCAGTGGGGCACCCTCTCGTAACTCGTCAAACCCTGGAATAAACGGTCCTGCACGTCGATTCTCCCGGCGTAAGAGGGCTACTACACGGGTTTCGTGTAAAACCTGTGACCCCTCCGTGTCTCTGACCACAAGGTCGAAACGGCCATTCAGGGAACTTCACGAAAGGACAACTACTCATGCGCCGCAAGACCCTTCTGCGGACGGTACTCACGTCTGCGCTCACCTTCTCCCTTCCCATCCTTGTTCTGACCCCGATGGTCGGTTGTGGCACCGGAGTCGCAAAACACGACAAGCTCACTGCGACCTACGTCGCTTGTGACCAAGCGTGGGCTGATCTCGAAGCCCAGTATCAGCGACGCGCCGACTTGCTTCCGCAAGCCGTCAAGATCGTGAAGGCACGGGCCGGCTCCGAGAAGGAGATCCTGACTGGCATCGTCGAAGCCCGTGCGAAGGCCACCTCGATCACCATCGACGCCAAGGCCCTCGAAAATCCGGAGACGATGGCCAAGTACCAGGCCAACCAGACCCAAGTCGCGCAGTCCTTCGGTCGTCTCATGGAGATCCACGAGAAGTACCCGGAGCTCAAGTCCGACGAAGGCTTCCAAAATCTCATGACGCAGCTCGAGGGCACCGAAAACCGGATCCTGATCGCGCGCAAGAAGTACAACCAGGCTGTTGCGGACTACAACTACGAAGTTCTCAACTCCGGAGGCAAGGTCTTCAACGCGATCACCGGTGAAATGTTCGCCGCTCGTGTTTCCTTCAAGGCCCAAGCGGGTGCTGACGCCGCACCGGACCTGGATCTCTAAGCCATGCGTGGCTTACCTCGCCCCGTGTGGCCAGCGTTTCTGGTCGCTTTGTGTGCTCTCCTGTTCACCACCAGCGCTTTCGCGGGGTTCCAGGTTCCCGCAAGACCAAGCGGTCCCGTTTATGACGGAGCCAATGTCCTGAGCAGTGCTGAAGAACGTCAACTCGAAGAAAAACTCAACAGCTTCCGAGATGACAAAGGACGACCAGTCGTCGTTGCGATCATTCCTTCGTTGGGGGGCGGCGACATCCGCGAGGTCGGGTATGAAATCGGGCAAAAGTGGGGCATCGGCACGAAAGGGAAGAACGACGGCGTTCTTCTCCTGCTCGTGGTCGACAAGGCCAAGAAGGCGGGTCCCGGGGCCACCAAATGTGGTTGTGCTTCCATCGAGGTCGGTGAGTATCTGGAAGGGGACCTGACGGACAGCGCGGTCGTCGCCATCCTCAAGAAGGAAGTGCTCAAACCCGTGGTCGCGGGCAAATTCTACGAGGCCGCGAACGGGGGCACCAACGGTGTGATGGCCGTGCTCGGCGGCGACGCCGAAGCGGCCAAAATGTACAAGAACTCCGGGGACGGTGGGAACGAGCTTCCTGACTTTCCCTGGTACGTGTGGTTCGCCATCGCCCTCCTCGCCATCTGGATCGTTTACCTGATAGCCAAGCACAGTGATGGCAGCGGAGGCGGCGGCGGCGGTTACCGTAGCAGCAGCCGCAGTAGCTGGGGATCTAGCGGTGGTAGCAGCGGTGGATCGTCCTACGGCGGCGGTTCCTTTGGAGGTGGTGGTGGCTCGGTCTAATCACTCCTTCCCCGTACTCCTGTGGGTGGCCCTTTCGGGGGGTACCTTTTTCGGAGTCACCGCATGCGACAATGGGAGCCAAGCGGAGGCCGAACTCAAGAAGGAGTTGGACCGGCTCGATCAAAAGCGTCTCGATGACTTCTACGAGACGGAGTGGGTCAAGTGTGTGAACGACCTTGGAATGGACCGTTGCCGGATCATCCAGGAAACTGGCTTTCGAGAGTGTCACAACCATCGCAGCCTGGACCCGAATCTCAAGGAGAACGAGTGCGTCGAAGTTCGGTTCAAAGACAGGCTCAACACGCTTCCCAAAAAGGACGAACCGGTACCCCAATCACTCCCTGCCGAGGCACCGGAAAATGTCCGCGAACAATTCTGAGGAGCACTTGTACTACGGGGTCCTCTTTCACGAGGACCGTCTCAAGAATGTCCCCGAAGGCACCCTTCGGAAAATGCTTGAGATAGAGATCGAACGCGACGGCCTTGATATGACCGCTACCGTGTTCGTCATCGCTTCTTCACAAGCCGAAGCCCAGAAGCGCATCTCGGAGCATTTCGGATGGGAGGTCCCCGTCACTTTGGTGTCCTCCGGGTTCGCCACCATCATGTCGGGAGCCGAGGTGGCCGCCGCTATCGGGGTCCGCGGCACGCTCAACTGGCAAGAACTCGATAAGTGTCCCGAGTGTCACAGCAATCATCTCCGCCACGATGCGAGTGTGGGTGAGAGCGACTGCGTTTCCTGTGGGTGGGGAGAAGAATGGGCGACATCGTGAAACCAGGCCGTGTTCCTCACTCACCGGCCCTGGCCCGTGTGCTCCGAAAAGCTCGGGATGTTCGAGGGCTCAGTCGAAAAGAACTCGGCGCACTCGTCGACATTCCCTATTCGTTCGTGAAAATCGCCGAAGAACTCCCGAAGGGGACCCTCGACGAGAAACGACTACGAGCAGTGATGGCCGAACTTGGCATCCAGGAGATCCCCACGGGCGACGAGGGTGAGCCTTCAATCGAGCTTCGATGGAACGGCCAAACCTTGAAGACGGAGGTTCCCTTGGACATGTCTCGAGCTCTGACCGCGCAGCGCAAAACGCTCGGGAAAACCCAACGCGAGACCGCCTTCCTGGCACAAATGCACCCGTCGGCGCTGTCCTCCCTGGAACGCTCGGAACTCCCGGTGGAGAAGCTCGACACAGACGCCCTGTGTTGCCTCCTGACGGCTCTTCAGGTTGGAGACAGCTCACCCCTCGGTATCAAGGCAAAGGCCCTGGGGCTCCGCTGGGTGGCCAAGAAGCGTCTGAAAATCAACTGGGACGAGCAGCCCCTCGGAAAACTCCCCGACATCGAGATCGCTCGGAATCTGGAGGTTGCTGTGGCCGTAGTGTGGCGCGCACGGAGGGACCGCGACATCCCCGCGGTCCCTCGTTCCAAATGGAAAAAGGCCACCGGCACTTCAACGGGACTCGATCCTCACGACGCCGGGCTTCTCGAACCGGTCCCTCGTCTCGCCAACGGTCATGTGGATTGGGACAACGTGCCTTTCGGTGTCGTGCCCGATGCCGTCATCGCTCGATGGATTGGCTGTTGCAATCACACCGTTGGCTCCCATCGACGCAAACGCAAAATCAAGAAGTGCCGGTTCCGCGGACGAATCGACTGGGAAGCACAGCCCCTCGGAAAAATCCCTGACACCGTGATCGCCAAAGGGCTCGAGGTGTCAGTGACGGCGGTGGCGAGCGCACGCCGGACCCGAGACATTCCGGCCGCGCCTGCTACGAGCCGATCGATTGGGCCCTTTCGTAATTGACCCTAGAAAATCGCGCCCGGTATGAGGCTCATCCCTG
>Ga0307378_10006448_pt1 | contig 16057 bp, 11 predicted proteins | sample UN1MG_FD_202238 | JGI IMG/M metagenome (GOLD analysis project Ga0307378, IMG submission 202238) | Soil microbial communities from Risofladan, Vaasa, Finland - UN-1 | ecosystem: Environmental > Terrestrial > Soil > Coastal area > Acid sulfate soil | place: Finland: Risofladan, Vaasa | collected... | reverse complement strand
ACCGGCCGACGGGAGCGCCAAGCCAGAAACATTCGCACCCAAGCCCTCTTAAAATCTTGTTAAAAAATAATCCTTGGCGCTCTTGGCGTCTTGGCGGTTCTCCGGTCCGTTTATTTTGGACAGCACTGTTGTGGAATAATTTTTTTAATCTGTGTTCATCTGCGTTCATCTGCGGTAAAAAAAATGCAAACGAACTTATGCATCCTTGATGTTAGTAGTATAGAGGGGCTATTTTCAGAAGTTCCATACCCGGCGTGGGAGCACCCTTCCGGGCGCGATTATTGATAGGGCCTGGCAAGCGGATGAGGTGAACGGTCGCGACTGGAGTGGCCCGTACAGCAGACCGCCGGTTACAAACCGGTGGCACGTCTTGTTGTAAGGAGTTGCCAGTGGGAGCCGGCCTGCAACCTTCCCCCGCTCCTCAAGCCCCAGGCCTCAAGCCTCAGGCCTCACGCCCCGAGCCCCGCGCCTCCCCGCTCAGCCCTCGATAAAGATCTTGAGCTTCTTGGAGCGGGACACGTGGCGGAGCTTTCTGAGGGCCTTGGCCTCGATTTGGCGGATGCGCTCGCGGGTGACGTCGAAGTCCTGGCCTACTTCTTCGAGGGTGTGGTCGGCTTTTTCGCCGATTCCGAACCTCATGCGCAGTACCTTTTCCTCGCGGGGGGTCAAGGTCTGAAGCACGTCCTTGGTCTGGTCGGAGAGGCTCTTGTTGACCACGGAGTCCATGGGACTGGGGATGGTCTTGTCCTCGATGAAGTCGCCGAGCCTCGAGTCATCCTCCTCGCCGATGGGGATTTCCAGGGAAATGGGTTCCTTGGCGATCTTCAGGACCTTGCGCACCTTGTCGGTGGGCAGCTCCATTTTCTCGGCGATCTCCTCGGGGGTCGGCTCGCGTCCGAGCTTCTGCACCAGGTAGCGTGAGGTGCGGATCAGCTTGTTGATGGTCTCGATCATGTGCACGGGGATGCGGATGGTCCGCGCCTGGTCGGCGATGGCCCGGGTGATGGCCTGGCGGATCCACCAGGTGGCGTAGGTCGAGAACTTGTAGCCGCGCTGGTACTCGAACTTGTCCACGGCCTTCATGAGTCCGATGTTCCCTTCCTGGATGAGGTCGAGGAACTGGAGTCCGCGGTTGGTGTATTTTTTGGCGATGTTGACGACGAGGCGTAGGTTGGCCTCGACCAGCTCGGCCTTGGCGGCGCGGACGCGGGACTCGCCGCGGAGGATGACCTTTAAGGCCTCCTTTACGTCCTTGGCGTTCATTCCGGCCTCCTGCTCGGCGCGGCGGAGCTTGCGCTGGCAGTTCTTGATCTTGCGCTCCCAGGCGAGGACCTTTTCGGGGAGGACGTTGAAGTTGTTCTCGACTTTCCTGCGCTCGCGCGAGCCTTTCTTGACGAGCCTCATGGCCTCTTTGAGGTCGGCGGAGGACAGCTTGCTCCTGGACTCGACGCCCCTGATCTCGTTTTCGGCCTGGGCGATCTTGTCCACGAGCTCCTGGATGCGTGAGATGATGCGCTCGCGCTGGCGGTCGGTGAGGTTCATCTCGCGCATTTTCTGGAGGAGGACGTCCTGGTTTTTCTTGATGTCGTTGGCGAGCTTGTTTTTCAATTTTTTGGAGGTCTTGACCTTGGCCCTGATTTCTTGGGCCTTGCGGACCTCCTCGGAGAGTTTCTTGATGTCTTTGAGGAGCTCGGGCGAGAGGTTTTGCTGCTCTTCGAGGTCCTGATCGAACTCGTCCTCTTCAAGGATGTCTTCCTCGTCCGGGGCTTCGTCGGCTTCGGGGTCGCGCGGGTCGTCGGAGGCTTCGGGTTCGGTTCCCTGGTTCTTGGATTCGAGGGCCATGGCTTGCCGCTCCTGCTCCTGGAGGAATCGCTCGCTCATATTGATGACTTCCTGGATGGTGACGGGGCAGGAGAGGATGGTGCGCAGGACTTCTTCCTTGGCGTCCTCGATACGCTTTGCTATGTCCACCTCGCCCTCGCGGGTGAGCAGTTGGTAGCTTCCCATTTCGCGGAGGTACATGCGGACGGGGTCAATGGCGCGGATGCCGGGTTCGATTTCCTCGACGGCGTCAAGCTCGCCTCTCCCGGCGGAGGGCGTGTCCTCGTCCACGGTCTCCTCCTCGGCGGCCTCGGTGGACAGCGATTTTACGGGGGCTTCGGCGGTCGAATCCACGATCTTGATGTCCATCTCCCCGAAAAGCGACATCAGGTCGTCGAGCTGGTCAGAGTTGATCATGTTCTCGGGCAGTCCGTCGTTGACCTCGTCGTAGGTGAGGAACCCCTTGGATTTGCCCCGATCAATCAGCTTGTTGATCTCTTCGATTTCTTTCTTCTTCGGCATGATCTTTCCTTCCTTGACCGACCTGACTATCGCGTCCATGGACCGCGTATTTCTTGGTATCGCAATCGAAATGAGAAGAGGAACAAGGATGTCAAGGATGGCGGGGATAAGAATGAAGAGTTCTTAATCTTATCCTTTGCATTCTTGGTATCCTTGTTCATTGTTCTTCCTTCTCTCCCCCGATTCATGCGCGGCGGCTTCATCCGGCCCTGCCCGTGGCGATGCCCTTTTTCTCCTCGAGCAGGTCCTGCTGCTTTTCAAGAAGCGTGCGCCACTGTCCCTCGTCGCCCTTTTGCTGGGCGTCCTCGATGGCGGCGCGGAGGCTGATGAGGCGCGATTCGATCTCGGCCTTGTGCACCCTGGCGATGATCTCGTCCACCACCTGGAGGGCTTTGTCGCCAAACGGGTCCTTATCGAAGATAGCATGAGAAACCAAATCTGAAAGGGCCGGGTCGGAAATTTCCGGGAGCAGGGCCCCGGGGTCCATGCGGCCCTCCCGGTCCTGGTCAAGGAGCGCGGACAGGAGAGCGGCGATTTCGGGGTCCTGGAATTTGCCGGCCACGCCGGACTCCCGCACGCGGGCCGCTGTCTCCGGATGGTGCACCACCAGCGACACCAGCTCGGCCTCGGCCCGCGGATAAGAGACGGCGGCGGCCAGGGCGCCCTCCGGCCCCTCCGGCCCCGGCGCATCGGTTTTGCGGGTGGGCCTGCGGAGCCGCGCCTGAACCTGGGGCAGCGGGACGCCGGTGCGGCGGGCGAGGCGCTCGGCAAAGGCGTTTCTTTCGATGGGGTCGCGGACCTTGGCCAGCAGCTCGGCGGCCTCCCATACGGCCTTGGACAGGGCTGAAGGCGTGGACCCGGCGGCGGCGACCAACTGGTCCAGGTAATGGCTGATGAGCGGCGGCGCAATATCGAGGAGCTTCTCGAATTCGGCCGCGGAGTGGGCGCGGAGGAAGTCGTCCGGGTCCTTGCCGTCGGGGATGAGGACGATGCGGGGCGAGAGCCCGGATTCGAGGAAAGGCTCGATGGAGCGCAACGCGGCCTTTTTCCCGGCCTCGTCGGCGTCGAAGACCAGGTACACGTCCTGGGTGTAGCGCCGGATCATGCGGGCGTGGTCGGGGGTGAGCGCGGTGCCGAGGGTGGCCACCGCGTCCTTGATCCCGGCGTGGTCGAGCGCGATCTGGTCGAAGTAGCCCTCCACCACGATGACGCGGCCTTGCTTCCTGATCTCGTCCTTGGCCTGATACAGCCCGTAAAAGCCCTGGCCCTTCTTGAAGATCAGGGTCTCGGGCGAGTTGATGTACTTGGGCTGGCCGGCATCATCATCCTTCATGATGCGCGCGCCGAAGCCGCGGACGCGGCCCTGCACGTCGTGGATCGGGAACATGAGCCGGCCGCGGAAGCGGTCGTAGAAGCCGCCGCGGTCGCGCTCGAGGGAGAGCCCGGCGGCGTGGATGTCGGCCAGGGAGATGCCCTGGGCCTTGAGCGCGTTCAGGGTTGCGTCCCAGCTCTCAGGCGAATAGCCCAGGAGATAACGCGCAATCACGTCGTCGCCGTAGCCGCGGGAGTTGAGGTAGTCGCGCGCGATCCGGGCCTCCGCGGAATTCTTCAGCGAGTCATGAAAAAATTTGGCGGCGGCCTCGTTGACCCGGAACAGCCGGCCCTGGTTCTGCTCGCGCTCGAGGTCCTCCGGCTTGGGCTCCTCGCGGGGCAGGCTGATGCCGGCGCGGGCGGCCAGCCTCTGGGCGGCCTCGATAAAGCTCATGCCCTCCTGCTTCATCAGGAAGTTGAAGATGTTGCCGGCCTCCCCGCAGCCGAAGCACTTGTAAATGCCCTTGCCCTCGTGCACCTTGAACGACGGCGTCTTCTCCTGGTGGAACGGGCACAGGCCCTTGTAGTTGGCCCCGTCCTTGGTGAGACGCACGTAGTCGCCCACCACCTCGATGATGCTCACCCGGTCCTTGATCTCCTGGATGATATGTTCCGGAATTTTTCCCGCCATGGTCCGCCGCCGCTTCCCCAAGGCCGGTCCCTGATGAGCGATTCGCTCGCCAAGCAGGACTGGTCTGAATATTTGCCGCAGATGAACGCGGATGAACGCGGATAAATCAAAAAAATTTCTTATCTGCGTTGATCCGCGTTCATCTGCGTTAAAAAAACAACGTAAAAAAGGCGCACCCCTATTTTAACGCCGACGGCGCTTAAATGGAGCACGCCCGTATAAATTCACAAGGCCCATATCATATTCGACCGGCCCGGGGAAATGCCCCGCGGGCCAGTCTGATCAAGAGCCGGAGAGCTTGGCGAGCTGGCGCTTGGCCTCTTCGCTCACCTCTTTGCCTCCGGCCCGTCCCTCGTACCTGCCTTTGAGGGCTTTCATCACCTTGCCCAGGTCGGCCGGGGCAAGGGCGGCCGCTTCGCTGATGGCGGCGGCCACTAATGCGCTCAATTCTTCCCCGCCCATGGCCGGGGGCATGAACTCGCGCACAATGGCGAGCTCTTCCTTCTCGCGTCCGGCCAGGTCCTCGCGTCTCCCGGCCTCGAAAGCCCGGATGGATTCCTCCCGCTGCCTGGTGAGGCGCGCCAGCACCCGGGCAACCCCGGGATCGTCAAGCTCGGTCTTTTCGGCGATCTCGGTCTTCTGGATGCCGTCCCGGATCAAACGAATGGCCGCCACTCGGACCTTGTTGCGGTCCTTCATGGCGGCCACCATTTCCGCTGCGATCCTGTCTTTGAGGGTCATGAATGCAAACGGTCCTTATCAGCGGTCATTCATGTATCTCTGAGCCTTGCGAAGCTTCTTCATCAGCCTCTTTCTCGCCGCCAGCGCCTTCTTTTTGCGCTTGATGGAGGGCTTTTCGTAATACTCCCTCTTGCGGATGTCCGACAAAATCCCTGATTTTTCACACTGTTTCTTAAACCTGCGTAATGCACTCTCGAACGATTCGTTGTCTTTTACCGTGATACCCGGCACAAAGATTCACCCCCTCCCCAAACAGCACAAAACTATACCTAAACCCCCGCCGCTCCCAAGCCTTTAGGGGTAAAAGTCATTGAATTACAATATGTTAAAAAAATAAGTCGAGCCAATAACCAAAGCTTATTTTAGCATGGTTTCCGTTTTTGTCAAGCAGATTTGTGAGTTAATTAAAAAAATAGATTTCAGGGCTGCCGGCCCCCTACACGGATGAAACGGATGAGACGGATTTCACGGATCGAAATAGAGATGAGGAATCCGTGTCATCCGTGTAACTCTCCTCGAGTCCGCGATAGGTATTCTTAAGCCGGAGGAATCAGATTTTTTCCTTATGCTGAACCTCCTTGACATTCTTGTTGTAGATCCGCTTTTCAGGAAAGTTGAAGGCCAGGCCCTCAACTTGGGTGCTGAAGCGGCGCCGCAGTCCCCCAAGTTCAGCTTAAAATATCACTCTTGTCCAAAATAGGCCGTAAGAAAACCGCCATGACGCCAAGAGCGCCAAGGATCACCAAGTAAATCATGATGTTTCTTTGCGGCCCGGCAAAGAACAGCTCCGTAGCGTTGGCCCCAACCGGCTTGGCGGACCGGCCGACGGGAGCGCCAAGCCAGAAACATTCGCACCCAAGCCCTCTCAAAATCTTGTTTAAAAATAATCCTTGGCGCTCTTGGCGTCTTGGCGGTTCTCCGGTCCGTTTATTTTGGACAGCACTGTTAAAATATGATTCATGGAAAGCGCGATCGAGCTTGCGCATTACATGCAAAAAGTCATTGAAAAATTTTCCGGGAGTGATATAGTGGGCGTGGAAGCCATTGTATATGCTGCCAAGGGGGGGGCGAAGATGGGAAAAAGGGTTATCTGGCCGTTGTTGGTCCTGGTCTTGGGCATTTTTTTTCACGGGGAGCGGGCCGGGGCGCAGGCGCTTAGCTGGTGGGTGGAGCCGGCCACGCACAAGGTGATGCAGGACCGGGCTCCGCAGGCGGTGAAAGAGGTCTGGCTGGAGGCGGCGCATAATGAGTATGAGCCGTTCCAGGTGGTGTTGCGGGCGGACGGCGGCGATCTTAATAACGTCCACGCCCGGATCAGCGACCTCATCGGCCCGGGCGGGGCCGTGATCCCGCGGGAGAACGTCACCTTCTACCGCGCCTATTACGTGACGGTGACCCAGCCCTCGGGCAATTCCGGCTTGGGTGACGGTCTCCCCGGGGACCCGCGCGAGGCCGACGAATACGTTGATCCGCTGATCCCGTTTTACGACCCGTACCATGCCACGCACTACGCGGTGGGCATACCCTTTTCCATCGCGCAGGACCGGCTGCAGCCGATCTTCGGAGACATCTACATTCCGCCGGACGTTCCGGCGGGGGTTTACGAGGGCACGGTCGAGGTCACGGTGGATTTCGTGTCCGCGGCCCAGGTCCCGGTGTCGCTTAAGGTCTGGAACTTCGCCATCCCCAAGGTGCGGCGGATCGCGACCGCGTATGGGATGTCGTTCGGCGCGATCCTGGACTATCACGGCGGCCTGCACGGGGCCTATGACGATGACGCCCTGCGGATCATCAAGAACTACGAGGAGACGCTGCACGAGTTCCGGCTGGACATCACCCACGCGATACAAGGCCCTCCGGGGCTGCCTTCCCCGTTCTTCACCTTTGACGCGGACGACAACCTTATTCCCCCGGACTATACGGCCTACGACGCCTATCTTGCGCCGCGCCTGGACGGGAGTTATTGGAGGGACGGGTCCAACGCGGTCATGTATAACAGCGGGCTCTTCGGCCCCGGCCACGGGCGGCGCGGGGGCTTTGCCAACAACCAGGAGTACATCCAGGTGGCGGCGGACGTGGCCCGTCACCTGAAGGAAAAGGGGTGGTGGGACCGCATTTATGTCTATGTTCATGACGAGCCTTACCTGTATGAGGGGGCGTTGGACGCCATTGCCTTTGACGTGGTGCTGATGGACATGGGCGACCCGGAGTGGAAGACCCGGATGATGGCCACCAACCACTGGGTGAAAGAGCTGGACTACGTGATCGGCATCTGGTGCCCGCTCACCACCAACTATGACCGGTGGTTCTCGTCGCTGCCCGAGTACACCCGGGAGGACTACCAGGGGCTGCTCAAGCGGGGCGATAAGCTGTGGTTCTACGTGTGCAACGGCACCAAGCCGCCCTACGCCGGCTATGACATAGACACCGTTCTCGGCCAGGAGCCGCGCATCCTGCACTGGGGGGCCTGGTATGAAGGGGCCACCGGCATCCTCTTCTGGTCCACCACTTTCTGGAACGACAGCGATCCGTGGGGCACGCTCAGCGACCTCGACGCCTTTCCCACCATGGCCCGGGTCGGCGACGGTTTTCTTATGTACCCGGGGGACCACGACGGCAAAGCGGGTTTGGGCGTGGGCTCGCCCGGGTGGCTCGAGCTTGACGGCCCGGTGATCACGCACCGGCTGATGATGATCCGGGAGGGCATGGAGGACATGGACTATTTTCTGCTCGCATCGGACAAGGGGGGCAAAGCGGTCGCCAAACGGATCGTGGCCAAGGTCTATACCCAGTTTGGGATGAACCCCTCGTGGTATGACCAGGAGGACCCGCCCTGGAGCCAGGATGAGGACGAGCTCTACGCGGCGCGCCACGAGCTGGCCGCCTGGATCGCTCAAGGCCCGGGCCGGGGAGACGGGGACGACGGCAATGGAGGCTGCGCGCTGGGCGCGGCCCCGGTGGCTCACGGCCCCTGGTCTTTCGCCCTGGCCGGGGCTTTCGTGGCCCTGGTCTGGCTGGCCGGCCGGACCTGGAAACCGGGAGGCGCGTCCGGTTTATTTTCCGGGCCCGGCCCGGGCAATGGTCCATCTGACACCAAAAAGGGCGGCCCGGAGGAGGTGTTGAGATGAGGAACGTGTTCAAGGCGTTTTTTCTTGCCGTGCTCGGCTCCGGGATTCTGCTGGCCGCGGCTTGCGGTTCCGGGAGCGGGGGGGATGATGGAGCGAACTTTTTGCCGGCCGCGCCCGCGGACCATGCCTTTATGAATGCGGCCGCGGCCCCGGGAAATGCCCCGGCCGACCTGGACGCGAGCGGGCCGGTGGTGAGCGGGGTACAGCTCAGCTCATCGGGCCGGAGCATCGTGATCCAGGGACAGGCGCTCATCATCACCGTGAACTTCACCGCCCCGGACGGCGACGTGACCGCGCCGAGCCTGCTGATCGAGGTCCTGGGCCAGGATGAGTACTGGACCTTCGACTTCAGCCAGTTCGGGGCCGTGCTCGGCGGCGTGGCCATGGTGCGGGTGGAGGTCTCCGGGAATTTCGAGCCGGGCGCCTATGACATCCGGGTGGGCCTGCGCGATGACGCGGGCCACGTGGGCAACCTGTTCGAGCGCGTTTTCATTGTCACGCCCGCCTTCACGCCCGACGTCGTGATCTTCACCCCGGAGGACGGGGCGGCGGACGTCCCGCTCAACTCGGCGCTTCGCGCGGTGTTCTCCGACCCCATGGCCGGCGACACGCCGAGCCTGACCCTCACCGCGGGCGGCCAGCCGGTGCCTGGTTTCATCCGGGTCCTGCCCAACCTCAGGGGCATCACCCTCATCCCGGACGACTTCCTGGAGCCGGCGTCCGAGTGCGTGGCCACCCTGACCCTGGGCACTCCCACGACCGGCGGCGTGAAGACCGAGGTCCATACCTTCACCACCGGGGCCCTGGACCCCGTTCCCGACCCGTCGGGCAGGGTCTATTCCATGGCGCTGGGGGCCACCAACGTCGTGGAGCCGCCAGGGGCCGAGATGCTCTTTACCGTGATCCCGTTCCCGCGCCACCTGATCCGGATCAACAACCTCGATGAGCCCGGCAACGCCATCGAGGCCGTGGGCGCGCTGGCCCTGGAAGGCCCGCTGCGCCAGAGCCCGGACCTGTCCAACATGATTTTCCCCGTGCCGGACTCCAACCTCCGGAACCCCTATTTCGCGATCGGACCCTCGCTCCTCAACGTTGACCTCAACGCCCTGACCGGCGGACTGATCAACGTGGCCATCAACATCCGCGACGTGCGCATCTCCGGCGAGTTCACCGCGGGCGGCGATCAATTCGAGCACGGCATCGAGACCGGATACATTGACTCGCAGGAATTGAACCAGGCCATCCAGAACTTCACCGGCCTCTCATTCAACGTATGCTTCACCCTGCCCGATGCCTGCGACGCCGACGGACGCTTGTCTTTCCGCGCGGAAGAGCTTGTCGGCTACTATGAACTCTCCATCAGCGATCTTTACGACCTCTCCATCGCGGCCAATCCCGGCAGCGTTCCCCAGGCCACCGGCGGCGCGGCCGCTATCTCCGGCGAGTACCTGGTAAACGGCATTCCCTCCGGGACCCACACCATCAGCCTCTCCACCACCCATGGCACGCTCTCCGGCGGCGGGACCTGCGCCGGGACCGCTTCCTGCGCCGTGGACACCGTGGGCGGGGCCTATTCCGTTGTTCTCACGGTTCCCGGAGGATTGCCCGCGGGCACTCAGGTTACCATCAGCGCCTCCAGCCCATCTTACATCGGAGACCTGAACCGGAGCGCGAAGGTGCTGGCGCAATAGGTAAGAAGGAGACGGAAATGAAAACACGGTTGGCGGCGGTCATGGTGGCGGGCGGACTTTTCCTGCTGTGCCTCCCGGTCCCGGGCCTTGGTCAGAGCCTCACCTGGTGGACCGAGCCGGCGACGCACAAGGTGATGCAGGACCGCCCGCCCCAGCCCACCCGGGCCGTGGCCATCGAGGCGGCGCGCAACGAGTACGAGCCGTTCCAGGTGGTGCTCAGGGCCGACGGCGGAGACCTGGACAACGTCCACGCCTGGATGAGCGACCTGGCCGGCCCGGCCGGCGCCAGGATCCCGGCCCTGAACGTCATCCTCTACCGCGCCTATTACGTGAGTGTGACCCAGACCTCGGGCAATTCCGTCGACGGCGACGGTGTCCCCGGCGACCCGCGCGAGCCGGGCGAATACGTTGATCCCCTGATCCCCTTTTACGACCCGTACCATCCGACCCACTACGCGGTGGGCACGCCGTTCGACATTCCGCAAAACCGGCTCCAGCCGATCTTCGGGGACGTGTACGTGCCCACTGGCGTCCCCGCCGGGGATTACCATGGCACTCTCACCGTGACCGTCAACTTCACGGCCGCGGCCCAAGTGCCGGTAACGCTCCGGGTCTGGAACTTCACGCTGCCTTTTGAGAGGCGTGTCGCCACCTCCTACGGCCTCAGCTTCGGGAAAATCCTGTGGTACCACGGCGGCTCCGACGGCCAGTACGACGATGAATCGCTCCGGATCATCAGGAACTACGAGGAGGTCCTGCACCGCTTCCGCATTGACATAACCAACGTGATCCAGACCCCGCCCTACCTGCCCTCGCCCTTTTTCAGCTTTGACGCGGACGACAAGATCCTCCCGCCCGATTACTCGGCCTTTGACGCGCACCTGGAAGACCGGTTTTCCGGCGCTTATTACGACGACGGCGTGGGCATGACCATGGTCAACCAGCAGCTCTTCGCCCCGGGCAACGCCTCCACGCTCGAGACCTCGCTTACGGACGACGAGTACATCCAGGCCGCGGCGGAGTTCGCGCGCCACTTGAAGGAAAAGGGCTGGTGGGACCGCATCTATGTTTACGTGCATGACGAGCCCGGCCTCTACCCGGGCGCGATGCAGGCCGTGGCCTATGACGTGGCGCTGACCAGGCTGGGCGACCCGGACTGGGTCTCCCGGATGATGGCGACCAACCACTGGGTCAAGGAGCTGCAATACTCCATCGGCATCTGGTGCCCGCTGACCAGCAGCTACGACAAGTGGAACTGGAGCGTGCCCGAGTACACCCGCGAGGATTACCAGCGGCTGATCGCGGGCGGAAAGGTGGTGTGGTTCTATGTGTGCAACGGCACGCACCCGCCCTATGCCGGCTACGACATTGACACCATCTACGGCCATGAGCCGCGCTTTTTGCAGTGGCAGTCCTGGTACGAGGGCGCGACCGGCTTCTTGTACTGGTCCACCAACTACTGGATGTGGTCGGACCCGTGGGGCACGCTCCTGGACCTTGACACCTGGCCCTCGGCGGCGCGGACCGGCGACGGCTTCCTGGTCTATCCGGGCGATCATAACGGCACGGCCGTGGGGAAAGGCTCGCCGGACTGGCTCAGCCTGGACGGCCCGGTCATCAGCTACCGGCTGATGATGATCCGGGAGGGCATGGAGGACTGGGACTACCTGCTGCTTTGCCAGGACCGGGGCGGGAAGGCCTTCGCCAAGAACCTCATGCAGGGCATGTACACCCAGTTCGGCATGGCCGTGAAGGATTATGACCCTGACAACCAGCCCTGGACCTATGACGAGACCCAGGTATATGACGCCCGGCACGCGCTGGCGCTGTTCATCTCGGGGGCGTTCGCCGGAGGGAATGACGACGGCGGAGGCGGAGGCGGATGCGCCGTGGCCGGCCCCGGAGAGGGCAGGGGAGCGGCCGGATTCCTCATCATGCTGGCGGCGCTGGCGGGGGTGGTCGCAGTGTTGCGCGTCAACTCGAGACGGCTCTTCTTGATCCTGGCCCTCCTGACCGGCTTCTCCCTGGCCGGATGCGGCCCAAACGCCGATGATGACGACGGAGCGGCCCTGCCGGCGGCCCCCCGCCTCAACCACAGCTTTATAAACGGCGCTTCCGGCGGCCAGATGCCGGGGCAGATGAGCGGCTCCGGGCCCGTGATCACCAAAGTGAACATGGTTCCGGGCAGCATGGTGATCCAGGCGCAGACGCTGCTGCTCAACATAACTTTCAACGACCTGGAGAACGACCTCGCCTCGCCAACGCTCTTCCTGCAACTCCGGGGCCAGCCGGAGTGCTGGACCTTCGGCCCGGACCAGTTCGGCGGAATCCTCGGAAACGTGGCCACGGTGCAGGTCGAGGTTGACCGATACTTTGAGCCGGATTCATATGTTCTCCGGCTCGCGCTCATGGATGACGCCGGGAACGTGGGCAACATTTTCAGCGCGCTCCTGACCGTGATCCCGTATGCGACGCCGGAGATCCTGGCGTTGGTCCCGGAGGACGGGGCCACCGCCGTTGTGCTCAACGCGTCGGTGCGCGGACTGTTTTCCAACCCCGTGGTCGGCGTCCCTCCGACCTTGACGCTCACTCGGAACAATATTGCGGTCCCCTCATCCATCCGGCTCCTGCCCAGCATCAAGGGCATTACCCTGGTCCCGGCTGAGTTCCTGCTGCCGCTCACCGAGTACGTGGCCACCCTCACCGTGGGCGACCTCAACAGCGGGATCGTGCGCCAGGAGGTCCACGCCTTCACCACCGCCGGCGCCATCCCCGCGCCCGACATCACCGGCAGGGTCTATTCAATAGACCTTGCCGCCGGCGCCATCATCGAGCCCACCGGCGCGGAGATACTTTTCGCCGTTCTTCCGATCCCGCCGATCCTGGTCAAGGTTACAGAATTCGACCCGGCGGCAGGCGCCATCGGCAGCGTCGCGGCCCTGGGCACCGGCAACCCCCTCGGACAGGACCCGCTCATGCCCCTGATGAGTTTCCCCGGCCAGACCGCCATCCTCGATAATCCCTATTTCTCCATGGGACCAACCATCCTCAATATTGACCTGGGAGCCCTCACCGGAGGGCTCTACGACTTTGCCATCAACGTCTATGACTTCACCCTCAGCGGACATTACAACCCTGACGGCACCAGGTTCGAGGACGCCATTGTCACCGGCTATATTGATTCGCAGGAAGTGAACGACGCCTTCAACCAGTTTGCGCCCGCCACCATTCCCTTCGACGCCTGCATCACCCTGCCCGATTCCTGCGACCCCGACGGACATCTCGCCTTCCGTGCCGAAAACCTGGCCGGAAATTACGAGCCCCAGATCGAAGACCTCTATGACCTCTCTTTAAGCCCCGCGCCCGCGGCCATCACCGGATCGGCCGGAGGCAGCGTCATTGTCACCGTTGAATTCATCGTGAACGAAGATCCGTCGGGTAGCCACCTGGTCACGCTCTCCACCGACTACGGGACCCTTTCCTGCGGCGGAGCCTCATGCTCCGTAACCACGGTCAACGGGACCTACCAGGTCACCCTCACCCTGCCCCCCGGCAGGCCCGCCGGCCAAAACATAACCGTGACCGGCTCCGTAGCATCGCCCATCGGCAACATCACCCGGAAGGCCGAAATCACCGTGAACTAGGCTTGGGGGTCTTGAAAATTTATTTTTTTCATCGCCGGAAACATCCAGGGAGGAAAAAAATGAAAAGAATATTGGCAAACGGCCTCATGTCATCTGTAATCTTGATCGCTATTTTGTTTGGCTGCGAGTTCGAGGGACCCCAAGGGAATAATCATCCTCCGGTCATAACCTCCTTGCCCAACACCTCGGCTTTTGCCGCTGAGCTCTATACTTATGTCGTGAAGGCCCGGGATGCGGACGGTGATGTCTTGACCTATTCCCTGAAAGCTCATCCCGAGGGCATGACCATAAATTCGGCGACCGGCAAGATCAGCTGGCTGCCGACGTTGCGGCAGGTGGGCAATCATCTGATCGAAGTAATAGTAACCGACGGCTCCGCCGGCAATAGCCAGGCATTTGCCATCCGGGTCAGCCCGCTTGATAACGGCGTGCCTTTTCAACGCGGTTTTACCCTGGTTTCCTGGTGGCATGATTCTTACCTTCAGCCTCAGACCGCGGAATCTCTTCGGCAAATGAAAATGGACGGTTGTGAATGGGTATCCATTTTGGTCACCTGGTATCAGGACGACATCCACGCAACCGCGATGTATCCTTCCGATCAAAGCACCCCCACGGATGAGGCGATTATCCAGGCCATTAATACCGCCCATTCCCTGGGCATGAATGTGGTCTTAAAGCCTCATATTGATCCCATTACCGGCGATTGGCGGGGCTACATCAGTTTTACCGATGAAGCGGACTGGTCGGCCTGGTTCGACAATTACAACCAGTTCCTCGGCCACTATCTGGACCTGGCGCAAGCCCATAATGTTCAAGCCGTCATCATCGGCACGGAATTGATGAGTACGGAACCAAGGCAAGCGGACTGGCGCAATACCATTGCGCTGGCCCGGGCCAGGTTTGACGGCCTCTTGACTTATGACGCGAACCATAGCTCTTACCTTTTAGTCAGTTGGTGGGATGCTCTTGATTTTATCGGCATCAGCGCTTATTTCCCGCTGACGCACGGTTATTCTCCCACCATTGATGAGCTGAAAAGCGCTTGGGCCGAAAAAATCCCGTTCCTGCGCCTCCTGGCGGCAATTTATAATAAAGACATTGTCTTTACGGAAATCGGTTACGTGAGCCGTGACGGCACCAATATCACCCCCTATGCCTATGACCTTACCACCCCCGCTGATTTGCAGGAACAAGCGGACTGCTATCAGGCGGCCCTGGAAAGTCTATATGCCGAGCCTTGGTTCAAGGGCATGTACTGGTGGGCGTGGTCCTGGGACCCGAGCACGGATGATAACGGCTACGATATCTATAATAAACCCGCGGAAACCATGCTCCGGCAATGGTATGCGGGCTATTAAAACAAACATTTTTATTCCCCCACCATCTGCACCACGATCTCGCGGTCGCGGCGGCGGTTGTCGTGGTCCACGAGCACGATCTGCTGCCAGGTGCCGAGCAGCAGGCGGCCTTTGCTGAAGGGCACGGAAAGGCCCGGGCCCATCAATGCGGCGCGGACGTGGGCAAAGCCGTTGCCGTCGTGCCATTTCCTGTTGTGCTCGTATTCCCGGTCCTCCGGCGCCAGCTCGCGGACGGCGCGCTGGAGGTCGGCCACGGCGCCGCTCTCGTACTCGATGGTGGTGACGCCGGCGGTGGAGCCCGCCACGAACACCAGCGCGATCCCGTCTTGAAGCCCGGACCCCGCCACCGCCTCGGCCACCAGGGCGGTGATGTCAACCACGTCGGAGAAGCCCCGGGTCTTGACTCCAAGCATTTTGTTCTTTACGGGCATGATATTCACTTTCGCAGTGAAAATGTTTGATTAGGGTAGTCTATGATAAGCAGGAAATTACTGAGGAAGCTTCTGACTCCGAGCAGCGGGGTGGAGAGATTGGGCAGGAAATCAATAAGCACTTGTTGGGTGGCAAAGCCTTCGATTTCAATTTTAGTGACATGGCCATAGGCGGTGGTTATACCGTTTACGGTGTCTATTTTCTTTTTCGCGCCGGCTTCGAGGTCGTGGCCGAGAATCGGTGCAAAGACGGCAGGTATGGCGCACTCATCGGCGCCGGTGTCAATCAGGGCCAGGACCTTTATTCTTTTCCCCGTTTCAGGGTTGATTATTATCACGGGGAGGTAAGGCCTAGCGGTGGATCCTTTCCTGGGCGCGGTAAAAGGAACGTTGCGAACAGGCATTAGTAGATGTTCACCGTGTTCGGATCATCAATATAGACGATGATGGGATCATCGCATCCTTTGGCCCTGGCCTCATCGAAGGCGGCGGCCGGATCCAGGCCAGATCCCATCACGGTATGGTCCTCGAAACTCTTCAGGGCCACGTAGCGGCCGTTGTAATCGTCAGTCTCAACCATAACGTTTTCCATGACGCCTCCCGGCAAACCGGGTAATCCCCCGGTTCATGATTTATTATGGCACTTCCATTTCATCTGTCAAGAGTATTGGAATGGGGTAGCAAGAGAAAGAGACCGGCCGGGATCAAATAGGCGGGGG
>Ga0307378_10006446_pt1 | contig 16058 bp, 13 predicted proteins | sample UN1MG_FD_202238 | JGI IMG/M metagenome (GOLD analysis project Ga0307378, IMG submission 202238) | Soil microbial communities from Risofladan, Vaasa, Finland - UN-1 | ecosystem: Environmental > Terrestrial > Soil > Coastal area > Acid sulfate soil | place: Finland: Risofladan, Vaasa | collected... | reverse complement strand
TTTTGGCCACCCGCTTCAATAACTGCCTGATATGTGCCAATTATAGCTGTTTCTTGGGGTAAAATATTTCTCACTAACTCCCTATCTTATTGTGGGAATTTATCTTAGAAACATCGCAGATGGCTCTCTTTGTATTTATTTAAACCCCGAGTTTTTTTATAGTTTTATTTGAGCCGTAAATATTGTTAATGGGGGTGTTTTCCGTGATGCTCTGTCGGGCTTTATTTGCGGGATGACATCATTCTGCCAATAAAGATTATATTGAAATTCCATGTTCCGGAAGGAGGGTAGGCCCTTTGAGGTGGCGGCCGTGAATGGCCTGATTTAAGGGGGTTCAAGTCTCTGTTTGACCCTTTAATAAACGGAAGTTGAAAACTCTTAACAGATATTTTGACTTATTAAATATCAGTTCCCTGAGTGGAAGGTATTCCCGCTGTCTTTCACATAATCCCTTTCGCGGCTTCCAGCTATTCCAATTTTCTTGACATACCGGTATTGCATATGTAATATGGAAGCACAACGGTAGCGAGCCTCGCCTGAAAAGGAATCTCTGCTGCTGAGCGATCTTTTCACCCGTATTACTTGTATATTCTTGCGGCTCGCAAGTAATTATACTTCCTGTCATCTAAATTTGCATGATCTGTTTCATGCAAAGAATTCTTTATTAAAAAGGAGTAGATAGATGTTAAAAATTGGAGTGGATTCATTTATCTGGACTGAAGACTTTTCAGAGAAAGATCTTTGGATCATCAGTAAAACAAAGGAGTTGGACTTTACACCTCTCGATATTGCGATCATGCACCCTGAAAGCTTCCCGACCGACAAGGTGAAGGCTCTCGCGTCCGAAGTGGGTCAGGAAATAGTGACTACCACCACCTTGAATGCGAGCACTAGTCTTATTTCTCCGGACTCAGAAATAAGAGCCCGGGGTGTTCAATCACTGAAAACACTCGTCGACATCAATAATAAATTGGGTGTAAAAATACTGGGGGGAGTTATCTATGCAGGCTGGGGATGCCTTACCGGCAAACCGCGTACTGAAGAGGAATGGGAGTGGTCCGTGGAATCGATGCGCCAGGTTGCAGAATATGCGAAGGAGACCGGCACTGTGACCCTCGCCGTTGAGCCGGTTAATCGCTTTGAGACCCATTTTCTGAATATCGCGGAGGACGCGGTACAATACTGCAAAGATGTGGGAACCAGAAACATGACAGTACATCTGGATTGTTTTCATATGATCCGCGAAGAAACAAGCTTCAAAGGCGCCGTCGAGACTTGCGGCAAGCGGTATTTAGGGTATGTTCACGTCTGTGAAAACAACCGGGGGGTTCCGGGGACAGGACTGGTACCGTGGCGGGAATTTTTTACTGCACTCAAGGGTATAAACTACGAAGGCTCGCTTGTCATTGAATCATTTGATCCCGGTTTTGAAGTGCTGAACCGGCTTTGTGCGATCTGGAGAAGGTTTGCTGATTCAGGAGAGGAATTGGCCGTAAAAGGAAAAGAAAACCTGGATGCCATATTGGCCGAAGTCGAGAAGGGATAGGAGAATAACAGAAGGGAGGTTTATCGGTGCAAAAGGTCATCAATAATCCACAAAAAGTTGTAGATGAAATGCTTGAAGGCTACCTGAAGGCCTACTCCGAAATAATAGAGAGAACCGGGAATCCGAGGGTAATAAAGTATAATAGGGCGCCGATAGACGGGAAAGTCGGTATTGTGACCGGAGGAGGATCCGGGCATAAGCCGGCATTCATCGGTTACATAGGAAAGAACATGGTCGATGCGGTTGCCGTCGGTGAGATTTTCTCATCACCGCCGGCGCAGATGTTCTATGATGCTTTTAAAGAGGCGGACTCCGGAAGAGGCGTGGCCTGTCTGTACGGAAATTACGCCGGGGACATCATGAACGTTAAAATGGCCATCGAGATGGCAGAGGATGATGGAATTGAAGTTAAAACTGTTGTAGCTAATGATGACGTTCCCTCTGCACCGATCGAACAGCAGGAAAAGAGGAGGGGAGTGGCCGGCGAAGTGTTGATGTGGAAGGTGGGCGGTGCCAAGGCCGCCATGGGGGCCGATCTGGACGGAGTGGTTAGGGCGGCCCAAAAAGCGATAAACAGTATCCGCAGCATGGGCATCGGCCTGAGTCCCTGTACGATTCCGGAAGTCGGCCATCCCAACTTTACGATCGAAGAAGGAAAGATGGAGGTCGGGATCGGCCATCACGGTGAGCCCGGGATAGAGATCGCGGACCTTGAACCTGCGGCGGATATGGCAAAGAGGATGTGCGATATCATCTTACCGGACCTTCCATTTAAGTCTGCAGATGAAGTGGTCGTGTTGATATCGGGGCTTGGATCTACCCCTCTCATGGAGCTGTTTATTCTTTACAACGATGTCTCGAAAATACTTGAAGAGAGAGGAATAGCGGTCTATCGTCCGTACGTGGATAACTATTTTACAAGCATGGAGATGGCCGGAGTTACCCTGACGGTTATGAAGCTGGATGGGGAATTAAAAGAGTGTATCGATTATGAATCAGACTGCATGGGGTTCAGACAGTTCGGGAGATAGAGCATGGAAGGCTTTTCGGCAAAGGACGGAAGCAGAATCGTTACTGATCTCATTAAAGTAATACAGGAGAACAAGCAGTATCTGAGCGATCTGGACGGCAAGATCGGGGACGGCGACCACGGCATCAACATGAGCAAAGGGGCAGGGCTCTGTGCAGAGGAGCTGGAGAAGAATCCGGGAGATATCTCTCACAGCCTCAAGACGATGTCCAAGACACTGATGATGGGAATAGGCGGAGCCATGGGTCCGTTGTACGGCCAGTTCTTTAAAGGTATGGCATGGGCATGCAGGGGGAAAGAGCATATCAGCGCAAACGATTTCGGGGAAATGCTCAAAGGCGCCGAAAATGCCATCCGTAGCATCAGTGAAGCGGAGGTGGGGGATAAGACCATGATGGATACGCTGGTCCCGGCAACTGCCGCCTATCGCGAATCGCAGGGCAGGGGCAAGAGCTTTCTCGAGAGCCTGGAAGCTATGCGGGATGCCGCCCGGACGGGCCGCGATTCAACGAAGGACATTGTTGCGAAGGTAGGCCGGTCCAGCCGTCTTGGTGAACGCTCAAAAGGAGTGCTGGATGCAGGAGCAGTGTCGTGCTGCCTTATCCTGGAATCCATGGCTGACTCCATCACCCTGCTGATAAGGTGAAGGGATGAAGTCTCGGCCTGAACCCTTTTTTATTCAAGAGAAATTCCAAACGCAAGTTCCAGTTTTTTCCCCGGGTCGAGGATGATAAGATCCATTTTATTATTAAACGCATCAGGAGGGCATGTCCAGGGCTCCATGGCGATGGAATCTCTCGTTTGAGGAGTATACACGGTAAGGTAGTTGTATTTCTTTTCCCCTGTTTCCTGCCAAAGGACAATTTTCATCGTACTGTCGGGATCAAAGAGGTATGTCTTGCCTATTCCCTTTTTCTTTTCCAGTGTAAAAACGGTATCTAACGATGTCCGGTCGATTTTTTCAGGCTCACGAAATTTATCCAGGTCCTTTTTTACACCGGTCGGGCACAGGTCTTTGTCCAGTTCCAGATATTCTGTTGCCGGTAACTGCAAAAGCATCTCATCGGTCTTTCTTATGGCCTTGAAATAAGGATGCCATCCCTGACCGATCGGCATTGCGTCCTTACCTGTATTTTCAATCCGGGTTGTGCATTTGAATCCGGATTTTTCAAGCTCAAATTCCACAGAGATTTCAAAACTGAAGGGATACGGAAGATAACTGCCGTTTTCTTTATACTGAGTTTCGAGTATCCCTTTTTCAGCGGAGGTCTCAACTCTTATGATTTCGAATTTCCTGTGATAGATATAACCGTGCAGTGCGTTTTTATGATTGGGGGCATTCTTTGAGAGATAAAAGCTCTTACCCTTAAAGCTGTACACGGCTTCTTTTATCATGCCAGTGAAAGGGAAGAGGTTTGCGCCGCGGTATAAACTGGAATAATACTTTTGTAAATCCTCATAGGAGCTATAGCCCTGAAGGACCTGATGTGTACGTCCTTTTCTGCTCAGGACCAGTTCATTGATGAGGGTACCGAATCCGGGTATGATACTGAAATGTTCCTTCGTATCACTGTTAACGACTCGATAAGCCCGTAAATCTCCGAATCTTACTGTTTCGATGTAAAACATTTTTTATTATCCTTTGCCCCCCGCTTTCACGGCCAAGAGGACAGGAAGGGTAACTCCAATCATTTGGATTATTTGAACTGTAGGATATTAATAAACTTTTGTAAAGGAAAAAAAGGGGTCAGGTCGTTGACAGAGGTTCTACTAACCCCCATTTCTCACACAGGAATGAGGGGGTTTGTGGTTTTCTCAACGATAAACTATATTTTTGCATGTCATTATCACATACTACCGGGTCATCATTCAACTCTGATGATATGCGGCTGTTGAGAAAACCACATAGGCGCTTTTTTCACCGTAAACCTTATTTTTTACATAAGATTATAAAATTCTAGCAAGTCATCATTTAAACCCCTTGCTATGCAATCTGATTGCTGCAATCTGATTGCAGCAATCTGATTGCAGCAATCTTTGAGAAAACCGTACTAATGAGCCTCGGAATGTGGCGATCTATCTTGTATGTCATCTGCGAGGGGAGAGACTCGACTGGTTTAGCAACGATGTTTCAAGTAAGGAAATATAGCACTGTCAGCAGCATATGCACTCGTACTCTCGCGTGGAAAAAAGGATGAAAGAAGAAGAGAACCGGAGAAGAGAATCACAATGCTGAAGGAAATCATTAGAAAGAAGAGTGAAGCAAAGATTTGACCCCTGTTTTTATTGTTTCTAGGGGCTTATTCCGGGTTGACGGCAAAAATCACTTTCACGTTGTTTTTTACGTCAAGGGCTGCTTCGAATGCCTGAAGGGCGTCGTCGAGTGAAAACTCCTTTGTTATAAAAAGGTCGGGATTCAACGCTCCCCCTGCCGCCATATGTATTGCATCCGTTATGTCCCGTCTCGTGTACATGATCGTCCCGATGAGCTCGAGCTCCCGGTCCTGCACATCCACCATTTTGACTTTGACTTCACTCCCGAATACGCCGCACACGATGATTCTCCCGCCCTTGCGCACAACCGCCATCGCATCGCGTATGCTTTTCTTAACACCCACGCATTCAAATACAACATCGATGCCTTCAAAGGGCTGTTCGGCCTGCACTGTCTTGACGAGATCTGCAGCACCGATCTGTATGGTCCGGGATGCACCCATTTTTTCTGCAAGGACAAGCCGCTGTTCGGTTAAATCGCTTACCGTAATATTTCGCGCACCGGCCATTTTAACGCAGGTAAGAACCATAAGCCCGATCGTCCCCGCTCCTATTATTACGACATTCTTATTGAACAGGTCCCCCGCCTTCCTCACCGCATGGACTCCCACAGCAAGCGGTTCGACCAGGACGGCATCCCTGAGCGGCAGGTTGTCCGGGATGTGCAGGGTTTTACCGGCCGGCGCGATGAAGTACTGTGCCATTGCCCCTTCTCCCTGGCACCCCATAACCCGCAGGTTCTCGCATATATTGTAGCGCCCGATTCTGCAGTTGTAGCATTTCCCGCATACGAGATTGGGCTCGCACACAACCCTGTCACCTTTCCTGAATCCTTCCGCATCCTCGCCAGCGGAATGCACTTTTCCCGAAAACTCGTGCCCCGGTGTCGCCGGCAGCGGGATGAAGGGGTGTTCGCCCTTGTATGCATGTGTATCCGAGCCGCATATTCCGCTGTACGCTATCTCAATACAGACTTCACCCGGCCCGGGCGTCGGTATGGCGACCTCTTCGACAACAGCACTATTTGGATGATCTATGATGACTCTTTTCATTTATATTCTCCATGCGATTATTTATTTGAACGGCCACTGTATACCTTCAGATACCACCTGCGTTTTCCAGAGGGAATCGGGGGGAAAGCCAGGTGGATCGATTTGTGAGACGCTACACTGTCACGTTCAGCCAGCCGCCGTCAACGTAGTACGACGATCCCACACAGTAGCTTGCCCTGTCCGAACAGAGAAAAACGAAGAAATTGGCAAGCTCTTCAGGCGAGGCAAAGCGGCCGATAGGGGTGTATTCCTTTGCAATCTTATCGAAGTATTCGTCAACGGTCAGCCCCTCCTCCTTTGAGAGAGATTCAGCGCCTTTGCGCCATGCAGGGGTCAGGATGAGGCCGGGGTTGATGCAGTTTACCCGTATACTGTCCTTGATAAGCTCGTTTGCGAGGCATTTGGAGAACATGACCAGGGCAGCCTTCACGGTGTTGTAGATCGGCTCATGGGAAAGCGGCTGCCTGGCGCATATCGACGCATTGTTGATAATTACGCCGCCGCCTCTTTTTTTCATAAGCGGTACGACTCCCCTTGCAAGGCGTATCGCGGCCATAACCTGCAGATCCCAGAAGTACTGCCATTGTTTATCTTTCGAGCTCATAACCGTTTCTTCACTCCCCATGCCGGCGTTGTTGATCAGAATGTCCGCCCCGTCAAATTTGATTTCAACCTCTTTTATGAATATCTCCAGGTCCTTTTTTTTCACGACATCAACCTGCACCCCAAGGGTATTAACACCGAAATCCTTTTCTATTTTCTCCGCGGTTTTTATCGCCTCCTCTTTACTTCGTGAGCACAGAGCTATATGCGCACCTTCTTTTGCAAGGCCACGGGCAACAGCAAGACCTATCCCCTTTGTGGCGCCGGTTATAACCGCAATTTTATCTTTCAGACCAAGGTCCATCAGTGTTATCCTCCATTTAGAGTCCCTTTGAATATCATTGTACATTCTTCCCCAAAGTATTTCAAGACAGGAAAAGGTTTTATCGTGCAGGCCTGTTTCCGGATCACCCGGTTTTCAAAAAATATATTCTCTACATAAAAACCTCATCCGTTCTTATAAAATCTCAATAATAGTTTCCGAAGGGGAGTATGATTACCACTCATTGGTGAAAACAGTAAAAATAATTTTTAGGACTTTTGTGCTATGGACATGAACGCTGAAAACATACCAGGCAGGGAGAAATAGGATAAATACTCGCAGTGGCATTCATTTTGCTTCAACCGCAAAGAAATCAAAGATTCGAATCAGGGGAATATTCTTGACAAAAACCAACCAGGGGTGTATAAAACAGGAGGAGATTTGATAGTAATATAATAATAAAAGGAGAAGTAATTATGAAAAGAAAAAATTTGTTTGTCATTGCAATCACTGTTGTCACTCTTATCTGTTTTATGGTTCCCGGTGTACTGTTAGCAAAGGATGACATGCCGGGGAAGGGCATGTACTTCCGCCTCGTCACCCATGGCGGTAACGATCCTTTCTGGGCAGTTTATCAGCAGGGTATGAGGGACGCGGCAAAGGAGCTCGGCTGCAGGGCTGATATCGACCTCTGTGGAAGTGACCTGCAGCTTCAGCAGAAGCGTTTCCAGGAAGCAGTAGCCATGAAGCCTACCGGTATAGCTCTCGTTATCAACGACGACACCCTGTGGGACAAACCGGTTGCCGATGCCATCGCCAGGGGAGTTAATGTCATCGGTAGCAACAATGATGACCAGGAAGGCCCTGCGGGGAACGCACGGCTCTGCTACATCGGTCAGAACGAGAGGCGCGCCGGAATGATGATCGGGCTGGCAGTGTTCAAGGCGGCAAAAGAGAGCGGCAAGAGCATGAAAAATCTCAATGTTGCCGCTGCAGTGGAGGTTGCTGGTGCAAACTACGGTGTTGTGAGAAGTCAGGGAATTAAAGACGCCATGGAATATTACGGCATCCCGGGTGAAATCGAGATCCTCGATTGTACTCTTGAAATGACAACCGCAGAATCGCGGATCACATCCTATCTCATTGGCCATAAGGATACGGACTGCATCTTTGGTCTGGGTGGTATTACCACCGACAGGCTCACCTCGGCACTGAAAAACGCGAAGAAGAAACCGGGCCAGATCCTCGCCGGTGGGTTCGACGCCGCTCCCGGAACACTGACCGGACTGGAAACCGGTTATATGGTTGCCTCGATCGATCAGCAGCAGTATCTGCAGGGATATTTCTCCGTCTATGTGCTGTACCTCATGGATAAGTACGGTTTTGCGCCGCAGATTGATACCGGCGGCTACCTTATTACAAAGGACAACATCGATCTGATCAAGACCCTGTCACCTAAAAACATTAGATAACGGTTCATTAACGTACATGAGAACGGGCTGGGCAGAGCTTTGCGGTTCGGGCCCGGCCCCTTTATTTCAGAAGTAGTACGGTGCAAAGAGGAACGTTACAGGTCCCGCACCGGATAATCGGAACGATGTAACAATTCTTCCTACGGAAAGGATACGAGCGTTCATGCAAAGGTTTTTAAATAGAATTTTATCCTACCGGGCTTCTTTTACTCTGATTGTTTTCATACTGCTGCTTATATTTTTTGAAATCTTCTCCGCTGAGCACAGCTTCTTCAAACCTGCAAACCTCACGGCAATGGCTCGACTGGCGCCCGACCTCGGGATCGTCTCTCTCGGTGTGGGCACCCTCATGATCGCCGGTGAGTTCGACCTATCTGTATCATCCACCATTCCGTTGTGTTCATTTGTATTCACGAAATTGCTTGGATGGGGTTTTCCGCTTATCGCAATACTCTTTATTACGATCTTTACTGGCGCACTGATCGGGTTCTCTAATGGCATAATGGTCGTGAAGACGAAGCTGCCGTCCTTCATCATTACGCTGGGTACGATGCTCTTTTGGCGGGGGCTGGTTTATGCGGCATCCCGCATGATGCCCATCGGTATACGGTCCTGGCTCGATTTCGGAACATGGTTGGAAAAGCTCTTTGTGGGTGCTATCGGAGGAGAACTTCCGATTCAGATACTCTGGTTTATCTTCTTCGCTATCGTGCTCGGTGCCTTTGTTCATTTCCATCGATTTGGCAACTGGATATTTGTAACTGGTGACAATGAAACAGCAGCCCGTGCAATGGGTATCAACACCGGGATGGTGAAAACTGTCTGCTATGTCATGGTAGGGGTACTCTGCAGCTTCATGGGGATGATGCAGAACCTGAGAATCGAATCCTTCGCTGCCAATCAGGGCGTAGGCTTTGAGCTCAAGGCCATTGCCTCTTCAGTGGTCGGGGGCACGGCTCTTACCGGTGGTATCGGCAGTGTTCTCGGTATCTTTCTGGGGACCCTTACCATCCAGATCATAGAAAATGGCCTGATCCTCATGGGGGCGCCGCCTTTCGGTATAAGTGCGTTCATCGGTGCAGCCATTGTCATTTTTGCCATTCTCAACGTTTCCATTGCACGCAAGAGCGGGAGGTAGTTTAACCCGGAGTAGGGGTTTTTAACATTCAAACGATTAAAGTAATTATCTGGAGAAGAAAATGAGCGATCAGAAATCAACAGCTCGAGATAGTGGAACAACATTGCCAAAGGGTAACGACACGCCTCTTGTAAAAATGGTGGATATCCATAAGTGGTTTGGTAAAGTCTGTGCCCTGAGGAATATAGATTTTCATGTCAATCGAGGCGAGATCGTTGGCCTGGTCGGTGATAACGGCGCCGGTAAATCAACACTTATAAAGATTCTCTCAGGTTTCCACCATGCAGACAGGGGAGAGATATTTTTCGAGGGTAAAAAGGAAAATATCAACACACCGAAAATCGCAAAAAGGCTCGGTATCGAAACGGTATATCAGGAGCAGGCCTTGGCCCCTCACGTATCCATATCGAGAAATGTCTTTATGGGCAGGGAACCAACGAAATCTTTCGGCTTCATGAACAGGAAAATGATGGATAAGGAAAGCATGGGAGCCATCACGAAGCTTGGATTACGGATCAAGGATCCTGAGGCTGCGGTCGAGGCACTTTCCGGAGGCCAGCGGCAGGGTGTGGCGATAGCGCGGGTTATGTACTTCAAGGCGAAACTCGTGATCCTTGATGAGCCGACCATGGCGCTCTCAGTCAAGGAATCCCGGCAGGTTATGGATTTTATGCAGCAGCTCAAAGCCGAAGGTATCTCAGTCATCTTCATCACACACAACATCTTTCATGCCTTTCAGGCTGCAGAAAGATTTTTCATACTTTCCCACGGTGAGGCATTGACCGACGTAAAGAAAAAAGATACTACTATCGATCATCTCATCGAGTTCATCGTAAGCGGCGGGCAGGAGATGGAATAAATGGCAGAAATAACCACTAAACAGAACAGATTCATGAGCGCGCTTATACGTATGCGTTCACTGAATGTGTTCGTCATATTCATAGTGCTCTTCCTGGTTTTTTCGATTTTTTCACCGGGGCACAGGTTTTTCAGCCGTGAGAATATGAAGATCTTTCTTTCCGCAGGGGCTGAGTTCAACATTGTGGCAATCGTTGTGGGAATGCTCATGATCGCCGGTGAGTTCGATCTCTCTGTGGGCTCCATTCTGGTTTTCTCGAGCTGGAACTTTTACGTGTTCTACAATGCCGGTGTGCATATACTGCTGGCATTGTTTCTCACCCTCTGCGTCGGCGGCATTGTCGGGTTTATCAACGGGATTATCACTGTCAAGGCTCAAATTCCGTCATTCATCACCACACTGGGTACAATGCTTCTCTGGCGCGGTGTCACCCTCTTCTGGTCGGGTGGACTGCAGGCGGGAATGGAGCTTGAGAAGAACCCTGTCATGTTCAAGGCAATTGCAGGTGTGATCGGCGATCTCATACCTGCCCAGTTTCTATGGTTTTTGGGAATCGCCCTCATTATCGCCTTGGTTATGCACTATCACAAGTTCGGAAACTGGATATTCACCACCGGTGACAATAAAATGGCAGCCAGGGCAATGGGAATAAATACCGACAGGATCAAGGTGATCTGCTTTACCGTTGTTGGTATCTGCGTTGCGTTCGTTTCGGTCATGCAGATGTTCAGGGCCAGTACTTTCTCTGCACGAACCGGAGACGGATGGGAGCTTAAGGCCATTGCCGCTTCTGTTGTGGGCGGAACAGCATTGACCGGGGGAGTGGGAAGTATGATGGGCGTTTTCTGGGGAGCTCTCGTTATCTCCATTATTGAAAACGGGCTCATCTTCCTGAGGATCAACTACTGGTGGATCTTTACCGTGTTTGGGGTAATCATCGTATCCACTGCTATCATCAGCAAGTACATTGAGCAGCGCAGGGTCATGCTGGGTGCGGAACGTAACTGAATAAATTGAACATTTTATTATTCTACACTACAAATAGGGTCAACAGTACGGTTAACCCCCATTTCTCACACAGGAATGAGGGGGTTTGTGGTTTTCTCAACGATAAACTATATTTTTGCATGTCATTATCACATACTACCGGGTCATCATTCAACTCTGATGATATGCGGCTGTTGAGAAAACCACATAGGCGCTTTTTTCACCGTAAACATTATTTTTACATAAGACTTAAACCCTTTGCTATGCAATCTGATTGCAGCAATCTGATTGCAGCAATCTTTGAGAAAACCGCATTAAAAAGGATCGGCATGATGGTATTCATTACTGAGAAATGTGTCGACTGGTGGTGGACCGGCTCCCCGTAGGAGTTATTCATCCGGTTTGAGGAAATTCACCGTGGACTTCTCCACCGGTAGAGGTCCACGGTTTTTTACGTATGCAAGGACCGTGGGTGAAAAAACCTGCGGCCTTCATACTATTATTTAGCTTATCATTGCATACGGCTCACTTCACGCCGGCTTACGGCTTTTCCCAGGGGGGGAGCTGCAGGTACGGCTTGTAGGGTATCCTATCGAGCACCTTCAACCCCTTCCAGTTGGCAAATTCCATGAGCTCTGCCGTCAGCTCTCCGGCGGCAATGGAGTAGTGATGGTTCACCCTGCCCACACTGATCGTGTTGATCAAATCTCGAATGGTTATGTCTTTTCCACATATCTGGAGATTGTTCACCCATCCGCTGCCTCCGTAAAACCCCTCCTTGTCAGGCATGACGTCACCGCCCATGATGAACAGATTGTCGAAGGCATTGTCCATGGTACACACCGTAATCCGGGTGGGTCTCAGGTCAAGGTCTGCTACCACGCCGTCGCCAACCCAGGTATCGCCCTCATATGAACCGATATTGAAATGGGCATCCCAGCGTATTCCCTTCTCATTCGCCCAGGACGCACAGGTTACACCACAGTGCCAGAAATTCACGCTCTTGTCCTCATCGTCCAGAGCGACCAAATCCGTAAATGCAGCCCGTCCCCCGTTCATTGCATTGAAGATGATCATATTGACCGCGCCTGCAATGTCGGCTTCACAGGGCGCTACGATGCCCATCTCATTCAACCTGCTCAGGGCGCCGCATACGGCAATGCCGTATACTTCCTGGAACTTCGACCAGCAGCTTACCGCAAGGGCATTGTAGTCATGTTCCTCGGCGAAATCGAGGAGGGCCAGGCTGACGCGCGCCGATTTCTCCATTGCTTCAGTCGTGACCCTTTGCTTCACCCATTCACCTTCACCGAGCATGCGGTCAATCTCCTCCTTCACCCTCTTCCCATCCAATGACTTCGCCCTCGCCACGATGTCCTCTACGGTGTGACGTGTCTGCAAATAGGTTCCGAACTTCTTCTCGAGCACACGCTCATCGGTGTACATGTTCTCAAAACCGTCTGCGAGGTTTCCCACCTGACCGATGCGGCTGAGCCTGAGCGCTTTGATCGCCTGTATAGCCCGCAGGGTAACGGCAAACCGCTCGCGGAAAAGCTCGGTTTCCGGATAATCGTAAAACCATTTGAAGGGGATATTGTATTCATTCAGATAATGGGCGATGATCGATCCGAGCATATTGAGTCCGCAGAAGGAGTTGAGCTGCAGCACACCTGCCCGTGTGGGTTCGGGTACGGCCCACAGGCCGAGACAGCTCTTCACCCGCGCCAGAGGCAGTATGATACGCCCGTAAGGCAGGCTCGCGTTAAAAATGAGGGTCAGGTCAACTGCGTGGCCATCGAAAAATTCACGCGCTTTGTGACCGTCGGCTTCACTCTCCACAGGCCCTTTCAGTGTAACGAGTTTGAAGCCCATCTCCTCCTGAAGCTTCTCCATTGAGCCGATAATCCGTTTGTACACCCCCCTGTCGTCACCAGGCATGTTTGGGTGTACGCCTGCGCACAGCCCAACCCTAATACTCGTACTGTTACTCCGCATATGTGCCTCCCTCCTGCAGGTAGTGCCACTCTGCTCCAGGCTATATCAGCATCCCTGCCTTTATGTGTGCCAGTAATTGCATGGAATTGAAGTGCATTTACCAGCGCAGCAGTGTCTTTATGGCCACCTCAGATTTTGTACCCTCAAAGGCCTTCTGCATTTCATCCACCGGATATTCAGCGCTTAAAAAATCCCTGTAGCTCAGCTTGCCCTCATCGATCCAGCCGCAGAGCGGCTCCTGTGCAGCCGCCTCTCATTCCCTGGTGGGCCACTGATGAATAAGCAGGTTGAAGTTGTAGGGAGCCCTATGCTTCTCAACACCGATGACAGCCTGGTCGATCACTCCGTAGACGCATACGTTCCCCGCCATCTTCAGAAGGGGGAGAGAGAAATTGATGATCTCCTCTTTCCCGACTGCGTCAATCACTGCATCGAAGTGTACCTCCCGCTCTTCCGGAACCATTTTCAATTCCGGATCGTCCGGTGCAAATGCTGCATCGGCGCCTGATCCGAGCGCAACCTCTCTCTTCTCTGGAACAGGATCAATGCAACCGATATATCCGAGGCCAAGCAGTCTGGCAAACCTGACAAAGCTCAGCCCGACCGGGCCTGTCCCGAACACAAGAATATCATTACCCTTCTGAAGCCTGAAGTCACTGAATCCGGCATATACCTCGCGCCAGGTGCACAGCAGGCCCGCATCTTCGACCGATATGTTCGGCGAAACAGTACGCTGGATCTGGAACAGCTCATTCCAACCATGCTCCGGGTCACAGAAACCGTCCTCCTCCATGGCCAGGTTGTCCGTAGCCAGGACATACTCCGACATACCGCCCCAGCCGCTTGTGTAGCCCGGGTCGGTCGGGTTGAGTAAAAGCCCCCCCTATTACCCGCTGCCCGACTTCATAGTGCCGGACTTTGTCGCCGAGCGCATCGACGATTCCGGCAGACTCATGTCCCAGGAGGAGTGGATAGGTATCCACACCGGGAAAATGGCCCTCAATCAACTTTCTGTCTGTGGCGTTGCAGATATAGGAAATTTCCGCTCTGATCCTCACCTCATAGGGTCCAGGCTCAGGTTTCGGTATGTCCACGAGCTCGATTCTGTTCGGCTCGACAACGGCAACACAACGCATCAATTGCGATATCCTCCCCTGCTTTTTTCTGATATCAGTTCCAACTTCCATGCGACGGTCAATTCCAGTGCCCGACGATTTCCCGGGCAGCGCAGCAGAGCCTTTCGATTGCTGCCTCGTCAATTTTTCAAAGGAGAACACTTCACCGATTACCTGCGTCCAGCCGTAGAGGAAGAAGCCTCATTCGTCCTCGACGGTCAGCCCCCTTGACTGACAGGAGCAGTTATAATTCACGTTTCGAAAATCAGTGAAAACTCCGGCAAGATCAGTGAGTGTAAGCAGCATCCCCGTCTTTCTCACGTGAATTTTTCCGCATTCTCTCTTTGATAGTATCAGATCATGCTGTTATGACAAGAAATATCGGTGCAATAAGAGAAACAGGCCGTCCCCTTTGGTTCACTTTACATTATCAATACACGCTTTCAAAAAGTTCTATCATGCATAGAAATATGGGGGCCTCACGGAGTTTGCAGTGGAAATGCAAAACGTCAATATATTCGGCCGATCATATGTATTTCTTAACAGCTTTTCTAAACTGCTCAATCTTCCGTTGGACTTCATTATCATCGCTCAGAATCGTAAGACCGAATCCTGATCCCAAACCCTTATCTGCCACTCCGATACTGATGTTGATTGCTCTGTTCAGCAGCGAATCGGTTTGTGGGAGCATGCCCTTCGAGTAAGAAATCCGTCCGCCCTTCTGTGTATAATAGGGGCATGTATAGGGGCAGTTTATGCTGTCTACCGTTTTTCTATTGAGCACGTGTTCCATATTATTATAAACATGCCATCCTGAATCGGCCACTACGCCACTACCGAGAGCGTCGCCGATATTCCGAGCCGTCTTCTCATCCGGCATAAAAACTGTTAGAAGCGTACACAGCTCCCCGTCTGGATCAGGAGTTTTTCTGAACTCGATACCATCGAGGTCGCTGATACCCTCCTTGAACTGCCTTTTTCTCCGCTTCAATTCCTCCTTGATCATCCCCACTTTCTTCAACTGTGCCAGAAGGACCGCAGCAGCAAGCTCGGTCATACGAAAATCGAGACCGATAACCGTTCGCGCACCCTGCTCTACTCCCTGCCTGAGTGGAAGATGTCCCTGATCATGGATGGCGAAGGCCCGTTCATACAGCCTTTTATTGTTTGTTGCAACAAGTCCTCCGTCACCTGCTGTTATCGTTTTATAAAGATTGAAGCTGAATGTTCCTATGTCTCCATAGCTCCCAATATATTTACCATTATATGTAGCCGAAAATGCCTGGGCACAATCCTCTATGAGGAAGATATCGTTTTGTTTCGCTATCTCACGCATCTCTTCGATATATCCTGGATTACCGAGCATGTGTACGAGCATGATCGCCTTTGTCCTCGGCGTGATCTTCCTACGCACATCGTCAGGGTCCAGAGTGAGCGTTTCATCTATCTCGGCGAGAACGGGAATTGCTCGTGCGAATATGATCGAGGTAATGGAGGCAATAAAGGTGTACCCAGGGACTATAACCTCGTCACCAGGGCCGATCCCGAGCGCACCGAGTGCAATCCACAGTGCCGAAGTTCCGGAGTTGACCGCAACGGCGTGGTTTATACCGAAGAACTTCTCTATTTCCCTTTCGAGCTGCCAAACCTTCGCCAGGAACTGCGGATCACTTTTGTCACCGTAACGGAAAAGATATCCCGATTCTATGACTTCAAGGAGTGCCT
>Ga0307378_10006445_pt1 | contig 16060 bp, 39 predicted proteins | sample UN1MG_FD_202238 | JGI IMG/M metagenome (GOLD analysis project Ga0307378, IMG submission 202238) | Soil microbial communities from Risofladan, Vaasa, Finland - UN-1 | ecosystem: Environmental > Terrestrial > Soil > Coastal area > Acid sulfate soil | place: Finland: Risofladan, Vaasa | collected... | reverse complement strand
TCGACAAAATTATTACTGAATTAAATCACAGAACAGACGAGAGTTACAACCACATGTCAAAACATGAGTTAAATTCTGTTATAGATTTGATCAAAGAAATGGAAGAAAATGCAAGTTTTAAAGAAATTGCAGGGGTTATGATGAAACATATGGGGGCGAAATATGATCCTCATTATACAGCAATAATAACAAATGTCAATGCTGAATTATTAGAAGGAGTAAAAACTACAGGAAAAACATTTGAATTTGCTACTAATGAACCCAAGGAAAAGTTTTTGAATAGTTGATGTGGTGGAATTAGACACGCTAAACATGGTACAAATTAAGGAGTGTTAGCGGTTACTGCTTTTGACCATGTGCTGATGGTAACCATGCAAGTTAAAATCTTGCCGTCAACTATTCTTTTTACAATTAAGTTAAAGATGAAAGAAAAAAAACAACCATGTAATTTAACTTCTCCGATATGGAATTGGAGGAAAAATTTTGGGAGACTTAGAATAGGATGGATGAGTAGATATAATTGGCGGATATATGGAGCGACGCCAATAGCCTGGTTTTTTTGTTGTTCGTCTAATGAATTAATGGACTGGAAGAAAAACAAAGTTTGTGGAAGGTATATTCAAATAACATTATTTGGCTTACAATTTGCTTATTTATACAGCAATAAAGGATATAAACAAAATGAAAGCAGAAATTAAAACCCGAAAAAATGGAAAACGAAAAATTAAGAACAGAAGTTGATGTTATTTCTTTTGCTAAAAATTTAGCGCAAGGAAATGATTGGCAACAAGCAAATCTTATTAATAAATTTGCGTATGAATTAAAAATATGTTGTAAGGACAATGATCTGATCGGATTACAACCCTGTAATATTTCAGATAAATTGGATAGCAATGGAATTGATTTAGTAAAAAGTCTTGCTGAATTTATTAAATTACGTGAAGATAATAAACCTAATTAAAACCCGATAAAATGAAAGACGAAAATACAACACAAGGGAAACTAATTAAAGGCATCGGGAGGAAAATAGCTGAATTACAATCGAGGGGAGCAAAGGTAAATAACTATCAACGACAACTAGAAGCGTATGAAAAATCACCAAATGCAAAAACTAAGCAGAAAATATTACAACTTGAAAAAATTTTAGGGTATGCTGAACTTGGGAACAGTTATTTCGACAGCCAGCATATTTAAACTTTAAAACCCGAAAAAATGGAAACAAATCTTGAATTATTAAAAACACCTTTAACAGTCAATCAGATTGATTTTAAGGTGGCACAAGTAACAGGTAATCAGAATGGAGTATGGTGTTCTATACTTGCTTATAAGGATGCAAGAACGGATATGCAGGTACTTGATAGTGCAGTCGGCCAGCTAAATTGGAGTAATGAATATCAGAGAGATTCAAAAGGTGTGCTTCAATCTACAATAAGCATCTGGGATGCTGAAAAAATGCAATGGATAAGCAAGACTTCAAACGGAGTTCCTTCTGATTTCGAAGGTGAGAAAGGCGAATATTCAGATGCTTTTAAGAGGGCCGGGTTCATGTGGGGCATTGGCCGCCAGCTTTATGATTTTCCCCAGATATGGGTGCAGCTAATCGAAGGCGATTACTTTGAGAAAGACGGCAAAGCAAGAGCAACAAGGAAGCTCCGGCCTAATGAATGGAAATGGACCGTATCAGAAGACTATCTTTCAGTGACAGCAGAAAGAAAAATCAATGGTAAGTATGTTAATGTTTATAATTCAAACCCTTATAATAAAAAATAACTATGGAACAAGCATTGAGTACAATTACAGTATTCCCATCCAACAAAACAGAAATTGCAATGTATGGGAGAAAGCTAAAAGCTGAAATATTAGCTAATGACAGAGATCCGTTATCTATTCTAAAGCAGTTAAAATATGTTGAAAAAGTTATCAAAGATATATTAACTGATGACGAGATAGATAATCATTTTCTAAATGAAGCTCACTTGTATAATGAAAAAACATTTGATCATTTAGATTGTAAGTTTACAATTCAGGAAACAGGAGTTAAATATGATTATGAAGCTTCCGGTGACCCTGTTTGGTTTGATTTAAATAGCGAGATTACTAAACTGAAAGAGAGTATGAAAGAAAGAGAACAGTTCTTGCAGAAGGCAGGCGAAGGTTTTGTTGAACCAAATAGCGGAGTGTTTGTTAACGCTGCTCCCCGGACGAGTAAAACAAAAGTAACAGTACGAATTTAATTTATATATTATGAGTATCAATAAAATCATCCTATCCGGAAATGTCGGAAATGATCCAGATGTTAAAACGCTGGAATCAGGCAAGAAACTTGCTAAATTCAGTCTTGCTACAACCGACAAAAATAAGGACAAAACAACCCAGTGGCATTCCATAATTGTATGGGAAAAACTTGCTGAAATAGTTGAAAAATACGTTAAGAAAGGTAATTATCTTTCAGTTATCGGGAGTATCAGTTATCGGGATTACACCGATAAGGAAGGCGTTAAAAGGTATTTCACCGAGATCAATGCTTATGAACTGGAACTACCTCCAAAAAAGATCAATGAATCGGAAGGGCCAAAAAATAACGAAGGCGAATATCAGGGCAAGTCAGATGCAAAGATAAGTGATATAAGTGAACTCCCTGGCAATGTTACAACAGATGAAGAAAATGATTTACCTTACTGATGAAAATCTGGTGCAGAAATACGCTATCCGGATTAATTCCGCTATACCCGACTGATCAACAGGAAAAAAAGAAACTTAAGATCGGTCAGGATTACGAGTGTGATATTAAGAATCCACGCAACTATGAGTTTCATAAAAAATTCATGGCAATGGTTAATCTCGGTCATCATAATACTAAATTGGAACTTCCCTTTGATGTTTACCGAAAGATTATGACAATGCGAGCCGGATATTTTAAAGCATACGATACTGATAAAGGCATTCATTACGAGGCAGATTCAATCAGTTTTGGAAGTAAGACACAAGATGAATTTGAAGAGATTTATTCCCGGGTACTTGACGAGATAATAAAAGACATCGGAGCGACAAAAGAAGATATAACCGAACAGCTTATAAATTTTATGTGATGAAAGAAAAGATAATTGAAATAATAGGATTTGGCATGGAGCCGGAAAGAGCAGAATTAATGGCCCGGAAACTAATCATTCTGTTCAATGACAGGGTTATCGAAAAAATGAAAGCCGGCAAAGACTGGAAAGATGTTATTAATGATATTTTCATTCATGAAAAGGATAAATGATAATTAAGCGATATAATAAATACAAAGCTGAAAAGCAGACTTTTGGCGGGCGATCTTATCACAGCAAAAAGGAAGCTGACTATGCTTGTAATTTGGAATGGCGAAAAAAGGCTGGTGAGATTAAGGAAATTATTCCTCAATATAAACTTGACATCCGGGTTAACGGAAAGCATATCACTAACTACTTCATTGATTTTAAGATTGTGCTTGCAGATGATAGTGTTGAGCTTATTGAGGTAAAGGGATTTTCCACAGATGTATGGAGGTTGAAATGGAGACTTACTGAGGCGTTAATTGATGAAATAGAACCAGGATCAAAATTGGTGTTAGTAAAATGAAAATAATAGAGATGAAAACACAAATTGATCGCAAAAGTTCTTATCAATCAGCCTCTATTTATAAAAGATGCAAATATTGTGGATTGCCAATAAGGTTTAAATCACCAGAGAGGGTTAATCCATACGATGTGGGAACACCACGAACATATTGTAATTGTAGAAAATAATAAATAAAAGGAGATGGAAACGATAATTACAAATCGGACATGGTTTAAATGTAATGATTGTAATTGTGCAAGGAATGAAAAACGAGACAGAATATACGATTGAACAAGGATTGATGAATTATAAAATGGAATGTTTCGAATTACATATAGACACATCGCCAATGATCAACCGGGCAAATGGCAGGTTCCTGAAAAATCATGTGCCTTTTAACAAAGACGTTCCAATGACAAAATGGATGGACGTGCGGAAAATAAAAAAGGTGTTAAAAAATTTGGAATTAGGTCGGCCAAAGGGTAATACAAGACTTGCAGGAGCCAATAAAATTGCAATAGTAGGAATAAAAGACGGTAAATTATATCCTTTTAAAAGCTCCGTGGATGCAGCAAATATTCTAAAGGCCAAAGGCGTAAAAGTTAGCGCAAGAAATATCCGGTACGTTTGCCGTGAAAAAGCATCTATTGTCGGAGGTCGTGAATATATCCGGAGACACGCCGGGGGGTTGAAATGGTTTATCGCTTCAGAAGTTGAAAAGTATAAAGAATTTTTAAGATGATACGAAACTAAATTTGATTTATAAACTTAATATTAACAAATTATGGCAGTACGTAAAGTTTTTTCAGACAATGATGGGTTAATGGAATTAACTTATCATGTAATCGATGGGAAATTAAGCATCGAAATTATCGAATCTGGTGATTCTGCAGAAATCATGCTGGACTACCAGGATGCGGTAGCTTTTATCAGCGAATTAAATAAACTCCGGAAGCAGTTAATAATTCCTGCGAAATAGTTTTTTTATTCCGAAATAGTTTTGTAAATTTGTAGCCTAATACGTGCAACATGAATATTAAAACTTTTATTATTAATAATACTGCCTCCGGGCAGAAGATACCACAAAGGTTGCGGTTGCACGTTCCTATGTGGTTTTTCTTTTGTCTGGGGGCTTAATTATTTATAGATATGAATCAGGAATATATTAGAAGAAAGATAGTATCCTTGTCAAAGGAACTTGCAGAAACAATAGATTATAATGAGATAAAAAAACTCAAACGTAGAATTGCATTTTTGAAACAGCTTTATGTTTCATCTGATCCTAAAAGTTTGAGCGATTTAATAACTGGCAAATGAGTAAAGATCCTGCTATATTGTTTTATACATCTGATTTCATTACTGGCACTCTTACAATGACAAACGATCAAAAAGGTAAATATATAACTCTTTTATGTTTACAACATCAGCAAGGTTATTTAACTGGCGAAGATATGTTAAACATATGTCAATCATATGATAAAAAGATATATTCTAAATTCAATGAAAATGGCGATGGTTTATATTATAATGAACGTATGAAAATAGAGTCTGAAAGAAGAAGAAAATATTCAGAATCTCGCAGTCAAAATAGAAAGATATATAAAACATATGATAATCATATGGAAACTATAACTGAAAATGAAACTATAATTGTAAATAAAAATAAAAAAGGTGCAAAAAATAAAAAATTTAAACCTCCGATAATTGAAGAGGTAAAACAGTATTTTAAAGAATCAGGGTATTCAGAAGATTGTGCTATAAATGCTTTTGAATATTATACTGATCTTGATTGGCATGACAAAAATGATAATCCTGTTTTGAATTGGAAAATGAAAATGAGAACAGTATGGTTTAAAGATGAACATAAATTACAGGAGCAAACGGATTTTTCTCCTTTGGATGATATAATTAAAACGCTAAAAAAATGAGTAGTAAATTTGAATCTTACGCAACTGATATTGTAAGGAACGTACCTTCAGATAATTTGAAAGAGATAATAGAACTCACTATGAAAAAATGTTCATTAAACATGGGGTCAAATTATACTGATGAGGTATTACAAAGAACAATCGAATTGATAAAGGAAGATTATTCTTATATGACTATTAATCTTATTGTATCTGCTTTATTTAGGGGATCAATGGGACATTTTGGAGCGGGTAGATTAATTCCAAAGATAATAGCTCAGTGGTTACGTGAAATATCCCAGGAATATCAAAAAGAGAAGGATCATAAGGAAATTGAAGAGAGGTTTAAAGTTACAAGCGTTCCTATTGATCTAAAAAAATATCCTATGGGTACAGCATTAAATCTTAAAATTGACTGGCTCACAAGTGGTGCTATAACTTCAGACGAATGGGATAAAATACAATTAAAGACACTTGCCGAAATAATTGGCGCAGGACACCAGCCTGCTTTAGAAAATTTTGGGATCAAGAATAATTTAAAATCATAAAACTATGGGTTATTTTTCTAATTCAACAGAAGGGGGAGTGTTTGAATATCAATGTTCATTATGCAAATATGGAACGAAAGCTTGTCCTATATTTGAAGTGCAATTTGATTATAATTATGAAGCTTGCAATAATAGAGTAGCAAGAAAAATACTTGATACATTGATTGCGGATGATGGAACTTGTGCAATGTTTAAGGAATTTAAAGATGATTTTTCAAAGGAAGAAAAGGATGCACCTTCACTGTTTGATGAGAACATCGCACTAACTTGTATTAAAGGATAGGAGGACAAAGCTATGTGGATATATTTTACAGTTGCAGCAGTGTTTATGGTTGTCGGATTATGTGGCATTAATCCGATAAAAGAACGGTCGAGTAAAAGAGACCGAGATTTTCGAATAGTATTAAGTCTATTGCTTTTTATAAGTATTGGATTTTTATGTGGATTCTTTTTATGGTCTGCCACACCTCCAAAACATAACTCTAAAAAATATGAGTTAAAGACGGAGGTTAGACAGCAATCCTTAAATGGAGATATTATTAAGACGGACACGATTTATGTATTAACACGTAAATAAAAAGCTATGATAACACATGATCTAAAAATATGGCCTGAATACTTTAAACAGGTAAAAACAGGTTTAAAAACATTTGAACTTCGAAAAGATGACAGGGATTTTAGGGTTGGTGATGAGTTAATATTAAGAGAATTTAAAGACGGATATTATACATACAATATTTGTCGCCGTAAAATAATCTACATATTAAGAGGGAGTCCCGGGATAAAAAAGGGATATGTAATATTGGGATTAGAAAAAATCTAATTAAATAAATAAGCTATGAAAACAGAACTAGAAAAGAAGTATGAAGAGTTGATAAATATTTATGAAAAAGCGTTTCGGAAACAAGGTATAAAATATCCTGATGATTATGATAACCGTTTAGGCAAAAAAGTGATTAAGATTAAATCCGAGATCGCCGCAATAATAAAGCTATGACACACAATGAAGTTATAGATAAACTGGCAAAAGAAATGATTACCATAACCGGGGAAACTGATCATTTTAATACTTACCGATGGTTTATCCGGCAAGCTCTTGTAATAGGAATAGAACACTACACAAAGGAAATGGAAGAGATAATTGCTATGGATAAATGGGGAGGGGAGCAGGGCAGATTTAAAGGAGTCAGGGATGCTTCTGAAAAATTAGGAATACCACGAGGCAACATATATCAAGTACTTGAAGGAAGAAGGCCGTCCGCCGGAGGGTTCAGATTCATTAGAAATAGAGATAAATTATTAATTAATAACTAAAGCTATGAAAGAAACAGAATTACGAATCGGGAATTATATTTCAAATCAGGATGGAACTTTGAGAGGTATTCCAATCGGGGAACCGCATATAGTAGATAAAACAGATTTCAAATGGGCTGAAATGTATGTGCCCATTCCCCTCACAGAAGAATGGCTCTTGAAGTTTGGGTTTGAATTAAAGGATAAGATTAATATGGGATTTATTAAACAGATTAATTTTCCACACATGAAAAACTATCTTTATGTAAATTCAAAATATTACACTACTGCATTATGGGATGAAATATCTCAAAAAGAATTTTTAATAATGCTTAATCCTTGTCAATACGTTCACCAACTCCAGAACCTTTACTTTGCTTTAACAAATGAAGAATTAACAATTAAAAACTAAAGCTATGAACGAAATAACAAGAAAAGCAGAAATTGAAAAAATCGCAAAATGGTTATTAAAGGAATTTGAACTTAAATGTTCGATGGAATCTCCTGCAAAGAAATGTGCATTATTAACAGTTCGTGAATTAATGCAGGAGCACAGTCATTTTGTTTTCAGCCAGGAAAGATGGGAATTTTGGCGTGATGTAGAGAGTTTTTTAAATTCATTATAAAATTAAAGCTATGGAACCAAATTCACTAGTGACATTTTCAGTTTGTTTTATTATCTTAATGATGATATTATTTGTCATTGGATATTTTCTTGTTCAGTGGGGCGTAAAACAGCTAAAAAAAGATCGCATAAACAAAGCAGAATATGAAAAAATGTATTTAGAGATTCAGAAGCACATTGAGAATTATTCACTTGATCTTAGTTCATATTATAAGATTAAAAAAGAGATATGGAGGCTTAAAAATCTAAAGTGGAAGAATCACGAAAAGACCGCAGGGATTAATACTGAACTTTGCTTCGGCAGGTTTTTGGATATTGCACTTTCTGAACGGAAAAAGCGTATTGATAAAAATTGTTAAATTTGCAAAATGAGGCATGGATCTCTTTTTAGTGGAATTGGTGGATGGAATATTGCTTCTGATGAAATGGGATGGGAAACAGTATTTAACTGTGAAATTGATCCTTTTGGACAAAGAGTTTTAAAATATTATTGGCCTAAAGCAAAATTATATGGGGACATTAAAAAAACAGACTTCTCAAAATGGAGAGGCAAAATCGACATCATTACTAACTCTTTTCCCTGCCAGGGATTCTCGGTTGCCGGAAAAAGAAAAGGGACAGAAGATAACCGGTATCTCTGGCCGGAAAGTCTGCGAGCAATTAAAGAAATTCAACCAACTTGGGTCGTTTCAGAAAATGTTCACGGAATTATTAATATCGAGAAAGGGATGGTTTTCGAGCAGGTGCATACTGACTTGGAAGCTGCGGGGTACGAAGTATTCACGTATGTATTGCCAGCTTGTGCCGTCAACGCTCCCCATAGAAGGGATAGGGTCTGGTTTGTTGCCTACAATTCAAACGCAAGGATTAAAGGAATGCGAAAAGAGAAAGACGAAGTTTATGAATCTTCAATTACTTCCAACACCACGAACACCAACAAACAACGGCATGGGATATGCAAAGAACAGCAAGAAAGGACGACTGGAAGATCGGGTTCCGGAGTTAATAAATCAGGGATTACTGCCAACACCAAATCAGAGGGACGAAAAGGGAGCAACATCATTGAAAAATCAATACGATTTAAACCGGGAACTTGGGATAACTGGCCGACAACTGAACCCACAATTCGTGGCAGAGATGATGGGATTTTCTCCCGACTGGACGGAATTACCTTTTCTAGGTGGAGAAACGAAAGTATAAAAGGATTCGGAAACGCAATAGTACCACAAATTGCCTTTCAGTTATTTAAAGCAATAGAGAGTATTCACGAAAAAGAAAGTAATGAAGATGACAACAATAGCATTAATCATAACCCTTTTTACAGCGACTTTACAGGCTCCTAATGACGGATCTATGGTAATAGTCAAGACGGAAGCTATAAGTCCATATGAGACAATTATAAATGCTGTAGTGACAATTGAAAGTGGAGGAAATACATTTGCTTACAACGAAAAGGAAGGAGCAACTGGAGCGTTTCAAATCCGCCAGATTAGGCTAGACGAGTATAATAAACTATCAGGCGAAAATCTGAAACTTACAGATTGTTATGATTATGAAGTATCAAAACGGATATTCTTATTTTATAGCTGTCAATTTAGACCGGACGATTATAGATCTATTGCAATAGATTGGAATAAGAGTAAAACTGATAAATACTGGAATAAAGTAAAATTAAAACTCTAAGACATGGAAAATTATAAATTAAGAGCAGAAATTCAGGCTGCAATAATAGCAAAAACAAAATATCTATTTGTAAAATTAGATGATCCTACATTTGAAAGGATTGAGGAACTTACAGAAGAACTCCAAGCTCTTGAATGGCAGGAAGAGGGGGGAATGAGTGCAGAGGAAATACTTGATAAAATACATAACATTGAAAGAATGAGTGCTTGCATGGAAGATTCTTATGTTTTAAGAAGAACTGCTATCAGAGCTATGGAAGAATATGCCCAGCAGTCCTCAAAGGCTGTAACGGATACGATGATACGAAGCAAAGCACTTGAAATTGTAGGATTTGATAAGAACAGTCCAAAAACATTCACGCAAGAAATGGCCGTAAATTTCATTCTGATATTTGCAAAGTGGTATCGGGAACAAATTAAACAGGAAAGAAATTAAACAGGAAAGAAATTCAACGAGAGAGATCTCCGAGACAGTTGTTTTTATTTTCGGTTCTTTTTCTTAGAGAAAAAACGAAAAACTGAACCGTTTTAACTAATTTAAAACTCTAAGACATGAAAGACAAAATTATTAAAATACTTGAAAAGTATGATATTGACGAGTATCACTGGAAGTTAGAAATTGCGGATGAAATTGATATTTTACAAAAAAATGCCCTGCAGGGTAGAAAAAAATTAATAAAAGATTGGTGTAAATATCTTTATAAAAATGAAGAATTTGTTGTAGATGATAAAATTATTAACAGATATCTTAAACAACTAAAGACATGAAAGAAAAACTAATTGAAGAACGGAACACCCGATTAGCATTTAAGAACTTGCAAATGAGACTTGAATTTGAAGTGCTTATAGACTCGACGACAAGTATTGCTGCTAAAAAGATACTTGCTAAATATGAACGTAAAAGAGCAATACGGAATGATTCTTTTTTAGAATTGCAAAATTAAATAACAAATAAGATGAAAAGAGTTAATGCAAAAGATATTTTTATTGCTGATATAAATATTCCATATTGCTGTGAATGTCCATATTGTAAGGAGATTATAAATGGCGATACGGAAGACAAAGGGCTTTCTATTCCTATTACACCTTTTCAAGTAGAATGTCCATTTTGTGAAGAAGTATTTATTGTAGATTTAAAAATTAATCTAATTAAATAACAAGTAAGATGAAAGACGAGATAATTGCAAAACTGAAAGAAAAAGAAAAGATTCTGAATAAAATAATAAAACATTGGCAAAAATTTGTTCATGGAGATATCAGGGTAGATATGTGGGAAATTGGATTAAAACAACTTGAATCAATACTTGAAAGACTTGAATCCGAACTCTCCGCACTTGAATCGCAGGAAGTGGAGGGAGAATATAAAAAAGGATTTGATGAAGGATTTGAAACAGCAAGATTAATGAGAATTAAGGAGCTTGCAGAATACTCCCAACAGTCCTCAAAGGTAACAGACGAAAAGGAATATGACATTGATTTTGATGGTCATTGCATGGCAGGATTAAGTATAAAAGACAATATCCCAACTATCATTGGAGCTATGAATGGTTATGGTAACGGAATAAGCCTTGAGAATATCAAAATCACAATTAAAAAATCTAATTAAACCAGAATAAGATGAAACAAAAAATTAATAGGCAAGAAATATATAATAAATATGATGGTCGGTGTGCCTATTGTGGTGAATCTATTGAGTTAAAAGATATGCAAGTAGATCATATAATTCCTAAACAGTTCTTTGTATGGCACATAAAAAATAAATTTAAGATACCACTATTTTTACTTCATTTAAAAGAAGAAGATGTTAACCATATAGATAATCTATTTCCTACTTGTAGAGTTTGTAATAAATGGAAATCAGCACATCATCTAGAATTATTCCGAAGCGAACTATCAGAGCAGGTTAAGAGATTAAATGATTATAGTTCTAATTACAGAATTGCCAAAAGATATGGTCTTGTAATGGAGGTTTTTACACCAATTATATTTTATTATGAAAAATTTAAATAATTAACCCATGAAATACACAAGAATAGACATTAGAAGAAAAAGAGTTCTTGATAGGATTTTAAGTTTTCTTATTCAATATCCTAAAGATAAATACGAATTAAGATCACATTTAATAGATGAACTTAAAGAAGTAATAGAGGACACAGAGAAAGGCTATCCTGAATTATTTGTGAGATACTGTATAGAATATGTTGATATTGATGATAGGGATGATTTAGGTTATAAATATTCTATTTTGAATGACAATGGAGGTGATTATAAAACATTTCCAGATATGGATAAAGTATTTGAATATTGGTTAAACGAAATTAATAACAAGTAAGATGAAAGACGAGATAATTGCAAAACTGAAAGAAAAAGAAAAGATTCTGAATAAAATAATAAAACATTGGCAAAAATTTGTTCATGGAGATATCAGGGTAGATATGTGGGAAATTGGATTAAAACAACTTGAATCAATACTTGAAAGACTTGAATCCGAACTCGCAGCTCTTGAATCGCAGGAAGTGAAGGAAATAACAGATGAGATGATTGGAAGATTTATGGAATCGGTCATTGCATTGCATCCAACTTTCCAAATTGATGATCAAAAACAAGAAGAGTGTTATTTAGCATATCATGACATCAAAAATAATCTAACTAAATAAGCCATGACAGCACTAATTAGTAAAAACGAAACATCTGTGTATATATCACCAGATTTTACACAAGGAGCTCCAACAACAGTCGTTACAACATATCATATTAAAAGCATTGACGGTATAATTTGGTTTATAGGAACCTATGTGGACTATTATGATTATTTAAACCCAAAGCCATGAAAACAGAATTAGAAAAGAAACATGAAAAATTAGACATTTTAAAAAATGATTTAATCGAAAATCTTGACCATGAACTTGAAGATAATTATAGTCAATTTCAAGCACGAAAGAATGATGGAATTATATTACATGGATATAGACATTTAAGAAGCGATATTAAGCAACTTGAATCCGAGATTGCCGCTCTCAAACAACGGGGAGAACCTGTGAGTGCAGAGAAAATGAAACATAAGATTAATAGTCTTATTATCGAATATCTTCACAATGAAGATTACAAAACTCCTAAAGCAACTTCTGATTTATTTAATTTATTCGAAGAATACGCTCAGCAATACCACATACTTGAATCGCAGGAAATGAAGGAGATGGGTAATAAAAAGATAAAAAAACATACTGGGTGTAGTGATTATTTATTACACAAAGAGTGTCCGATGTTTGAAATAGAAGGCTATAAAGCATGTGAGGATTGCGACAGTGCAATTTGATAATCTAATTAAATAACAACTAAAATGAAAAGAAACAGATTAGAAAGGGAAATTGAGTCTATTGAAAATTGTATGTATCATAATTGGATTGGTAATATAATTACAGGTAAATTTCTATGTACTTTATTGACTTCTTGTGATTGCAATAAAGCTAAAAATGTAAAATGTAAAGGGGCTTGTCAGTTTTATAAGAAAATTTATGATTATAGTAAAATAATATTACCCCGCTGGGAGGGTTATTAGATGTGTGACCAAAAAAATGTAATAAGATGAAAAGAGAAAAACAAAGTTATCCTGAAAAGTTTATATTGTGGCTTTTAGTAGACAACATATTTGATCAAACACAAAGGAGTAGTACAGAGATTGCTTTTTGGGACGATGATAAAGAAATATATTTGACTCTTAACGAAGTTTATGAATACTGGGGAAAAAATATAAAGAAATAAGCTATGGAAGAATTACACAACCTGGGAATATCCGGAATAATAACAATTTGCATTGTCTTGATCCTTGTATTAGGCATCCCGAGATTGATGGAATGGTTAAATAGCAAATTCAGGTAAATAAATTTGCTTTGTAATTAAAAATAATTTAATTTTACGCTTTTCATAGGTTTAGTTAGGGAGGCGGGTCCAGTCTCTGATGCTGGCCCGCTTTTTAAATTAAGAAAATGGCAGCACCAATAAATAATCAGTTTTGGAAACTTCGGTCTAAACATGGGAGAGATAAAATATTTACCACTCCTAATATGATGCTTGAGGCGGCTTATGAGTATTTTAAATGGTGTGAGAAGAATCCATTAATGGAAGTAGATTTTAGAGGATCACAATTAAAAAAGATTGAATTGCCAAAAATGAGAGCTTACACAATACAGGGGCTTACTTGTTTTTTAGATGTTAACACATTGTATTTCAATGATTTTGAAGATGGGTTAAAAGGGAAAAAAGATGAAATAAGTAAAGATTTTTCCAAGGTCATAACGCACGTGAAGGAAATTATCTATAATCAAAAGTTCGTCGGGGCTGCTGCTGGATTCCTTAATCCGAATATAATAGCAAGAGATTTGGGGCTTTCAGATAAATCAGATGTGAAACATTCAGGCGAAATAATTACAGGAATAAATTATATTGTCCCGCAAAATGGAGATAACAATTTGCCCGACAAATAAGCAGCACCAAGCGTGGGAGGCTTTAAAAGAATATGATATAGTATTCTTTGGTGGTGGGGCCGGAGGTGGAAAATCATGGTGGCTTTGTGAAACAAGACTCCTCAATTGTTATTTATATCCCGGGTATAAATCATTTTTTGCCAGAGAAGAATTAAAAAGGCTCATGTCATCAACTTATTTGACATGGTGCAAGGTTTGTCATTGGCATCAGATACCCAGGAACGACTGGTCATTGAATGGTCAGTATAATTACATTGAGTTTAAAAATGGTTCACGAATTGATTTATTAGATGTTAAGTTTTTACCATCAGATCCATTATATGAAAGATTTGGTTCTACTGAATACACTGATGGCGCAATAGAAGAGACTGGGGAGATTCATTTTCTTGCTTATGATGTACTGAAAACAAGAATCAATAGGCATTTAAATAGTGAACTAGGAATTAGGGCAACAATGGCATTAACCGGAAATCCTAAAAAGAACTGGACATATACAAATTTTTACCTTGCTTCAAAGAATGGAACATTACCTGATAATGTTAAATTTATCCAAAGCCTTTATAAAGACAATCCATATACAGTTATTGAATATGGCAAACAACTTGAAGGGATAAAAGACAAATCAACAAAAGAGAGATTAATGTTTGGCAATTGGGATTATGAGGATGATCCGGCTGTGATGATCGAATATGAGATGATTAACAATATGTTTTCAAATACTTATGTTCCCAAGGGCCGCACAAAGATAGTGGCTGACATTGCCCGATATGGATCTGACAGAGCAATCATAACAGCATGGGAAGGATTAAGATTAGTGGAGTTCATAATATTTAACATATCATCAACAGTTGACATAAAAAATGCGATTAACGCAATAAGAGTAAGGAATAAGGTTCAGCTTTCAGATATCATTTGTGATGAAGATGGAATCGGAGGAGGTATCGTAGATGAGTTAGGATGTACAGGGTTTGTTAATAATTCGTCACCCAACAACCCAAACTATCAGAATCTGAAATCAGAATGTGGGTATAAATTAGCAGAATTAGCGGATCAGATATATATTGCTTGCGAGTTACCTGATACGGAAATAGAAATGATCAGACAAGAATTAGGGATGCTAAAAACATACGATGCGGATAAAGATGGTAAGTTAAGAATCATGCCAAAGGAGAAGATTAAAGAAAATATCGGTCGTTCGCCTGACTGGTTGGATGTATTTATTATGCGAATGTATTATGAAGTAAAACCGGAAAGAATATCACACCAGCAATGGCGAGGATAAAGAATATAGAATATCTCACGTTAAAGGATATGGCAAATGATCTGGAGACATATTCCGGAATTGCCGACGGTCTTATTCAATTGCCTTGCCCTTATAGGTTAACGATAAGATTCTTGTCATATAGGGTTCCTGAAATAATGGAAGAGATGGCAAAAAATATATGCTATGGTCAACGGTTATTTCTGGCACGTGAAGAAGAAAATGATATAGATTTAATAACAAGAATGATAAGTGGTTACTACTATCCTGCTGCCACGAATGAAAAATGGGATGAAGAAAAAGCATTGTTATTTAGAAATAAAGTTATAACTTGCAAAGCAAAAGAATTATATCCAGTCGCTATGCACTTCGTAACTCTTATAAATGAGATAGCAGAAAAGGAGAAAGTACTCCTGTATCGGGAACCTTCAAAGGTGGAGCTGGCTGCCGGTATTGAAAAGCTTAATGTCTTTTCAGAACTTAACTCCCTGGATTTCTTGCGTGACGCAATGAAGTGCACCGTGCCGGAAGTGCTGTTAACCCCTTATAACGAATGTCTTGTCCGGTTCATGAACGCTAAAGAGGTGGCGGACTATCAGGACAGATATTTCAAACTTGAAAGAGAACAGTATGAAGCTAAATCAAAATACAAGAAATGAACGCATTAATTCACAATATAGA
>Ga0307378_10006443_pt1 | contig 16060 bp, 17 predicted proteins | sample UN1MG_FD_202238 | JGI IMG/M metagenome (GOLD analysis project Ga0307378, IMG submission 202238) | Soil microbial communities from Risofladan, Vaasa, Finland - UN-1 | ecosystem: Environmental > Terrestrial > Soil > Coastal area > Acid sulfate soil | place: Finland: Risofladan, Vaasa | collected... | reverse complement strand
CGCCGGCGTAGCTCAGCGGCCAGAGCAGCTGATTTGTAATCAGCAGGTCGCGGGTTCGAACCCCGCCGCCGGCTAGAGAAAGCCGGGGAGGTACCCAAGCGGCCAACGGGGGCAGACTGTAAATCTGATTGGCCGGGGTTTCCTAAGTTAAGCGGTTGCAGGCCTTTACGGCGCAACCGCTTTTATTTTCAGGGAATTACGGTGGCGGGGAATTAACGGTTATTAATGGTAAATAATAGAGAAGGGGTGGAATTTTAACACAAAATTAACACAAAATAAGGGCGGTCGAAGAGGGGGCATTTTTATTAAAATATGTGCTGAGGAGGTTGGGGTAGGGGTTGCGGGTGGCTACGGTAATATTTCGTTTTTATATTCGTCGAGGAGTTCGCGATATGCTTGTAATTCCGTGAGAACCTCGGCGTCGGCTTTACCGGGGTCGAGGTAGTGGATGAACCACTCCCTTAAGTAAGCGCAGGCTTTAGGGGTTAATTTTAGGTATTCGTTGGTTTTTAAACATTTAAAAGCGCCCAGATGGTCGGCGAGAATGGGCTGAGTGAAATCGAAATCGAGATAAGAGTTACTCTTAATAGAAAAGCCGTCTTGTTCTTTAGGAAAAAAAAATTTCGCTCTGGTCCGGAAAGAGGCGCAAGCGTACTGCCGCTCCAAGGGGTCCTTATCTTCGAAAGAAAATGACGGTACACATAGACAGACTTTATTCTTTTTTAAACCGATACTTATAGCTAAACCACGTGGTATATCCGATTCGGCAATAACGACGACGGGTCTCCGTTTACCGCGTACAACGTATAGGTTTTCATCCTCACGTAGTTTAATCTCGGTTATAGGGAAGCTACTAGTCCTTACAGAAGCATCGTAATGACCGATACTGAAATCGAATATGCCCCTACTAGGGTCGATTTCTTCTTCCGTCAAAATAAAAAGGTTTTGTTCGTGGAACAGGACGGGTGCGTAAAAAACACCAGGAGCGAACTTATCGTCGCTAGTGCCGCCACCCTTAGAATAAAACGGCGATATTAAAGGGGAAATATCTAGGTCGGGACGTTCTTTCATTTAATGCGAAATTTAACTTTGAGTTTTTTGGGTAAGGTCAAAGGTTCTGTCAAATAGGGTGGGTAAAAAGATTCGGGGGTAATAGGACATTCTATATGCTTACGGTCCTCGGCGAGTGCAGCAAAACGTTGGTCAAGGCGGTATCTTAATGGGCGTAGTTCCTTATCAGGAATATGAGCTTTTATTTTTGTTCGGGGTATAGGTGGGTTGATTTTGGTAAAGTCTAAAACGCTACCGCGTGTTGCTTCTTCCATGGGCTCTGTTTCGTAATATACGTAATCGAGTATTTTTTTTAAGTCCTCGTCTCCCCACCTCTTAACCAATTGGTATAATATTATCTCGTCGGTTAAGTCGAGGGTATTAAGTTGGGCATCTTCGTAATAAGTACTAGGCCGAGCTTTCTTAAACGTACCGCGTTCTATTTCTTCTTCTTCGAAGAAGAATCCCTTTTTACGGAGTTCGTCGGCTAAAGCGGGGGAATAAGGTCCGAAATGGAGAAAGAACCATTTTAATTCGGTAGGTTTTTTCTGTTCGCGACGGCAGTATTCGACTTCGTATAGGTATAATAATTTAATGAACTTAGTTACGCCTGGGGCAAGGAAACGCTCCTCTTCGAAACGGCGTAGGATAAGTGTTGCTATTTCGCCGATATCTTTCAAAATCGCTTATTGCTAATGGGCGTCCACGATCGCGTAGACGGCGCGGCAAAGCTTCTCGAGGTCGGCGAGCGGGAGGTACGCGGCGGCGGCGAGGCCGCCGAGCGTCGGCGTGCCGAGGGTTTCCTCCGCGACGTACGCGAGGACTTCAGCGCGCTTTTCTTCCGCGTCGGGGGCAAGGTCTGGAAAAAGGGCCCGAAGCTTAGCTCTTAAGTTTTCAAGGAGCTCGTCGCGCTTCGGGCCTTCTTCGTTCGCCATGTTGCCTGCCACCATCCCGGTAGCAAGGTAACATAACGAAAGGGGCTGTGGTAGCGAAAAATAACTATCCACAAACGCTCCTAATTATAATGTAGTAACGGGTTACGGTTTTAACGGTTCGGTTATAAATTAGGAACTTAACTAAGAGAGGGCTTATTTAGGGAAGTTACTAAAACGTTCTTGAACTGTTAAAACCGATTAAAAACGGCCTATTCATGGAATTTCTCATGCTCCTGTTTTAACCCTATCCCCCAATAAACGAGGCGGCCTTTAGTGTCCCTGCCCTTGCTAACGTAACCTAGCTGGGCGATTTTACGGCCAAACATAGTAGTCGTAAACCTCTCGCGCTTGGGCTTTTTTTCTTCTTCACACCATTCGATATAAGCTTCGTAAAGGGTGCCGGCGCGGACGACGCAATTTTCGCCGGGCACGCAATACATAGCTATGAAATCCGCGAGCGGGTCGCTTTCGGCGCGGTAGTCGGCGGTCGAAGCGACGACGGCGTCGGGGATTCGAAACCCGTCGCGTTGGCAGATAAGGCAGCCCTGGACGGCCCAGGCAAGGACCGCGGCGCGGGCTTGGGGGTCGTCGCGGAGGGTAGCTTTCAAGGCGGGGTCGCGGTCGGCCTCGGGGACGACGTGTTCGAACGGTATGCGGAGGAGGCGGCGGAAGACGGCGTTGTCGGCGCCGTCAACGGCGGGCGCGCGGTTGGCGACGAGCCACAACTTAAACGTAGGTTTGAATTCGAAACGGCGCTGGTAGAGTTGGCGCGTGGTAACGTCGTCGCCGCCGGTGAGTAAGGATATCAAGCCGTCGGCGAAGCGTTTGCCCTCTTCGACTTCTATAGAGGAGACGAAGCGAGAGCCGACGAGCCAGGCGACGTCCTCGCGGACGCCGCCGACGAAGGAACGCTTGAGGAACGTTTCGAAATCCGCGGTACGGGCGTAATCGCCCATAATACCTTTTATAGCGTCTATGAACGTAGACTTGCCGGAGCCGGGAGGGCCGTATATGAAAAAGAATTTCTCGGCGCTTGTATCGCCGGTAAGGGAATAGCCGACGGCGGTTTGGAGGAAGCGTTGTAAGTCGGCGTCGGCCTGGGTAGAGGTTTTGAGGAATTCGTCCCAAAGGGCGAGCGTGGCGGTAGGGTTGTATTCAACGTGGGCTAGGCGCGTTATATAATCCTCACGGCGATGGGAACGGCGGTCGCCGGTTTTTAGTTCGACGACGCCGTTGAGACAAGCGTATAACCACGGGTCGGCGTCGAGGTGGGCGGGTAAAATGGGAATACCGGGTTCGGATTGGGCCATAGCGATCATACCGGCGATGCGGCGCTCGTTCTCGGAGCGAAGGGCGTGGTTGGCGACAGCTTCGCGTTGTTTGGTGTCGGCGATGCCGGCGGCTTCCTCATATATGCGGCGGACCGTCTGCTTTGCGCGGCGGCGGACTTCGGCGGTAGCGTCGGGGGCCCAGCGCTGGCCGTCCCAAACGTACCAGGTACGCTGTTCGTGACAATAAAGGAGGTCGTCGCCGTGCCATTCGACGAGGCGTTCGGCGTTGCCGATGTCGGTAAGATTGTGTTCCCCGGGTTCGACGGCGGGCACGTCTCCGTCCCCGTTATCGCGCTTGCTCCTCAAGGAAGCGAGGATCTCGCGGGGGTCGCGGCCGGTTTTAACCATCGGCGGGGACCACCGTAGAAACGCGCTCGCGGACGCTGGCGACTATTTCAGTAATAGGTTCGTCGTCGTCTATGGCGCGGACAAGTTCCACGGCGACGTTCTGGAGCACGCGCCGGAGCATCGCGTCGTTAGCGCGGTCGATTAATACGCCGGGGTCGGCGCCGTTGTATTCGCCTACTACCGTTATAGCCGTTGGTTGGAGTGACCGTGGCAACGCGGTTATGTCGCCGCCGTTCGCGGTGATACAACGCCAGATTTCGAGCAATGCGGGTTCCGTAAAGAACTCGGGTTTAACGGCGTCGGCGAACGGGGCGAATTCGTCCCAGAACAAGAGGGCGCCGCCGACGAGGTGGCGTTCTACGATAGGGTTAACGTAATAATCCATTTTAAATACGGTTTAGGGGCCGATTTTTCCGCTTTTTGCTTCGAGAGCGGCGAGGCGGTCTTCGATTTCGGAAAGCTCGACGGCTTTAAGAATTACGCCGGCCAAATAGCCGACGGTACGCGCCTTGCGGTAAAGGTTCTGCGGCGTCGCCGGTGCGTTAAAAACCTCCATCATAACCTTGCCAAGTAATTCCTTGACCTCGGCTGCCGTTTCAAGGGTCGTCGCGCCGTCGAGTTTCAAAACGCGCGTCGGCGACGCGGCTCCGCCCTTTTTGCGGGCCGCCTGGCGCTCGGCTTCGTGGCCTGGGACGTGGGCGAAACAATAGCCGGAAGGCCCGGGCGCCGCACGGCAAGGATTCCCGGCCTTCGTTTTCGCCTTACAGTATTTCTTCTTTTCGGTCACTTGTTGTGTAATGCTTTTTTAATTAGGTGGTGGCCTGGATGTCGCGGGGCATAATCTTAGCCCCCTGTCCTAACGTCGATTCCGCCGCGGCCGTCCGGCCTAAATGAAACGTGGCGGGGCGGTTCCGAGAAGATAAAGCAGGTCGTGCCGCCAGCCTTGATGTCGGCTATTTCAGCGTCCGAGAGCTTAGGTATGCCGTCGGCGCCGCGAGGGTGTTCTGCGCTTGGGTCCGGGCAAGGCGGGGATACGTTGACTAGTATTTCGGTGCGTTGTTCGTTTTCGCGGGGCGGGTAAACCGCGTGTTCTAATCGGGCGAGCCGGTTTTTAATTAACAAGGTTCGACGCCTCCGATTTCCGTTCGGTTACGTTGATAATAGTTAAAAAGTCGCCGCGGGCGGCAGCTTCGTCGGCGGCTTTCTTTTCACCAGGCAGCCAGCCGTCCGGGTCGCGCCCTGGCGCGCCGGGTTCTTTAACGAATATCCTATGGCCGTTCCAAGCGCCGCGTTTCGGGCGGTGCGGATGCTCCAACCGCGTTAGGCGTTCTTTAATTCCCATCGCTCGGCGCGCCCCAACCGAAAACCATAACCTTGTCGCCGCGGGCCTCGGCCGCGTCGGCTTCGGCCCTCTGCTCGGGCGTCAAGTCGTCGCCGTCGCACCAAAAGAAAACCGTTCGCTTAGGGTTGGCCGCGGCGCGTTCTAATCTGTTGAGGCGTTCGTTTGGTTTCATATTAAATCCTTTTCGGGCTAATATTTTATTTTAGCTTCGTACGGTAACGGCCTTGTTCACCTTACCCGCGCTCGCCCTGTTATAAATTTTAACGTTATACGGGTCGTTGTTTTGCATGTGTACGTGGGTTTCGAATTTCGGCCGGGTCTCAACTTGCGCATCTACGTTTACGTTAGGCGTGACGTTCACGGCCGGCGGGCGTATGACCGGGACGCCGAACATCGGCGCGAGCTTGTCCAGGATAATGTCGTGGGCGGCGGGGCCGTGGGGTAGAAATGCTGCGAGCTCGGGGCCGGCCTCGCCGAAGTTAACCCACTTGCCGCCGAAGGGGATGTGGTAACCGCCGGTGCGCCCTCGGGCGTCGAGGAGTAATCCCTGCGCCGCCTTGATGACGCCGCCGCGGGCCATAGCCGTCTGCAACGGCGCCGTGGCGCCGCCGGTAACCATATTAAGTATTGCCATTATGCCCATTACGATTAATTTGTGTACGAGCTCCTCGGCGGCCTTCGTTCCCAAGGCGACCGCGAAGCCCTCGATGGCTTGTTTAATCTCCCCGGACTTCAAACCTTCCACTATGTAAGGGGCGGGGTCAACGAAGGAAGCGTATCTCTCGGCGAGGCGTTCCGTTCGCTCGAGGTCGGCCTGGTGTTGTTCTTCCTTTACTTCCTCGATATGCTCGAGGGCGTCGACGTTGGCCCGTTCGACCTCGGCGACGTTTTCGAGTTCAGCATCGGGTTCGGTGCGGGCGGTTTTGATGAAGGTATATTTGGGGGTGGGGGGAACGCGTACCTCGGGCGGCGGGCCGGGGGTTGGGGTGTCGGCGATTAAAGCCTTGATGGTTTCGAAAGCGGCGCGGCCCTTCTCCTCGGATTTAGCAAGGGCGATGAGTTGGTTTTCGAGGGCTTCGAGCGACCCGGCGGATTTAAGGGCTTCCTTGGCGATGGCGGCGAGGGTAGCGAGCATGGTTTTGTCGCCGGCGAAGCGGCCGAAGGCCGCGGCCACGGCGAGGCCGGAAATTCGTAGACGCTCGAGGTCGGACTTTATGCCGGCGGTCGCGCGGGTGAAGCGCGTGTCGTCGACCTTGACCTCCATATCTAAAACGACTTTTCGGGTTACCATGTGCGCTCCTAAATTATTTCAGGACGTAGGTGTCCGCAACGGCGTCGAGGGCTTTATTTATCCACGGGGTCGTCCAGTTGATAGGCCGCGCGACCTGGGCGGCTTCCATTCGGCGGTGTTCGCGGACGCGGATTTTTTTACCGCGGCGCGTTCGCCGGGTGTGGGCGCGGACGGTTACGAGTCGGCGGGGGTGGCCGTAGTAGAAATCGCGGGCGTAGGGGACGGGGTTCGTTATGCGGGCTTCGCCGGAGACCGGACGCCAACTGCGGCGGAGCCGGCCGGTCAAGGTACCGGTAACGCCGCCTAAACGTTTCACCCGGAGGGAAACTTTCCAGGCGGGGACGCCGCCGCGGTTATGGGCGTCGTTGGCCATGGCCAGCATCAGTAAGTTAAGCTTGCGGAAGAGGGGCAGCTTATTCGTGCGGCGGTTAATACTGGCGGCTAACGGAGGTGAAGGTGTCCACGTTATTGTAGCTGCGGAGTTCACGTTAATAAATAATCCTCGGTTGGTGTCGGCGGTCTTCCGTTGAACCGGAACCGACAAGGGGGAAGGGGCCGCGCGGAAACGTGCAAGGGGAGAACACAAACGGCGCGCAGTGCCAAAGGCGCGCGCGACGGCCTTTGCCCGCGCGGCACCGGGGCGGCGCCACGCGAGCAGCGGGAGCGCCGGGCGGGAAATGACGGGCGGCGCGGCGGCCTACCGGATGAAGAACGAAAGGGCACGAACCGGAATGCGAAGGGAGCACCACGCCGACGCGCCTCCGCGTTATGCTGTAATGACGTATACGCCGGTACGGCGGTGCCCGCGACGGCGGGCCGCGCGGTGCGGGCTGCGGGCGCCGGTAAGCCCCGGCACCCTGGGGCGGTGCGCCCCGCCACGGTTTGCGGACGCCGGAGGGGGTCACACGCCGTTGCCGGGAAAGGCTGGAGGGTTTGGAATGTCGGTAGGGGCTCGGGCCCGTGCTCGGGGGAGGGTTGGTTAAGGTTTGACATAATGGCTTAGTTTAAGGGCGTCCTGCTCGCGTTCGGACAACGTGGGTCGGTAGTTTGATTCGCGGTCCCACTTCTTGATCTCGTAAATGTTGAACTGGAGGCGACGGCCGCGCTTGTAGAAAGGGATGCGCCGCCGGGCGACCCATTCGCGGACGGTCGCGGGCGACTCGTTCAAATAGCTCGCAACCTCTTTGAGATTCCAGAAAGCGGTTTCGACGACCATACGGTAAACCTTGGTTTAAAAAAAAAGGGCCGGCGACGTTATTACGTCGCGGCCCTGTGGGGTATCCACTGAGGCTAAGCGGTCGTTTAAGGCTTACAGTTTAAAAAGACCGGGTATTTAAATCACGCCCGTATGGCGCTCGGGGGGAAGCTTCGCCAAAGGCGGCCCGAACCGAGGCCTACGAAGCGGCTTCACCTTCATAGTAAGTATAAACGATTTTCGCCGCGGTGTCAAGCGAAATCGAAGAATGGGTTGCGGGAGGCGGGGGGTTATGCTGCGAAAAAATTAAAACTTGACTAAAGCGGCGCGGGGGATTAAAATATAAGTATGGAATTCGGGAGGTATGGTTGTGGGGTAACGCGAGTTACTAGGTAATTAATTTAGCCGCCCGCCGGTCCAGGCCGGCAGGCGGCGTTGACTTAAGAAGGGGTTCGCGGAAGGGGTATGGGGTGATATCGAGGGTGAGGTGTGCGAGGAGTGCGCGAAGCGGTATTCGAAGTAAAAACCTTGGCCTTATGGAACCGGCTTTTCGGCCCACGTGGCGATGGCGGGGTCGAAAGGGCAAAGGTCGATGTGAAAAAGCCCGCTAAGTAACCTATACCCCGACGGGAAGAAAGAGAAGAAGGAGGTTGTAACCGTGGTTAATGCGAATAAGCCTTTCGATGTTTCTGAAGGTCGCGAAACGGAAATAGTAATCAATGAAATCGCGGTTCTTAAACAATTAATAAAGGAGTTATCCTCACCCTTAGAACTACTTCGGGAGCTTATATCGAACGCGGCGGCCCGAGAAGTCGGAGCGAAAGAAATAAGAATCGTCCACTACGTACACCCTGAGTACGGTAACGTATTTGAAGTAACGGACGATGGGTGCGGGATGGACTTATCGAATAATTACGCTAACCCGGGGCGGCTAGACAGGTTTTTAGGACTGGGGTTTTCAGGTATAGTGGGCTTGGAAGCGGACGAGTTTTCGTGGAAAGGATTAGGTTCGAAACTCGCGTTTCGCTCGAAGAGAATAGAGTTAAAGACATGGCAGGGCCGTGGTAACGTTTTATCAGTAGTCGTAGAAGACTCCTGGAAGGATATCGAATTAAATAAAAAACCTACCCCAATGATTTACGAGGCCCAACCTAAATCTGGTGAGAAAAAAGGGACTACGATTACGGTCTACGGATATCCTCCCCATTCAAGGGGGGACGATTTTGCGTTTGAAGATATCAAGGACTATTTATGCCATCGTACGTTTATCGGGTATACCCGGAATAGGGAAGGTTCCCCGCGAATTAAATTATCGGTCTTAGGCCACTCCGAGGAAATAGAATTTGGTTTTCCTGAAATAAAATATTTAGAGGAAACACCTCCAGACGATACTGTAATAGTCCCACCTTTAGAAACAGAAGTATATGTTAAGGATAAGGATAACGAATTAAAAATCGTTATCCGAGGTTTTTATTCCTGGGATAACACCCGCTTCGGTTTAGGCGAATCCGATTATAACAACGGCCTAATTGTATCGGTGAAAGGCATTCCCTATTTCGCGTGGAACCTTAGGGATATTGGGAGTGGTCAGCTAGGCGTTGCCCGCCCAGGTAATAATAACTGCTGTTTGATCGCTGAATGCGATGGGGTTAACGACGAGATGAACATCGGACGTACGGATTTAGTCGATTCCGAGACGAAAGATAAATTCCTCGAGGGAGTCCTCGAGTTAATACGTAAGATCGAAGGCGCCGAAAACCAAACGAAATTCCTACAATACCACGGTATCGAAAAAGGCAAGGAAACGGCGAAAGTAATCGAAAAAGCGCAACAGGATATTGGTCAAACTACCGAATGGGTATATGTCCGCGACGATAAAGGTAATGTGCAAAGGCTCGGTAGAGTACCAAAGAATGAACCCGAGACCTTATTAGTATTATGGAAGTTGGAAGCGATAGGGGCTCTTCCGTTTAAAAGGTTCGAAACACTATGTCATCTGGGGCAAAAGGGCCCGGATTTGCTCGTTCATTTCCAAGAAGACGACCAGACAGCGCCAGAAGTACCGGCGGTCGTCGAAGTAGAACGCGTATTTTGGAATTACACATACCACGGGCATTCCACAGGTTTGCACCCGACGGTAGTTTGTTGGGAAAGGGGATCCAAACCGAAAATTAGAATGGAAAAAACGAAGAAGCATTATAAGCACTTCGCGATAGCCGGAGACGAACGAGTAAGGATATATTCTATAAAGGATTTCGAAAACGTCTACGTCGGGGATGAAAACGGTCAACCTATAGACTAAATAGGTTCGAACTCGCGAATTATTTTAATCCTTACGTACTGCCCGTTTGGGAAAACCTTTAATGAAGAATGCAATCCGTTCGCGGTCGGTAACGATGAGTTGGTTATCGACAACGCTAACGCGAAAATTAAATAAACGCATGGCCAACGTTAAACCTACGCACGCCGCTATAAAGCGATACCACGCCGAACTCGCGGAATTCGCGGACCACGGCGCCGTCCACGAGACCGCCGTGCGCGCCGCCTTCTTCCGCCTCCTGGAATCTACCTGCCCGCCCGGGTGGAAGTGGATTCCCGAATCGGCGGATAAGGTGGCCGGGCGTACCGTCCGTCCCGACGCCACCCTCGAAGACCAGAACTACCTCCCCCGCGGTTACTGGGAAGCGAAGGACACCAGCGTCAACCTCGACGCCGAAGTCCAAAAGAAGATAAAACGCGGCTACTCCTTAGAAAACACGATCTTCGAAGATACCCGCGAGGCCATCCTCTACCAGAACGGCCGCGAAGTCGCGCGTTACGACCTCGCCCACGCCGCGGAAGTCGCCACCCTCCTCAACGACTTCTACGGCTACGCGCACCCCATCATCGTGGATTTCGAGAAGGCCGTCGCGGCCTTCAAAGACGACGTGGGCCGCCTCGCCGGCGGCTTCAAAAAGAAAATCGACGAGGCCCACCGCGACAACCCCGCGTTCGAGCAGGCGTTCGAGGCCTTCCTTGCGCTCTGCCGCCGCTCCATCAACCCCAACATCTCCCGCGACGCGGTGGACGAGATGCTCATCCAGCACATGTTCACCGAGCGGCTCCTGCGCACGGTCTTCGACCAGGAGGACTTCCTACGCCGCAACGTCGTCGCCGCCGAGGTGGAGAAGGTCGTCGCGGCGCTGGTCTCGCGGGCCTTCGACCGCAAGGAGTTCATGGGGCGTTTGGACCGCTTCTACGTCGCCATCGAGGAGGCGGCCAAGACCATAACGGACTGGCCGGCCAAACGCAACTTCATCACCGCCGTCTACGAGAAGTTCTTCCAGGGTTACGCCGTCAACGTGGCCGACACGCACGGCATCGTCTATACGCCCGCGCCGCTCGTGGACTTCATGTGCGGCTCCGTAGGGCGCGTTCTGCAAGACGAATTCGGCGCGGACCTGGGCGACGAGGGCGTCGTCGTCATCGACCCCGCCGCCGGCACCGGCTCCTTCGTCGCCCGGCTGTTGGAGATGGTCCCCAAGCGGCGGCTGGAGGCGTTCTACGGCGAGCGCCTCTTCGCCAACGAGGTCATGCTCCTGCCGTACTACGTCGCGGCGCTGAACGTGGAGCACACCTACCGCGAGCTAAGCGGCCGCTACGAGCCCTTCGACGGCCTGTGCTTCGTGGATACGCTGGGCTTGATGGACGAGCCGCAGCGCGCGCTCGAGTTTATGTCCGAGCGGAACACCCAACGGGTGGAGCGCCAGCTCGCCGCCCCCATCACCGTCGTCCTCGGCAACCCGCCCTACAACGTCGGGCAGCTCAACGAGAACGACAACAACAAGAACCGTCGCTACCCCGCCGTCGAGAAGCGCATCCGCGAGACGTACGCCAAGGACTCGAAGGCGACGCTTAAGGCCCAGCTCTATGACGCGTACGTCAAATTTTTCCGGTGGGCGACAGACCGCCTCGGTGAACGCGACGGCGTCGTTTGCCTCGTTACCAACAATAGCTTCGTGGATGACGTTGCCTTCGACGGTATGCGCAAGCATATACTACAGGATTACGAAAGGGTTTACCATCTCGATCTCCACGGCAACGTCCGCCAAAACCCGAAGATAAGCGGAACCAGCCACAACGTCTTCGGCATTCAGGTCGGCGTCGGCATTACGGTAGCGATAAAGAAAAAAGCGTATCGTACGCCCTTGCTATTCTACGAGCGCGTTCCCGAATTTTGGCGTAAAGAGGAAAAATACAAATTTCTGAATAAAGCGGGGGACTGCGCGGGCGTTAAGTACCGCAAACTCAAACCCGACGCGCGTTATACGTGGCTTGTGCCCGAGGGGGCTGGCGTGTTCGAGGCTTTCGCGCCGCTAGGGACGAAAAAGACGAAAAAGAAAAATGTTAAACCCGACGGAGTCATCTTCGAGTTATATTCTAACGGCGTTAAGACTAACCGCGACGGCGTCGTTTACGACTTCGACGCCGACGTTTTAAAAAAACGTATGGACGATTTTATAGGTAAGTATAACTCTGAGGTCGGAAGGTTGAAGGGTAAGGAAAAGAAAGCGGACGAGACCGACGAGGGTTTTATAGACCGGTCCGTTGATTATAACCTTTTAAAATGGGATGGTACGTTGAAGGGCCATCTCGCGAAGGAGAAATATACCCGCTTCGACGCCGATAAAATCCGTAATTCTTTATACCGCCCGTTTAATAAACGCTATTTGTACTTCGCCGACCTTTTAATTAATAGCGTTTACCTCAATCATTACTTTTTCCCCTACGCCGCGGCCGAACGCGAGAATCGCGTAATTTGCGCGACGGCGATAGGGCGTATTAAGGACCACCATGTCTTAATAACGGAGGTAATCGCGGACTTTCATCTTACCGGCGATTCGCAATGCTTCCCCTTTTACGTCTACGACGAGGACGGCTCGAACAGGCGGGAGAACGTTACCGACTGGGCGCTGGCGGCCTTCCGCGACCATTATAACGATAAAAAGATAACGAAGTGGGATATCTTCTACTACTGCTACGGCGTACTCCACCACCCCAAATACCGGAAGGACTTCGCCGGCTGCCTGAAGCGGGAGCTGGCGCGCGTCCCCTTCGCGTCGGACTTATGGGCCTTCGCCCGGGCGGGCCGCGAGCTGGCGGACCTGCACGTCGGCTACGAGAACGTGGAGCCGCTAAAGCTGAAGTGGCAGGAGACGCCGGACACGCCCTTGAGTTGGCGCGTGGAGAAGATGAAGTGGCTCGACGAGGCCAAGACGGCGCTCCGCGTCAACGACACGCTCACGCTGGCCGGAATCCCGAAAGAGGCCCACGAGTATAAGCTGGGGAACCGTTCCGCGCTGGATTGGCTCGTCGACCAATACGTCGTGAAGCGCGACCGCGAGACCCACGCCGTAACCTCCGACCCCAACCGCGCCGACGACCCGGAGTACATCGTTCGCCTCGTCGGCCAGGTTGCCCGGGTGAGCGTGGAGACGGTTCGTATCGTGAGGGAGCTGCCGAAGAAGGCGTGGTAGGTATGACAGCGGTAGTGAAAGGAGCGGAATGCGAAAGGTAAAGGTATTAGTTTTTGGGGTCGTGGCGCTTTCGGGGGTTTTAACAGTAGGCGCAGTACAGAAAGGAAAGGCCGAGGGGATGATTCTGGGAATTTCTTTTTATCAACACCCAAAAGCTTGCAAGGAATTATTCATTAAAGCGGCGGAAAATGCCGCCAAAGATACACAGGCCAAAATAGCAGCTGCACGATTAGACGGTAAAGAACCGTCAGCTATTGCGCTTGATATCAAAAACAGGTCTAATATGGATATAATGATAGGTACGGAATGTTTGAGATTGGCGATAACATCAATCGAAAATTTGGAAATAGGGGCGATAAACGAGGGCCACGAATGGGCGTTAACTATGATTATGGTCGGGTTGGTGCGAAGTTTGGTGGTAGAAGAATATTTTATGCTACACGGGGCCTTTAGCCGCGAGGACCGCGCCTCCGTGGAAAAAGCAAAGAGAAAGAGAGAGGAAAATGTAGCGAAGGTAGGGGAGTTTGGGGGGCTTACTGGGGAAGAAATCATGGCCATCGCCCGAGAAGCTATTACTAGTTACGGTGTAATTATACGGTGATTTTTAACTTTAGTCGAAGTAACAAGGGAAGAGAGAAGCAAGGGCGTTTAAAAAGAAGGTTTGGTATAAATGGGATACCGAATAAAAAAACGCGGGAAGTACTACTGGCTCTTCGGGCAGGTCAAGGGGGTCCGGCTCGATAGCTCGTTGCGGACGATGGTAAAGAAGGAGGCGGAGGAGCTAGCGAAAGAGCAGGTACGGAAGGTGCTAAAGCGGGTCTACGGCGCCCGGACGATTAAAACCATAAATTTTAAAACGCTGATGGAGAAATATTCGGACTATTGCAAAAGCAATAATAGGGCCTCAACGCACGGGAAGAAACAGTTTATTATTAAGAACCTTTTGGATTATTTCGGGGACATACCTGTAGGCTCGATAACGCCGGAGCAGGTCGAGACGTTTAAAACGAAGCGGCTTAAGAAAGTGAAACCAGCGACGGTTAACCGGGACCTAGCCGCGCTCAAACACGCGCTGCGGCTCGCGGTGGACTGGGGGTATCTAGAGGGGTCGCCCACTGAACGGGTACGACAACTTAAAGAGCCGCCCGGGCGGGTGCGGTATCTGACGCGCGACGAGGCCGCGGCGTTGATTAACGAGTGTTCGAAGGGACTCCGGCCCCTGGTGGTCGCGGCACTACACACCGGCATGCGTCTAGGCGAGCTCCTAGCGCTCGAGTGGGGGGACGTTGATTTTGAACGGCGGCAGATAAGGGTAGTCAATTCTAAGGCTCACGATTCCCGGGTTGCCCCGATGAACGAAATATTGTATAATACTATATTACCTTTAAGGGGCAAGGAAGGAAGGGTATTTATAAGCCGGCGGGGGCGCCCGTATAGCGAAATAGGTTCGACGTTTAAACTAGCTTTGGAACGGGCCGGGATCGAAGACTTTAGGTTCCACGACTTGCGGCACACGTTCGCGTCGTGGCTTGCGATGGAAGGAATACCGTTGACGGCGATCGGGCAGTTGCTAGGCCACAAGACGGCCCGTATGACGATGCGGTACGCGCACCTCGCGCCGGAGTACTTAGCGGACGTCGTAGAAGTTTTAACACAAAATTTACACAAAACGGAAATTCGGGGGAACGCGAAAACCGTAACTCCTTGATATCAAAGCATGGGGAGGTACCCAAGCGGCCAACGGGGGCAGACTGTAAATCTGCTGGCGTACGCCTTCGGAGGTTCGAATCCTCCCCTCCCCAAAAATACCGCGGGCGTAGCTCAATTGGCTAGAGCATCAGCCTTCCAAGCTGAGGGTTACGGGTTCGAGCCCCGTCGCCCGCTAAACGGGGGGTGCGGGCCCCCTAAAAAAAATTTCCGCCGGACCGGCCAAACTTGATTTTTTTGCTTGACTTAATAGTTGCGGTTTGTTATATTGTATGCGGAAGCTAAGTAAGAGGAATTACCAACCAAGAACCCTCCCTCCCTATACTGAGAAAGCCGTCCTTTTGGGCGGCTTTCTTATTTCACACTTTTTATAATCCCCGGGGGCGAAGCAACGGCGGCGCGCGGGCGCAACGTTAGGCCGCGCTTTTTTTCTTGACTATACATAAGGCAACCGGTTATAATGCATGTAACGGGAACACTACTCGAGAAAGGAGCGGAAATCATGAAAAAGGTATTAATAGCAGTAGCGCTGGCCGCGGTCTGCGTAGCGCCGCTATGGGCCGCGTCGCGGGGCGTGGTGGCGGAGTTATTCGCTTCCACTTCTTGAGGCTATTGTCCTTACGCGGAATACGCGTTCGAACGGATCGCTACCGAGCAAGGCCTCGATAAATGGGTACCGGCCGCCTGGCACGTCGGCGGTTACTTCTTAACCGGGGAAGCCTCCGCGCGGGGCGGTTATTACGGCGTCTCGGGGATCCCCCAGATGTGGGCGGACGGGTTGATTCAACACCGCGGCGCCTACACCAACAACGAGCAGATGTACCAGTGGTATATGGGCACCTTCAACAGCCGCCGGGTCATCTCGAGCCCCCTAAAAATCACGTTCATCAACAGCAACTACGGCGGCGGCCACGCCTCGGTCAAAGTCAAAGTCGAACTGGAAGACAACATCTCTTCCGGCCACGTTTGCCACTTCGTCCTGTGGGAAACCAACATGAGTTACGGCGGCCGCAACTACGCCTACGTCGAGCGGGCCTTTGCCTCCAAAAACGTCACCATAACGCAAAAGGGCCAATCGGACGAGTTTAGCCACGACTTCACGCTCCAGGGCGGCTGGAAGGTCGCGGACCTGGGCGTCTCCGTCTTCGTCCAGGACCCCAACGGTAAGGAGATCAAGAACGGCCGCGCGGTCAAGCTCGTGGCCGGTAGCGCGGTCTCGCCGACGTCGCTCGGTCGCGTCAAGGGGCTGTTCCGCTAAGCCTTGACTTCCGGCCTAAACAGGTTTATAATCTAAGTAGAAATAGCTATAAATATTTCGAGAAAGGAGTCGGCGCAATGAAAAAGG
>Ga0307378_10006442_pt1:10000-16060 | contig 16060 bp, 10 predicted proteins | sample UN1MG_FD_202238 | JGI IMG/M metagenome (GOLD analysis project Ga0307378, IMG submission 202238) | Soil microbial communities from Risofladan, Vaasa, Finland - UN-1 | ecosystem: Environmental > Terrestrial > Soil > Coastal area > Acid sulfate soil | place: Finland: Risofladan, Vaasa... | reverse complement strand
CCACCCGGCTGGCAGCGCAGCGGGTCGGAGCAGCTGTTCATCGGAGCGGCACTTTACCGGCATATCAACGGCGGTGCCGAACTGTATCAGCGGAACGGCTTCGACCGCCTGGCGGTGCAGGACTACGCCAAGGGGTCCCATGAAGTGCGGGCCGAGATCTACAAGATGAACGATCCCGATGGTTCCAGCGCGGTATTCGACGAGATGACCGCGGGACTGGCGGTGCAAACGTCTTACGGCACGGCCTGTGTGCTGGATGACTACCAGGTGCTGTTCCGACGCGGGGCTTTTCTCGTTTCGCTGACCACTTACGAAAAAGGTGCCGAGCCCTCGGCGGCCATGGCGGCCCTGGCCGCAAAAATCGACGCGGCACTGCTGGCAGCGGATGGTTAGTCGGCGGCGGCTTTCAAAAATAACTCAACCTCTCCACCTGCATCCGGTTCCATCGCGCCTGGTCGCAATAAAGGCCGAAACAAAGCCGGGTGAAAGTTCGTAGCAAGCTTTGGCCGGCCCCTTGCGGCTCAATTCATTTCCTGAGGAGAGAGACCATGAAAAAAACGATCTTGTTCCTGTTCCTGGCCGGGATCGCATTGTGCAGCGCCCCGGCCCGGGCGCAGGCCATCGCCATCCCCGAAGCCGAAAAAACGGCGATCGTTCAGACCGCCCTGGACTATGGGGACGGCTACTATTCGGGCGCGGCCGAGCGCATGGAGCGGGCCCTGCACCCCGATCTCAACAAGGTCTGGACCCGGGTCCTGCCGCAAACCAAGGCCGTGATGATCGGCTACTCCACATTCTCGGGACTCGTGGAAGGGACGCGGGCCAAGATGGGTTACACCGAGCCCGCCGCCCGCAAGATCCAGGCCGAAGCCTTGTTCATGAACGATGATGTCGCCGGTGCCAAAGTAACCTCGGCTCAGTTCAATGATTTCCTGCAAATGGTCAAAGTGGAAGGACAATGGAAGATCGTTAACGTCCTTTGGGTCCCCGGTCCGGATAGCCGGTTCCGCCAGCCGCTTACGGGTTTCAACCAGGAAAAAGAACAAGAGGCGGTAAAAAAGACGGCACTGGATTTTGTTGAGGGCAACATGAGCGGCGACGCGTCCCGGGTGGTTGCGGCGCTGCACCCGGAAGCCAGCCGGGCCGTTTTTCAGAAACTGCCGCAGACAGGAAAAACACTGGTGGCCCGCAACCGCTATTCAGGCCTGGTAGAGCCTGCCCGGGCCCAGCTGGCAGTCGTACCTGAAGCGCAGCGCCAGGTTGCTGTCCGCGTCATCGACATGATGGACGGCATGGCCTTTGTAGAAGCAAAGACCCTTTTCGCTTCAAATTACCTGCTGATGTCATGGCTTGACGGCCAATGGAAGATCCTCAATATCCTGGTCAAGATCAATCCCGATACGCCGCGGCCGCCGCAGCGCTAGAACCGCCCTGGCGATTTCATCCAATTGAGCGCTACCGCGACCCTGAGCCAACGTGAACGGCAGACGCTGTTTCAGGGCTGCTGTTCGATCAGGACGGCATCGATGTTTTTCTGATCCAGGTGATACCAGGCCCCGGTGGCGGCATCCACGATCACGGGCACCAGGCCCAGCAGCACGTCCAGGATCACCCAGCCGGCGCCGACGCGGTTGTTGATATGGTAGGTGCGGGACTGGTAGCCTTCGGCGCGGAATTCAATTGCATATGATCTTTTGACGGCCAGGTTGAGCTGCATGGGTGTTTTACCCATGAATTGACCGTTGACATAGACATCGGCCCGCACCGGGCTGGATTCCATATTCACTTTTTCCGACGTGCCTTTGAACAGGGTGGCGCAGCCGCTCAATGACAGGAATGAAATGATGCATAAAACCGCAATACTTTTTTTCATTAGTCCTCCTTACTACTCAGATAGCAGTTTGACCAATTCCATTAGAGCATTTTGCTTGCCAAGCGCCAGCGGGAAGAATGTCCTGTTTTTTGGAATTTAGTCGTTCGGTTGTCCCAAGCTTGCGGGGAAAAACCGTATCGGGATGCCCGCCGCAGGTAAATTTCTCAGTACGGGATTGACGAGGTCGAAAAAATTCCTGAAAACTGTTTAGTGTTCTTGCAGCGCTTTTTCAATGGCAGCGATCACGGCAGGGTCATCGGGGACCTGCTTGGGGTGGAAGCGGGCCACCACGTTGCCCCGGCGGTCGACCAGGAACTTGGTGAAGTTCCAGGTGATCTTGCCGGCGAACTTGGGATTGGTCTCTTTCTCGACCAGGAACTTGAAGAGGGGATGGATGTCCTTGCCGCGCACCGAGATCTTGGCGAACATCGGAAAACTCACCCCGTAGTTGATCATACAGAAATTCTTGATTTCCGGATTCGTCCCCGGCTCCTGGCCCAGAAAATTGTTGGCGGGAAAGCCCAGGATGACCAGTCCCTCCTCCTTGTAGCGTTGGTAGATCTCCTCGAGTATCTTGTACTGCGGTGTGAAGCCGCACTTGCTGGCCGTATTGACCAGCAACAGCACCTTGCCCTGGAACTGGCTCAAGGCGGTCTCCATGCCGTCGATGCTCTTCAGGCTGAAGCTGAGAATGTTCCGGGCCGACCCGCCTGCCGCCAAGACCACCCCGGCCCCCAAAAGCAATACCGGCAACAACGTGTAAATTTCCTGGTTCATTTTCCCCTCCATACAAAAAAATGGTAAACCATCAGGAGGTCAAAGTCCAGAGTTCGCGGCTGGCTGTTGGCTTGCGACCTAGCTGATCCGCTCGCGATCGAGCAGGTATCGTTCCAGCCGTTCCGGCACTACTTCCACGCCGCTGCCCGCACCGGGGGGGATTTCGATGAAACCGTCAGAGGAGAGTTCCACTCCAGGCTCGACGATGTCTTCATGGAAGTAGCGGCGGGTCTCAGAGGTGTCGCCGGGGAGTGTGAAGCCCGGGGCGGTCTGCAGCTGGATGTTCAGGGCGCGGCCGATGCCGGTTTCGTCCATGCCGCCGGACCAGGTGGGGATGCCGCCGGCGGCGCACAGGCGGGCAATTTTTACCGCTTCCAGGATGCCGCCCACGCGGCCCTGCTTGATGTTGATTACCCGGCAGCTTTTCAGGGCGATGGCGGCCGCGGCGTCGTCGACCGTGTGGATCGATTCGTCGAGGCATAGCGGCGTCTTCAACCGCGCCTGCAGGAGCGAATGCTGGTAGATGTCGTGGTAGGAGAGGGGCTGCTCGATCATGGTCAGCTTGAATTCGTCGAGGCGGGCCAGGTGGGCGGCATCAGCCAGTGTGTAGTCGCCGTTGGCATCGGCCATCAGCGCCAGGTCGGGAAAACGCCCGCGCACTGCCTCGACCCATTCCACGTCCTTCCCGTGCTGGATCTTCATCTTGACGCGGTGGTAGCCACTGGCCGTGGCTTCCTCCACTTTTTCCAGCAGCTGGGCGACCGTTTCCTGTATGCCGATGGAGATGCCCGACATGATGCGCTGGGGCGGAAAACCAAGCAGCACGTGCAGGGGCAGGCCGCGACGCTTGGCCAGCAGGTCGAGCAGGGCGTTTTCCAGAGCCGCCTTGGCCATTTCATTGCCGCGCACGCGGGCGAAGCGGCGCAGCAGGGCGGCCAGGGAGAGTTCAGGTTTCAGCTCCGGCAGCAAAAAATTTTTAATGATGAACCGTGCCGAGATGGTCGTTTCCGAGGCGTAATAGGGGTCGGGGTCGGCCACGCATTCGCCCCAGGCGGTGATGCCCTTGTCTTCCAGGCGGACCAGTAGCGCCTCCTTGCAGCTCCAGACGGCCACGCTGGTGCCGAACGGGGCCACGAAGGGCAAACGCACGGTCAGCAACTCGATCTTTTCAATGGCGCCGATCGCTTCTTTTTCCAGCCAATCCTGTGATGTTTCGTTTTCTGGCATGAGACACCTCAGTAGGGATTGTAATGCATCTCGCCCGGATCTGCAAACTTGGGTGCGCTCGATCGCAATTGAGTTCGTGCCGACCGGTCTTGGATCGGACCGGGAGCGGCACCGGACGGGAAGGATTGTATCGCCAGGCCAAAGTGATACAATGAATCCGGCAAAGATGAATTATTTTATCAACAACTTGTTCCGGGACAAATTGCTATGGGTGGGCATCGGCCTTGGCGTTGTCGCCGCATTGAATCTCGTCGACTTTTTGAGTTTCGCGTTCGCGGCACCAGGGTTTTTCAATTTGTGGATGATCAAGATCACCATCGGCGCCGCTGTTGCCGGGGCAATCATATATGGAGTCTTGCTGCATCGGCAGGATAAAAAATCACGCAGCTTGGAAAAATTGCTCCCCGTTTTCAGGGCTGAAAGGCATGCATATTTTGAAAAATTAGTCGCCGCCTCCTCTGGATTCCAGACCTTCTGCCATGAATGCCGCCATTACGACGCCGAACGCCGCCGCTGCCTTTTGCTTTTGCACGGGCGCAAGGTCCGTATCAAGCTGCAGCCCGATGATGTCTTCAGTTACTGTTTGTACTGGAATCTCGAGGGGCATCCTGTTCTGGAATTGACCGAGCGGGTGAAGGAAACGAAAGAGGAAGCGGGCAATACTCGGTACAGGGTTGACGGTTAACGGCTTACGGTGAAGAAAAAGAAAAAAACCGAATTCAAATTTTGCGAGGCGATCCGCCTGCGTTTCGCCTGGCGGATGGTCGCACTGATGTTCTCGCTGATTGTTTCACAAAACCAACTCATCCCCCGGTCCCCACTTCGCGGGGTGGCATCGTTGGATGCCTCGCTAGGCCTCGGCAAAACGATGCGTACCTTCTCTTGAGAAGAGAAGGGGAGCAAGGGTTCTGCCCCTCTCTTCGCAAGAGAGGGGGTGGGGTGAGTTTGAGGAGAGAATCTTCTGAAATGTCAGCCCGATAATGTAGGGGAGGGTTTGAAACCCTCCCGTTCTGTCCGGTCTATCACGGAAGGGGTTTGATGAATCAAACCCCTACAAAAAGAATGATTTGATTGACATTTAATCGTTGAAAAGATAAATTAGAAATTTGTTTGGAGGGAAGGAAAAATGTTTTTTTATCATTTAGATTTCAGTGTTTTTTTTCTTTACAAGTTCGTTGCCTTACTACTGTTATTTCGTTTTGTGAATATATTTTTCGTTCGAAAATATACCCGACTAATTGAAAAGAGAACCTCTAGGCCATCTTCTGATGCCACCTGGTTCCTGCCTGTCTATGTCTGGGGAATTGAATCTCTATTGCATATAAAATGGTGGTTTGACATTGGACTAAACTCTGGGAGTTTTATTTCTACACTAATTTATTTCGAACAATTTCTATTTTCCGCAGCCATACTTATTGTCGTTATCGGATTGTGTTATCTTCAAGAAAGCTGGGCTCGGCATTTTGGAATGGGAGTTCGTGAGAGCCAGATCACAATTCCACTACCTTTGTTAGTAAGCATTCTAAGTGTGTGGCTAATTTGGATCATAATTTATGTGAACTTACCTCGAAGTCCTTCCTTTTAATGCATTCATCAATTTAAAAAAATTCCCAGAATCCGTATTCACATTCCCCAACCTCCTGATCCCCCAACCCCCCTTACCAAGGGGGGTGCCGAAGGCGGGGCGATAAACTTGTTTGGGTTCGATTTATTATTTCCTTGACATCAAATTATTTTTTAGGCAATATGAAAAAAAAGTGTATTTCCAGAAAATGAGAAGAAACCAGGGGTGTTTATATGAAAAAAGTGCTGCTCGCGGGTTTATTTTTATCTGTTTTATCGGGCTTTGCCCAGTTGGGCGCGACTGAAGAAGGTTTGATGGCCGACTTGGTGCTGTACAACGGCAAGATATTCACCGTGGACGCCGGTCAGCCTTGGGCCCGGGCCGTGGCCATCCGCGACGGCAAGTTCGTGGCCGTAGGCTCGGACCTCGAGGTGAAAAAACTGATCGGCAAGAACACCGAGGTCGTGGACCTGCAGGGCAGGCTGGCCCTGCCCGGCTTCAACGATGCCCATGTTCATTTCGCCAACGGCGGCCTCTACTTGTTGGGCATCGACCTGCGCCCTGCCCGTGATGAAAAGCAATTCGTGTCTATTTTAAAGGAATACATAAAGAAGCTGCC
>Ga0307378_10006442_pt1:0-5000 | contig 16060 bp, 10 predicted proteins | sample UN1MG_FD_202238 | JGI IMG/M metagenome (GOLD analysis project Ga0307378, IMG submission 202238) | Soil microbial communities from Risofladan, Vaasa, Finland - UN-1 | ecosystem: Environmental > Terrestrial > Soil > Coastal area > Acid sulfate soil | place: Finland: Risofladan, Vaasa... | reverse complement strand
GATGGAAAGCAGGTCAACATTCCTGCACCACTTCGAAAACGTTATACCGACGTGGGGACACAGCAGGCTAAGCAGACCGTACCGCTGGTCGAGTACGGCCGATGACGAAGGGGAGCCTCGATTAAATCAGAGGCTCACATACCCTAGGTAGTCGGGGAAATTCGGTTTTTACCGGGTGAACCTGCTGAGGTCATACTGTCAAGAAAAGCCACTAGGAAGGATTCGGGGTGTCCGTACCGCAAACCGACACAGGTAGACGGGAAGAATATTCTCAGGCGCACGTGTGATGTCTCCTTTAGGAACTCGGCAAATTAACTCCGTAACTTCGGAAGAAGGAGTGCCTCGTTAGGGTAAAATTTTTAGCAATAGAGATTGAAGCCCGAGGAGGCCGCAGAGAATTGGCCCAAGCGACTGTTTAACAAAAACACAGGACTCTGCTAAAACAAAAAATTGATGTATAGGGTCTGACGCCTGCCCGGTGCTGGAAGGTTAAAAGGAGGGGTCATCCCCGTAAGGGGAGAAGCTCTGAATTGAAGCCCCAGTAAACGGCGGCCGTAACTATAACGGTCCTAAGGTAGCGAAATTCCTTGTCGGGTAAGTTCCGACCCGCACGAAAGGCGTAACGACTTGGGCGCTGTCTCAAGGAGATGCACGACGAACTTGTAGCATGGGTCAAGATGCCCATTACCCGCTGCTGGACAGAAAGACCCCGTGAACCTTTACTGCACCCTAATATTGAATTTTGGTGCGGTATGTCCAGGATAGGTGGGAGGCTTTGAAGTTCCGACGCTAGTCGGGATGGAGCCGTCCTTGGGATACCACCCTTATCGTATTGGAATTCTAACCCTAACAGTATATCCTGTCGGGAAACAGTGTTAGGCGGGTAGTTTGACTGGGGCGGTCGCCTCCAAAATCGTAACGGAGGTGCCCAAAGGTATTCTCAGGCTGTTTGGAAATCAGCCGTAGAGTGTAAAGGCATAAGAATGCTTGACTGTGAGACCGACAGGTCGAGCAGATGCGAAAGCAGGGCTTAGTGATCCGGTGGTTCTGTATGGAAGGGCCATCGCTCAACGGATAAAAGGTACTCCGGGGATAACAGGCTTATAGCGTCCAAGAGCTCATATCGACGACGCTGTTTGGCACCTCGATGTCGGCTCATCACATCCTGGGGCTGGAGCAGGTCCCAAGGGTTCGGCTGTTCGCCGATTAAAGTGGTACGTGAGCTGGGTTCAGAACGTCGCAAGACAGTTCGGTCCTTATCCACAGTGGGCGCAGGAGATCTGCGAGAATCTGTCCCTAGTACGAAAGGACCGGGATGGGTAAATCTCTGGTAATCCAGTTGTTCTGCCAAGAGCATAGCTGGGTAGCTACATTTATTCTGGATAACCGCTGAAAGCATCTAAGTGGGAAGCCAATCTCAAGATAAGATCTCCCCTCTCGCAAGAGAGCAGAAGACCACTCGTAGACGACGAGTTTGATAGGCTGGATGTGTAAGGCCCGTGAGGGTTTAAGCTAACCAGTACTAATCGGTCGAGAGCCTTAATCATAAAGTTTATTGAGCTTCAGGACCCGACAGATCTAATAGAGCAACATTGATAGGAAGTAGGCAATATTCCCGGTGACCATAACGAAGAGGCCACACCCGGTCCCATTCCGAACCCGGAAGTTAAGCTCTTCAGTGCCGATGATACTGCTCTGGCAACGGAGTGGGAAAGTAGGTCGTCACCGGGTTTTTTTTAAGACAAACATTTGGATTTCTCAAATCAATTCCAAAAATCCCTAAAAATTCCTCAAAAAACCCTTGACCAGCACACTATTTTCGTGGTATAAGTACTATTCCGTTCTGAAAATTAGGGAAATCTTTACAAAATAATCCTTAAAATTTGTACAGGAGGAAATTTGCCTACAATTAATCAGTTGGTCCGTCTGGGCAGAAGCCGTGTGAGCGAGAAGAGCAAATCGCCAGCGCTACAGAACTGTCCGTTGAAAAGAGGTGTCTGCACCCGCGTGTTCACAACCAATCCCAAGAAGCCCAATTCAGCCATGCGCAAAGTAGCCAGGGTTCGCTTGACCAATGGCATTGAAGTGACCGCATATATCCCCGGCGAGGGGCACACACTTCAGGAGCACTCCATCGTGCTGGTACGCGGCGGCAGGGTCAAAGACCTGCCCGGCGTTCGCTACCACGTTGTACGCGGCGCCAAGGACACCACCGGCGTGGAAAACAGGCAGAGAAGCCGTTCCAAGTACGGCGCCAAGCGCAAAAAAGGGACTCAGGAGAAGTAAATGCCGAGAAAAAAAAGCACCAAGAAAAAAGAGATCCTGGTCGATCCCTTGTACAATTCCTCCATCCTGGCCAAGTTGATCACCAAGGTCATGTTCAGCGGCAAGAAGAATGTTGCCCAGCACATTGTCTACGGGGCCATGGATACCATCCAGGAAAAGATAAAAGAAGATCCCCTGAAGGTCATCACCAAGGCCATTGAAAACATCCGCCCCCAGGTGGAGACCCGTTCCCGCCGTGTTGGCGGCGCCACCTATCAGGTGCCCATGGAAGTGCGCAAGGAAAGGTCTTATGCGCTGGGCATCCGCTGGCTGGTGCTGAATGCCCGCGAGCGCGGCGGCAGATCCTTCCGTGAAAAGCTTGTCGGGGAGATCCTCGACGCTTACGGTGAGAAGGGCGGTGCCATCAAGAAAAGGGAAACGGTGCACAAGATGGCCGAATCCAACCGCGCCTTTGCCCATTACCGCTGGTAAGCCGGAGCTGCCTCGAGGAATGAAATAAAATGAAAACGGTTGCCGTGGACAGAATTCGCAATATCGGCCTGATGGCCCACATCGACGCCGGTAAAACCACGACCACCGAGAGAATTCTGTACTACTCCGGGGTGACCTATAAAATGGGCGAAGTTGACGCAGGCACCGCCGTCATGGACTGGATGGACCAGGAGCAGGAGCGGGGCATCACCATCACGGCCGCAGCTACCACCTGTTTCTGGGATGACTGCCGCATCAACATCATCGACACGCCCGGGCACGTGGATTTTACCGCTGAAGTGGAACGCTCGCTGCGGGTGCTGGACGGCGCCATCATCGTATTGTGTGGTGTAGGCGGCGTCGAGCCCCAGACCGAAAAGGTCTGGTTCCAATCGGTAAAATACCGCATCCCCAAGATCGCCTATGTGAACAAAATGGACCGCGTCGGCTCCGATTTTTTTGATGTGGTCGCCCAGATCGAAAACAAATTCAAAATCATTACCCTGCCGCTGCAGCTGCCGCTGGGCACGGAAGATTCTTTTTCCGGAGTGATCGACTTGATCACCATGAAAGCCTACCATTACAACGGTGAACTGCTGGGGACACGGGTTGACAACGTCGAGATCCCCCAGCCCTACGTGGATGATGCCCATCTGCATCGCGAACATCTGATCGAACGACTGGCTGAGTTTGACAACGATATCATGGAATTGTTCCTCGACAAAAAGGACATTCCCGAGGAATGTCTGAAGAAAGCCGTGCGCACTGCCACCCTGAGCCTCAAGGCGGTCCCTGTCCTGCTCGGCTCCTCCTTCAAGAACAAAGGAATCCAGAACCTGCTCGATGCAGTGATCGATTACCTGCCTTCCCCGGCTGACAAGGCCGATGTGGTCGGCAGCGATCCAAAAACCGGCAAAGCGCTGACCCGAAAATTGTCGGATCAGGAACCCATGTCGGCCCTGGTCTTCAAGATCATGAGTGATCCCTACGTCGGGCAGCTAATCTATTTCCGGGTCTATTCCGGATTGATCAAGATCGGATCCACGGTGTTTAACAGCCGAAAGAACCAGCGCTTGCGCGTGGCCAAGCTTTTGAAGATGCACTCCAACAAGCGTGAAGAGGTCGATGCCGTCCATTCCGGAGACATTGCCGCTACCGTTGGGTTGAAGGAAATCTCGACCGGCGACACCCTGTGCGACGAAAGACACCCCATCCAGCTTGACACCATCCGCTTCCCCGAACCGGTCGTCACGGCCACCATCGAGCCGCGCCTGACGTCAGAGCACCAGAAATTGGACGAGGTACTGCGCAAATTAACTATAGAGGATCCCACCCTCAAATCCTACGTGGATTCCCACACAGGACAATCGATCATTTCCGGTATGGGTGAGTTGCACCTGGAGATCATCCAGGAAAGAATCAAGCGTGAGTACAAGATCCAGACCAAGCTCGGCAAGCCGCGTGTGGCCTATTATGAAACCATCCGCAAACCCGCCCGCGGCGAAGAGAAATACGTCAAGCAGTCGGGCGGCAAGGGACAGTATGGTCACGTGGTTCTGGAACTCAAACCTTATTCCAGGGACGGCAAATTCAAGTTCACCTCCAAGCTCAAAACAAACGTCATTCCCAAGGAATTTCACCAAGCAATAGAGCAAGGAGTGCTGGAAGCCATGGATATCGGCATTATTGCCGGTTTCCCCATCACCCACGTCGCGGTCGATCTTTTGGATGGTTCGTACCACGAGGAAGATTCGACCGAGCTGGCTTACAAGATCGCCGCATCCATGGCGTTTAAAAACGCTTTCCGTAAAGGCAGCCCGATCATGCTTGAACCGGTTATGAAGATCGAGATCGTGGTCCAGGATGACTATCTGGGCGAGGTCATGGCCGACTTCAACAGCCGCCAGGGCAAAGTGACGAACATGGATCTGAAAAACGGTTTGCACGTGATAGACGGCCAGGTACCGCTGTCGCTGATGTTCGGTTACGCCACGGCGCTGCGTACCCTGACCCAGGGAAGGGCCAACTACTCTTTGGAATTCTTCAAATACAGTGAAATGAGCGAAGAAAAAATGAACGAAGTTTTAAAAACCCAATTGGGTATTTATACCTGCAATTAGGAGGCAAGCATGGGCAAAGAGAAATTTGATCGCAACAAGCCGCATTTGAATATCGGGACGATCGGGCACGTGGACCACGGCAAGACGACGCTGACGGCGGCGATCACCAAGGTATTGAGCAAG
>Ga0307378_10006441_pt1 | contig 16061 bp, 21 predicted proteins | sample UN1MG_FD_202238 | JGI IMG/M metagenome (GOLD analysis project Ga0307378, IMG submission 202238) | Soil microbial communities from Risofladan, Vaasa, Finland - UN-1 | ecosystem: Environmental > Terrestrial > Soil > Coastal area > Acid sulfate soil | place: Finland: Risofladan, Vaasa | collected... | reverse complement strand
TAGACTTCGGTCAGTAATTCTTTCATAGTATTTTTCCTCCCTATGTTTTGATAACGTTATCATTGTAGGATAAGACGCTCGAAATTTAAATTATGTTCTGAAATTAAACCAATGTCTTAGACGATAACTTTATAGGATGAAATAAATAGGTTAAAAACTAATAAAAAAATTCGTTTTAGTTGGAATCTAAAGGTATTTTTTACTATAGTTAGTATCTCATAAAAATAGGTTACCAACTAAAGAATGGGAAGAAAACTAACAGATTAAGAACAAACATTAAAAGGAGAAGTGATATGAATTTTTGTTATTTTTGTGGTGAAAAAGAAGGAAAATATTTTATGAAAGAAGTCAATGCTTGGTGCTGTCAAAAGATTCCGATAGAATGTAAAGGAAGAAGAATATTAAAATTTAAATATGATACCTCCAATCAATACAAGAAAAATCCAATTTGTGATTATTGTAGTGAAAAACCAGCATTATATTATTCTAAACTTCATACCACATGGTGTTGTGAAAGAGTAAAACAATCTTGTAAATCCAAAAGAAAATCTAATGACGAACAACAAATCAATTTACTACTCGGAGAAAATACTATATGTGACTATGGATGTGGTAAAAAAGCTAAATATATATTTTATACCAATGGAACAGTTTGTTGTTCAAAACTAACACAAAAATGTCCGGAAAAGAAAAAAATTAACAGTGAACAAAAAAAGGAACTTTATATCAAAAATCCCCCAGTTTGTAAAGATTGGTCACATTCTTGTAAATGTGGATGTGGAAAAATAATTCAGAATAAAAACAAATTTGTAAATAGAGAACATTTGACCGAATATAACAAAAAAAATGGAATATTTAATTACTGGAAAGGAAGAAAAAGGACAAAACACAGTCAAACTTTAAGATTAACGATTGAAGAATTAAAAGAAAAATATCCAATTTTTGGAATAAGAGAAGAATTAAGATATAAACCCGGGAAAAAAGATTCTAAAATAATTCAAGCACATTGTAAAAACCATAAATGTAAAAACAGTAAAGAACAAGGAGGGTGGTTTACTCCCAATAGAATGACTATAACTGCAAGAGCTAGGGCATTAGATATTCATGAACGTGGAGGAAGCTATTTATATTGTTCAAATGAATGTAAAAATTCTTGTGAACTATATAATATTAGACCTCACAGGCTTGCAAATCAATTTTTTAAACAATGTTCAATACAAAATCAATTTGAATATACCAACGAGGAATATTCCATTTGGAGAGAGGAAGTTATGAATAGAGCTAATTATAGATGTGAATATTGTGATGAGCCTGCAACTCATGCTCACCACATTAAAACTCAAAAATTAGAACCATTTTTCTCCCTTGACCCTGATTATGGAATTGCAGCGTGTGAAAAATGTCATTACAAACATGGTCACAAAGATGAATGCTCAACTGGAAAACTTGCACAAGTAATATGTAAATAATTATTGGGAAAATCTTTTGTTGAGTAGTTGGGTGGTCTTTGCTAATTGATGTTCGAGCTTATCAGCAGGAAGTTTATCAATTATTTTCAATAGGATAACCGTTTCGTGTTGCATGGTTGGATCATATGTTAATCCGGCTGCAACCAGTTTTTCTATACGCCCTAATATTTTTGAGACCTTCTTCTCTTTCTGATATGCAGCAATCAGTTGTTGCATAGTTTCCTTCTCATTACGAATTTGACTTTTTCCAGTTTTAATCCTATTTTTGAGTTGTAATACCAGGTCTAATTTCGCCTGATACACCTCATCAAATAGAGGATAAACATTCTGAATTACACTATCAGCAATGGCTTCTTTGTTAGTGGAAATATTACGTTTAGTTACATCTGGTATTGAGGTTTCTATGATATTCATGCTTCACTCCCAAGTTCTTCTAATAGTTGACTTCTCTTTTCAAAATTCTCTTGTCTGAGCATTTGTAGTCGGTTGCTCAGATCATCCCGTAAGTCTGTTGTTTTTTTTATCAGAACTTTTTGATGTTCTATTCTTGATTCCAGCGTAAGTGCTTCCCCCTCTACAAGTTGCATCTTTGCTTTGAGGGGGAAGGACGGATCAGCTTTGCATACGGCAAATATCCGCATTAAAATTTGAGGTAATACATCTTTATTTTCAATTTGCAAGGATTCGCTAATTACTTCCATGATTGTTCCTTTCTATAGTATTATACCCATCTATCAAAAAATTGGATAACTTTTGTTTCGATTAGTTTATCAAAATAATCTGGCATAAAACATTTTCCATTTAGGCACACAACACCACTTTGATTTTCAAATAGCATATGTTGTTCAAATTTCATTTCATTAAAATCAACAACTGCTGATTTATGAGATGGAGCTGATACTGAATCAAATGCAATAATCGTTAATGGGGATTTTACAACATTATGATCTGGCAATCTTTCCAATTCAGCGAGGCCTCTCATACTAAAACCAACACCTGTTTGATCTTTCAATAAACCTAACAAGATTCCACCATTTGGTGTGCTTGTTGTTTCCATTTCAGCAACCAGATGATTACCTTTAAATTCATAATCTCTGATTATATGTGAAACCTCTTTCAATGAAACAGTAGTCTGTCTAATACCATCGACCTGATCATTTCCTGTTGGAAGTGGATGGTCTAATTCAGAATAAAATGCTCTTCGTTTCATTCTTGAAGAACAATTGCCCATACCTTCTTTAAGAACACCAGATGGATACAATCTGTGATTTTGATTGACTTCATCAACTGTTTGAATTGGGCATCTGAATATGGCTTTAGACGGAGTACTTTTCACTATTTTTGCTTCTGAAAAGACACTCTGCTCGATAATTAAATTGGGGCCCATATCATTACTCCTTCTTTGACATTTCTGCAAAATGGGTTTTGAGAGAACCATAAACCACATCCAGAAACTCGTAAAATGTTACAATAATTTCATCAACTTTATCTTTATATTGATCAAAGTTTGAAATGACAAGCTCAAATAAATCAATAGATTGAGATACTAACTTTCTAATCTCAAGAATACTATCGTCTGTTGTTCTTGAGATAAATGATTCTACTGATGCAAGTCTTGAATATATTTTCTTTAATTCATATACTCTGCCAAGTTGATTAGAAGTTAATTTTTCTTCTTGTTCTCCCATTCCTGGCATTCCTGCACCACCTTCAACTCCTGGCATATTACCTGATGCATCCATACCCATATCACCAATTCCACCTGTATCACCTTCTGGTGGGGGCATATCTGCACCATCAAGTTCTGCACCTGCATCTGCACCTGCATCTGCTGGTGCTGGGGTTGTTGGAGCATCTCCTTTTGCTTCCTTCAGTTCCTCATCTTGTTCAAGAGGAACATGAGTTTTATATCCTGCTGGATCATCAACATAAGGAAAATCAACACGAGTATCCGGATTATCATCAGCGTCACCTGTTGGCGGAATATATCGTTGACCATACACACCGGCAGCAGCTTCTTTTGCTATTCGGTCATATGCATCTTGCATTTTTTGTAACAATTTATCAGTCACTTTATAATCCTCCTCCGAATCCGCCCGCACCACCTAGTGCACCACCCATCCCACCGGCCATATCATCTTCTTCATCATCACCTGTGCCAAGTTTCTTATCAATCTCTTGATCAATTTCATATTTCTTAACTTCTTCCCAATCAATCTGTGATAGGTATTTTTTCTTTGTATATTCTTTCGGGATCCCTACACGCTCAAGGTTTTCAATTAGGTTTGCAACCTCGCTCATATATCTGGCTTCTCTTTCATATTGTAATGATCTTGGTACTGGCAGTGAAACTTCAACGTGTTCTAAAATAGTTAGAGCTTCTTCCGGATCTATAATATCAAAAACTTTTTGTATTAACTCTCTTATTTGATGTGTTAAATATTTTTGATGACCAATAACTGTTCTGGCAAATAGAATGTTTTCTTCACTAAGAGCTGCTTTGTTTGAAAGGTTTTCTTCAATTCCCAAGAAAGCTGGAGGAATACCCAAACTTGCAACCATTTGGTCACGCATAAATTTTAGTTCGTCAACCTTACTTCTAATATCAACATTACCTTCAGTGAATGTTGAAATATCGACAAAAGGTTTACCATCTTTCTGAGGAATATAAACGTCTTCAAATGTTGTGATCATACTCGGGATTGTATCAACGCTTCCAAAACTATCAAGGCTGATCTTTCTTTTACGAAACTCTTCTTTCATCAACTCAATAGCTTTACGAGCATCACGTGGTAAACCAATTTCAATTGCAATTTTACGTTTTTCTGTTGATCTTGCTAATCGTTGAACAGCAAGAGCAGTTTCTAATGATATAAGAACTTTTGCAGTATATTGAGTACTATCAAAGATAGACTCCCCATACGGATAAAATTTAGTTGTTGGTACCATGAAATGAACCATCTTATCAGGTGGAACATATCTTATATCCATTGATCTGTTTAAATCTGATTGTGCTAACAATACATGAAGAATACTTTTCAATTCTTCATTATCATTAAATTCTTTCATCTGAGGTATCTTTTTCTCAAGACTTCTCAGAATTGCTATACATATATTATTGATGGAATCATCTGCCATTGTTGCTTGTGGCATTATAGAACGCATTGGAAATACTAAATATCCAAAACAAAGTGGAAACATTGAACTTTGAAGCTTAACCACAAATGCTGGATTATGAAAAACCAAATTCAAGTTTTTCAGTTTTTTACTTTTTTTCTTTTCCTCGCTGGAATTCTTTTTTGTATCAGAAACTGCTTCTTCTAAAAATGCTGAATAATCAATACTGATTTCTACATTTTTATCTTTACCAAGACTTTGAACAATACGTTCCCTTACACCTGTATCATACTGATCATTAATAGTTTGTTGATAAACACTTCCTTCGCTTAATATTGTTTGACTTGTTAATGCTTCTTTTGGTCCAGCCAATTCACAAAACAAATCTCCAAATAGCAAAGTGTTTCTCACAATTGCATCAAGTTTTCTTTCAAGTTCAATAACGTCAACTACTTCCTTTACATATCGAACTTTAGATGCAACTGGTGTTTCGTCAGTTAAAAACTGTTTAGATTTTATTTCTAATGTTTGTTTGGTTATATCATCAGGAGATAAAATATTATCAACAAGAACATTCAATGCTCTTACAGCATAGTTAATTTGTGATACGATGGCTTGATATGCTTTATATCTTGCAATTCTACTTCCTTGACCAAATGCTGTTGGTGATACTCCTTGCGAAAATAAACCGCCACCAACACCAGATATTTTAACATCAGCAGTTTTGGAGATAAGATGGCGTACCATCTGTATATATCCGTTTCTTCCTGAATTACTTTTGTATGAAACAATGTCCTTAACAGCTTGATCTAATTTAGCATCAATTTTTTTTGTTTGAGTTTGGACGATTGAGCTTTTCAGCTTGTTTAAGGTGTCTCCAATTGACGCCATTATTTATCTCCTTACTTTTTATTGCTTGATGGTTGTTTTGCATCCTTTATTTTTTTAACCAGATCCCCAACACCCTTTCCAGAAATTGCTCTGGCTCTAACTTTTGGTGCATATTTAACTTTAATTTTTGCTCTCATAGAAAAATATTTTTCTCTAAATTTGACCATCTTTTTATAGAAGGGATCGTTCATTTCTTTTGCTAATTTGGTTGCTAACGAACCGATAGCACGTTCAATTTTTGTTTGTCTTGTTACCTTAACAAAGGAAGTTTTCTTACTTGTGCCTTCTTCTAACGCTTCATCTTCCAATAGTTTTAGATAATCTTCTAATAGAGGTCCAGACATAATTTTTATCTCCTGGCTTGACTTCTAACCCGAGGGTTATACTTTTTACGAATCATTTCTCTATATTTAAAATATTGTGTTCTAAAATAAACCATTCTTTTATATATAGGGTCATTTTTCCTTCGGGCCATGGATGTTCCAAGCACACCTGCCGCACGTTTAATTTTAGTATCTCGAGAAATAGCTGTACGAGTGGTCCTCTTCGGTTTCTCTTCCAAATATTGAAGATATTCATCTAACATCATAAGGTGACCCCTCTGGCTCAACCTCTTTTTCCATCATGTCGTTAATGGAATCTTTTCTAATTTCATCTTCATTATATCTTGTACTAAAATACTCAGCAAGATTAAAAATAAACGTATCATAATTTCCATAAAGAAATACCATCTCTTTAATGAGAGTTGGGCCTAATAATTTTTGAACTAAATTGATAAAATCTATTGAAGCTGTGTGAAACTCTTTGTCCGGGAGGGTTGTTGCTTCCACAGAATACACCAATATTTGATCTTGGTGAATCATAGCATAAGCTTTTTCCATATGATATTGTAAAACGACCATATACTGCTCAAAGTTCTTTACCATTGTCTCTCTTTTTTTATGACTGAAAATTATTCTTCCGCTTAAAAAAAGAAGGACAGCGAAACCAATCGTTATTATAGTAGTATAAATATAGAACTCCATTAGTCCATGTCCGTTATTATATCTTCTTGGATTTCAGCTTTTTCTATTTTTTCAACTGCTAGTTCAGCAGTTTCAAGATCAGGTTTGATCTCCTGTTCTTTCCCAGACTTATCATCTTCAACAACAATACCAGTTAATTGACTTGGTCGACCAATAAATGTACTATGACTTGTGTTCAAAATAGTAACATTAGTCATTTGAAATAATTTTGATAGTTCTTGACAATAATCATTTAGTTCCATGTCACTATCATCTAAAATTTCTACATTGGACGATCCTCTTTGATAGATCGTGATTTTTCTCATTCCATTCTCCAATTCGCTTAATTGTTATCTACAAGTAGTTTCTCTAAAATTGTTGATGGCTCTTTTAACTCTACAAGCTCTTCAATCTCAATATCTTCATCTTCTTTTTGAATTTCAATTTCTTCGATAACTGTTTCTTTTTCAATCTTAGATTCATCTGTAACATCATACTTTAACATAGAACGTCGTGCTTGTAATTCAAGATGTGAAAGTTCTGTTTCTGATACATTATCATATCTAACAGGACTTCGTGCTCGTTTACTTCTAAATACCATCATGTGCCCTGGTGTTAGAATATTCACTCTGTATGTTGTCATATTCTTCCCTTCGTTAAAAAGGGACAGGTATTTCTACCTGCCCCTTATGTCTACATATTAGTAGCTTTTGATATCTTTTGCTTTTTGAGCAAACTTGGCTGCTTTTGCTGTATTGCCTTTAGCTGAGGCTTTATCAGATTTTGCTTTTGCTCTTGCAGCTTTGATAGCTTGATCTTTCTTGGCTATACAAAGATCTTTACAAGAGTTTGCTTTTGAACGAATAGTGATTCGGCCACATTTCTTAGCACAGTCACCAAACATTCTCTGGATTCTTCCAAACAAGAATGTTTTTTCTCTGTCTGTCAAAGCTTCATCAAGATTTACTTGTTCCCCAAGAGAAACGATATGAGCTGCATCTTCAGCAATAGCTGCTTGCCATGATTCATCTAGTTCATCATCGTCAGAACCATCAGCATCACCGTCAGCATCTTCATCTTCTTCTCTAATAGCTTCTTTAAAGATATTAAAGGCTTCAGAATAAGCATCATCATCACCTTGATCTTCATCCTTCATCTTTTTTTGCATAGATGGAGGAGGAACAGCTCCTTGCCCAGCAGCTTCTTTAGCCATTTCTTTATCAACATCCAAATCTTTTTCAGCTTCATCATCTGCAACTGCATCTTCATCATCTGCCATTTCCGCTTCAAGGGCAGCTAATGCTTCTTCAATTTGGGTGTTTTCATCGGTGTATTTTTTAGGTTTGACAAAACTATCATGTTTGTCTTTGCGAGGTGGGATTTGACCTTCATCTGGCCCTGTACCAGCTTGTTGTGTTCCAGCACCTTGTGTGTCTTCCTCTGGACTCTTTGCTTTCTTTTCTTTTGGCATTGAGACTTTTGGTTCATCACCTGTATAGGTCATTTCCATTTCATCTACTTTTTCTTCTTTTTCATCTTCATCATCATCATCGTCGTCGTCTTCATCGTCTTCCATTTCGGCGATCAATTTTTCGATGATAGCGTTTTCCATTTCCAAGCCTTCATCAGTGTACTCTTTTTCTTTAGGAACTTCCTTTCCAGAAAATTCTTTTTCTTCCACTTCTTCAGCTTCTTTTGCAATTTCTTCCTCATGCTTATCCATACCAGAATCACTTGTACCAGCCTGAGTTGTACCAGCACCCTTTGCATTTTTCATAGCTGGGCCTTTGTCTGGTTTACCATCATCATTTTCATAATCGGCTTCGTCAAGAGTTTTGATTGTTTTTTCTTGATCTTCATTAAAGTAATATCTTTCAAGAATGCTTGCTGCATCTTTGAAGATTGGCAACTCACCATCTCCGTCCCACGACAAGATCGGGTCTAACATGGGGCCTTTTACTTCTACGGTGTCACTCGTATCGAACTCAGCAATAGCTTCTTTGAGTAGACTCATATAGGATTTTTTACTCATCTTTTATTTCCTCCAGATAATATTGTAACGATTGGTTTAACATTACAAAACACTTGTAATTTTATATTATGTTCTAAACTAATTTTGAATTATTTTGAGTTAGTTTCTCAAAAATCTGCGTTCATTCCTGTAAATTTTAAAGCTCCTGCCATTTGACAAGTACCATCATCTTTTGCTTTATTGGCACATATAGCAACACTATTAAATTTAAACCTACTAAAATCTACAGAAAAATCAACATTGATATTACTTTCACCTGCTCTATTTTTACCAATTTTACCATGAACAATTGTATTGTCTGATGGATCTTTAGCAAACAGGGCAACAAAATCTGCATGTTCAACTTTCTTAATTGATTCAGACATCTGGTCTAAATTCAACTCTTGTGATGCTTGAATTGAATAAACCTTTCTTCCCAGTTGTGAACCTGTTATTACAGGAATGTTGTATTGAACTGCCAAAGTTTTTAATGATAGAGTAATATGACCCAATTCCATTCTATAAATATCATATTTAGTATCAGTCTTTAACAAATCTAAATAATCAACATATAATCCTGCAATTGAATCTGCCCCATATGTATCAATAACATCGTCAACAACACCCATCAGATCAAGAACACTTATACTCATAGCTGGAAAATACTTCATAACAATTGATGATCCACACTTTGAAAGCTGCTCTGATATACGCTTTTTAATATCAACTCCATTAGAAATATCTGCTAACATCTGTTGACTTGTCTTATTGAACAATGGTTGATACGTTCTCATTAAAGATTCTTCAATCGTATTTTCCATTGTAACATAAACATAAACTCTGGATATTTTTCCGGGTGTGAATTTTGCTGCAATTGTTGTATCCATTGCTGGATCAATTGTCGCTGATTTGATAATCGTATTGTTCAGCATTGTTGATTTACCAGCTCCTGATCCTCCACCCCAAATATACAAACGTGATGGTTCATATCCACCAAGCATGATTTTATTATCTAATAGATCAAATCCTGTTGGAGTCTTGCTTGTTCTTTCATATTTCTTTTTGATCATATTAATAACGTGATCATAAGAATCGTTTACAAGATCAAGAGATGCAGCTGCTTCAATCGTCACACTTCTTTGAGCTTCCATCATGTTTGAATACAAATTTTTAATTGTTATTTCATAATCCTCAACCAAATCATCAATTGAATCGAATGTTCCATCTTTGATTGTTTCTAATACACGGTTGAGTTCATCATAATTTTTAAATAGTCCAGAAATTTTCTTTCTGATTCTTACCTGTCTGACATAATCTTGAAATATAGGCTCTTTTAAATCTTCATTTGTTTTTATATCAAGCAAGCTCATGTGTTCTTTGAACTTTTCGCTCAATGAAATACTATCTCTAATACTGTCAACTGTTTTATCATCAATTAACATTTTAGATATTTTTCGCAAACAATCCAATTTACTTTTAATATCTACAGGTACCTCATATGAATCCCTCTGCTCACTAAAATCTAAAATATCAAGGATGTCTCTATATAGAGCTTTTGTTTTCTTGATTTTTGATTTTTGATTAAGAAGAAGGGAAAAACATGAGTTCAGAAAAGACTCTGTGATCATATTTACTGCCCCCTATTACATTTTTTTCATCATCAATTTGTTCCAAATCCTTTTCAAAGGTTGCTAGGATTTCCTTGTCTATCTTCTTTGCAAGATCATTGGACATATTCTCAATTACGTTCATATACATATTATAAAAAGCATTATCACCTTGTGGTGTAGAAACATAAACATTTTGAGCAAAATCTTGTAAAGACATACTTGCTGATGAATCAAAGCCATAATATTTTGGCGGAGCAACTCCAACGGCTTGTTGGCACCAATCCAATTTTCCTGTTCCCTGACATTTATTACATCTGACCCAAGCTGGATCTACTACAACCTCCGAAGGTTCTCCACTGACGGTTCCTGATTTCCCTTGACATTTGGGACATAGTATTTCTCCAATTTCTTCATTGAGTTCAAGCTTCGTACCCATAAATTTGTTTCACCTTCTTTCCAGTTGCTTTTTCTATCCAGTCCAACTTTCCCGATCCCAAACACTTATCACATTCAAGAGTAATAGATAAAGGGAGATTGTTTTTCTTAACTCTCCCTTTTCCATTACATTTCGGACAAAACTGTTCTCCCTCTTGTAATTCAACATATCTTCTGTGATTAACATTGTATTGTTTATCCATTAGCAGGTCATAACCCCCTTCTGGCCATTCAAATCAGTAAATTCATCTTTTGAAAGAAATTTGTTGATTAAGTGTAGACAATATTCCTCATCCAGATTACGAAGCATATCTAACGATCTTGGAATACTGTATGCCTTAATTCGTTGTTTCTTTGTTAGCTTACCTTGATTGATATGCCTTGTAATATCAAAACATTCCTTATAAAACAACTCTAAATCTCCAGCTTCATAAATTTCAAAAGCTCTTGATGCGAACGCTTGCATTTGTGCTTGAATCATGGGATAGACACTCAACGCATAAAGAATTGAATATGCCTTAACTCCTGGATGAAATGTTTCCATCATAACATTAGATCTATTTGGATACATTCCATATACTCCATCAATATCAAGTCTTTTCAAACCGTATTGATCAGCCATATCATCCATGATCTCTTGGTATTTTTCTAAGATAGTTTTTTCTGGCATAAACTTTAGATGCAGAGCATTACTTTTGATATTCATTTTTCGCATATAACCTTGATCATCTTGCACATTCAAAAATCGAGCATGCATGACTTGTTTGTAAGGACCAGATGAATCGTAAGTAATATTCAAATCAATATCGTGATGTTTCTTAACTGTTACTTTGAATAACTCATAGAATAAGACATCCCTAAAATTTGCTCCACCCAAAATATGAAAGTTCAAATACTTTCGTCCATATTTTTTAGCTTCATTAATTAAAGGAATAAGGGGAAGGACATAAATAATACATGGAATTGACATATCACTTGCCATATTTGCAACAATACCACCTGTTCCGTGATATTCAAATGCTGGAAACATTTCACCTTCTCTCATTATTCTGGTGTATATTTCCCACAACTTAGGCGTTCTAAAATGATGAATATAAATCATCTTTTTACGAACATGATCTGGTAATGCTTTTGCTTTTTGATATGATTGCATATTTAGATTGTAAACATCTTCAAAATTATGAAAAATCTCACAACCTGGACCTGGCGGAACATCAAGTATGAAAGAGCTATCATAAACATCAACATGATCTGTTAAAAAATCATAGTACATGTTATTAAGAAGAAGGTCAGATTCAGCTCTCGTTAATTGACCAACAGAAATTTGAAATCCTCCACTGTCAACAACCAGATTACAATTATCAAAAATTCCCATGTCTCTACATTGTTTATACATATCAGCTTCAGTTTGACTGTATTTGTCATACTTCTTTTTGTTTGGAAAGTTTTGCCCATATGAATGTAGATACCCAGAACATGTATCGGCCAAAAAGCGAGAAATATCAGCACGGGTAAAATGATCGTCATAATTACCCCTTCTCCCGTCTATGAACATATCTATAATAGTTGCAAGGGTCTCAAACCCTGCAAGAATGTAACCACTTCTCGCCATTCGTAATTCTCCTTTATATTTTATTCTTTGTTCTTAAACTTTTCACGATCATCCCATAGTTTTCGCAGTTCATCATAGTTTACCCATTTGACATACAAATGTAAACATATTGGGCATTGAGTTGGACCAGGAAGCCCAGTCCACTCATGCCCGCATTTTAAACATTTATATATGGCAAACATTATAACTTTTCGTATATAAAGGGCGGTCCTGTACTCGAACTAAATTCAGATGCAGCTTCAAGTGCTAATTCAATTCTCATTTCTGGAGTGAAATCTTCTTTCATTTTATTAGTTGTATGTAATGAACCAAACGCATAATATGATCCAGCTCCAATTGAACAGTATTCTGCTACTTCTGTCATTTGAAAATCAATTAAAATGTCATATAATTTTCCTTTGTAGCCTACCAAAAAATTACTTGCCATTAAAGATTGATTTTGTTCTCCTGTTAGCAAAACACCCTTTTCTGAACACTGTTTTATAATTGCATCTGGCAATCCCATTATATCTACTGGAGGTTTAAAATATTTTGGATAAAGAATCTGGCCTCCTCTAACACTTCCGATGAAACCAATTAGATAAGGTCCATTCCTAAATATTTTTTTACATTTACCAGGTCTTATATCACCATCTTCTGTACTCGCACGACTGTCAGCGCCAATCCAAACTTGCTTATCCTGTACAATACCAATAACTGTAGACATATTAGACTCCTTGTTTTAATTGCATATCGTCTCTCATTCGTAAGCATTTAGCTAAATCGAATGAGTAATCGTAAATATGTAGTCCTTTACTTGATGCTATAATTTCTCCATCATCTACACCTATTTCGGATGCAACATATTCTTTTAATAGTTGAATACCGCCAAGATTTGCAGGGAATCCTCCCCATAAATCCCAGCTTCTAAAATATGGATAGAAGTGAAGTTTTCCGTCTTGAATACGGGTATCAATTTGTCGTAGACAAGGTGGGTCTTGAAGCAACATATCTGTTGGATGTGCTACTTGAAGAACCATTTGGTTGTTTCTGTATCCTTTGTTTTTATACGTCCAAATAAGTAACTCAATCTGATTCAAACACCACGCATCATTTATTTTATAGACAATACCCAATTTTAAAAGTTCGTCCATTTCTTTGATGATTATATCTTCCCATAGAGCATCATATTTACTTATTACAGGATATGCAATTGGATATCCCGATAATCGTTGGCCGTATGTATATGACTCACCTTCTTTTAATTCAGCAGTCATTAAGTACGGAAGATAGTCATCAAGATAATCTTCAGCAACTGGATTTGGAATGTTATGATGTGCTTCAATCTGAGGAAGTAAAGGTCGAACTGAAGGATGTTTGACATGAATCGTAACCCAATCAAACTCTAATCTCTTTTGACCTGCATATGATCCACGATCAATTGTGAATACACTTCCTTCCTCAAGTATTTTAAATAGCGTTTGAAACCATGCATCACCAAGAGTGGTTGCATTAATGTGTTGTAGATTCATTGTTTCACCTTATTGAATTATTTTTGAGACAGGTTGTACAAGCTGTTGACCTTCAGATGACCCGCCTATCTTCATTACTTCAAGAGTACCTTCAATATCTTTGTCTTCAAGGATACCATAAAGTTCGTCATACTTAAGAACTTTTAGAATACGTTTGTTCATAAGCATATCCATTCCAGCTCTTAAATGAAATACCAAAATAGTTCCTGGAACGATGTTTTCAGGTACCTCTTCTCCACATGACACAACTCTACCATATCCTTGTGGATCAGAACTTTCAGGAAGCAATAGCCCGCTGATTGTCTTTGTCGCCCTCATAATTTCTGCTATAATTTTGTCTCCTACTGCTTGAATCATTTTTATTTTCCTTTCTTCTTTTTTTGTCAAGAATCTTTTCTTTTTTTGATTTAAATTTGTCATACCGTTCTTGCATTTCTTCAGCTTTTTTAGCTTCTCGCTCAATAAGTCTGATTGACTGCATTTTTTTACGTCTTCTCTTGTTGCTTGGTTTCTCAAAATACATTCTATCCCTTAATTCTTTAGCAAGACCGCTTTTGGAATATTTTTTACGAAACCTCTTTAGCAACTCGTCATCCGATTCACCCTTACGCCGAACAACACATATTCCGGATTGTTCATCTGGATGATAATGCTTTTGATAACTTGTTACTTTCTTCTTAGCGATGGTACCCACCTCCCCTTCTGTTTTATACGAATCCAAATATAATATGGCTTCGTGATGAAAAGTTGAATCTATATTTTTCGCACGCATCGAAAACTCCTTCCGCATTTCTAATTAGATCAGAACGTGTGACTCCTTCTGGCATTAACCATACCTTTTGTGAATTTTGTGGAGTGATTACTGTTGACAACCATTCAAGATAAGCATTAACAACATCACGAGATTCATAAACAACTTTTATATAAAGGTTTGGATGTTTCAAGAGTTGCTCTGTTCGTTCTACTGTATCTTCAAACTCTTGTCTTGAGAAAAACTTTGGGGAATAAATAAATTTGACGTTTTTGGTAGGATCAGTTGCTTCAATTAATTCTTGTAATCTGAAACCGTTCGATTCTACATTTGCAATTGGATAGTCTAGTTGGTTCAATAACATCAAACACTCATTGAAATGTTTTGGAACTGTTGGCTCTCCGCCTGTAATTAACAACCCAGCTCTTCTCTCATTCACAGTTTCTTGAATATCAGAAAGCATGTATGGGGCTTCTGCTGATATTCTCATTTTAACTGCTGTATCACACCAAGGACATTTAAGGTTACATGTTTTAAACCTAAGGATGATCATGGCTTGCCCACTATCAGGTCCTTCACCTTGCCAACTTACGAAATTCTCGATTAATTTTACACTTTCTTCCATTAATATACCCCTTTCGATTATCATTATGTTCTAATTAAAATGTAAGAACTGCTGATTCTTTTTGCTTAACTTTACCCAAAGGTTTCAACATTAAGTCGTATCTATCCTTGAATGAAAACTTCAACGCCGCATCTTTATTGACAATAAAGTACGCTGGCAATCTTTCTTCTTCATCAGGAATAGCTATAACTTCCAGTTTATTTCCTGCTTCTACAAATCTATGATAGTTCTCTCTAACTTCAACAGGAGCAGTATCAATATCAATACCTGTTACCCAAAACATATATGCTTTGTTACCTGTTTTATGAACGTCATACATAATTTTATTCCACGCTTCCATTGCTTTGACAGCTTGTGGAATTGTTTTATAATCCTTCAACTTCTTTCCATATGAAACTGGTCTTGAGATTCCTTTATCTCCATCTTTTATCAATCGAACAAACTCCTGCTCTTTTCGATTAACAAAATCCATCAATCTTTCTAATGATACTTTTTCAGATTTCAAAATCATTTCTGATAACTCTACCAAAAACTCTTTCGATTTGGATGGATAATCTGACCTTTTAATTTCAACTCCCATGTAATTGATTTTATCAACATCTTTACCTTCATTGTTTACAACTCGAATTGCATATCTCTTTTTTGCTAAGAATAAACCACGTGAAATAACCAACTCATTTTTCAATTTCAATCTGTTGAAGTCTAAATCCACGTTGTGTTTTTTAGCTACTTCAATGATTTTATCATCATTTAAAAAGCTTTCAATTTGCTTACACCATCCATGAATATCAGACATTTTTAAATTATCACCAAAGTCTTCAAAACAACAGAAAATTGAATCCGTATCACCTGTAACAATATAATCTCTGCTTCTATCAGGCATAAAATAAATGTCAGGTTGTGTATCAGGATCTGCAAACATTTGCTCTTTTGTAATAGGTTTGGGTGGTATGTAAGGTTTTTTCTTGTTTAGATGTCTCATAAAAGCATCACCTTCAATGATTGAAGTTTTTAATGCTTCTTGC